>Ga0100402_1005268_pt1 | contig 13305 bp, 13 predicted proteins | sample CryGeyme20150102_FD_80419 | JGI IMG/M metagenome (GOLD analysis project Ga0100402, IMG submission 80419) | Groundwater microbial communities from Crystal Geyser aquifers in Utah, USA - Crystal Geyser metaG 2015-0102 | ecosystem: Environmental > Aquatic > Deep subsurface > Groundwater | place...
AATGGATGAAAAATTCCAACATGTGTTTTTCACTCGGATTCAACAATTGTCAACATTGGGCCCGAGCCTTTTATGATTGGTATTGATCATTGATATCGACTCATTTATCATAAAATTCATTATTTTCAAGATCCTCTACTAAAGATATATGTTCGATTTAATCTGAAATATGAACAGACATCAGAGTTCGTTACCTGAGGAGAGCTCGGCTTTCATGGAGTTGGAATATGACGATGAACTGAAGTGAAGAACGGAGAAAAGGATACCCAGGCCGAATAGTGTCATGGAACAACCCCAAGCTAAAGCTGTATTTTAGTAGCCTCCGCAAGTGAAAAAGTAAAATACCGATGAGGACACGCTAAATCTACCTATTTTTACTAGATGTAGAAGAGTCCTTTTCCGATCATCTTCTGCAAAAACTCAAAAGAATCCATAATAGCTTTCACTCTCAACTCGACAGCAATGATGATTCCTCCAAACAAACTGTATTTTTGTCATTCTTACATGACGAAGATGGGCGAAAACACAAGGAAGAAAGTCGTGCTGATGACGTTATTGATTATCATGTAGATGAGTCCAACCAATCCAAAACCAGAGATCATGAAGCTGCATGAACCACTAATTACGCTGAGAGATAAGTGAGCACTTTGACTATTTTGGCACATGTGGCAGGTTTCTTGACGGTCTATCCAAGTCTATCGTACATATGATTAGATGATATTAAATGTAATAAGCAAAGAGCTTCATCGAAATCAGATCTCTTGGGGATTGGTCACTTGTAGATTGCTGGTCACTTCAAACTTTCCATCAAGTTGTTTCCAAACAACAACTTCTCTGTAGGTTTCACCTTGTTTGAATAGGAATTTATAGTTAATGCCGGCAACTACTTGTCTGCTCACTTTGATCAGCTTGGATCCTTGAGGGAGATCGTTGGTTTGAGATTGGAGGTAGTCAAGCACATCTTTGTAGGCTTTAACATCATCGACATTCACTCTGGACCATCCACCCATAATAGGTTCGTTGGCATCACTGTCATCGCTGTCGTCACTGACGGAGGCACCAGAGTTGCTTTCACTGTCATGGTGGACAGAGAGTGTGAGGGTGAATAAGAGGCCAAGTAGTACAAGAATAAGGAGCGTTTTGTTCATGATACTTTAAATATTATGAATTAGTAGGATGATGATGTGGCATATAACAGAGCATAATTATCAGAGATAATCAGTTTTACAAAAATGAAACAACAAGCAGACCTACAACTATTATCGCTGCTGGAAAAAATAGCAAATCCCCTCACAGAAGTCGATCTTAAACTTACCCTTAAAGGAATTTATGCTCCTGCTGAACAATGGTACATCTCGGAATATTCAGGAAGCAGACCGATGAAGCTAATCCCAATATTTTCACATACAGCACTTCTATACTTGGCCATCAGTTCTCTTCAGGGAAAATAGAGCCAAGAAAAGTACAGAATTGAGTTATTCAGCTGACTGAAAAGTAGTTAAAGGAGCAGTAGGAAGCTAAGAATAAAAAAGGAGCCAAGAAAGATGCGAAAGAGGAAGAAAAACCTTAATAAGTTGATCCTGAGTAGGAGCAAAGAAGAAAATAATGGGAAGCGCTACCCGAGTTGGAAAAGTTCCATAGAACACAAGAAGATCCATATAAAGCTTTCAGCTTACTTTTCCCCTAAAACGTCAAAGAACAGAAGTTAAGTGACTAAACTCTCAAAAGTTTTGAAGATGCTGTAAGCAGTGGGCAGGTTTAGATTGTTCTCACTCGTAAACCAGAAGGTGGAGAGGAAGATATCGCTAAAATTAAAAAATCAAAGCCAAAAGGTTTGAATTTAGGTGAATTGTATACTGCTGAATACAAGGGTACTCTGAATCTTGAAGGTTTAACTCATCCTGGAGCTACTTCTATTATCCAGAGAGTACTTTTGTAATTTGGAGGTGAGCTTCCTCCTGATTGTGTGAGAATCGATCTGGATAAATGCTATGCTTTGATTGAAATTGAGTTGAGCCAGGCCATCAATCCTTTGGTGACTGAAGAAAAGCCAACAGCTCGTGATCTTCTTGGATAGCAGGTTTCTAAACCTGAAGCAAACCTTCTGGTACGACTCAGCGAATAAATTAGAAAAGGAATGAGATCAATCAGTCAAGAATATTCAGCATTTTTCGCTAAAGAAAAAGATCATGCCAGCGAGGATCGTCGCATGAATACAAGTAGCAACAACACCAACCTCCTCACAGTATCAACTCTCAGAATCACTGAAATTTCCAAAAGAAAATAGCAATTTCTTAACTAATTTGCAGCATCAGGCAAATATAACATCTTGAGATAAAGATTGGGTAAAACTGTCAGAGCCATTGTTATTGATAAGTGCAGAAAAGAGAGAAATGGATCTTCTGTCAGCAAATAACACCTTCAGAAAATACTGAGTGAGCTCAATGTTTATTTGAGATAAATGATGGAAAAAACTTTGGATGAAGCTGTGAATAACGAGGCCCACGGGTTACATGAAGATTTGGTGCTTGGACATGAGTATCATCGAGCAGCCAGGAAACAAGCTTTAGCAAGTGTATCATAATCTCCCGAAGATAGATAAGCCAGATTAGCTCAGTAATATGAAATCATCAACAAAATTCCTGAAGCCGAGGAAAAACTCATTAGCTTGGTAGTTCTAAACAATAACTCTCTGGCTTCACTGTAAAGTTATGCTCGTTTTTGCCTCAGACACAGCTATTATGACAAGGCTTATGCAACTTACAATCAGATAAATTCTTAATCCAACGATTTCAAGCATCGAATTGTCATTTCTTTCTTCCAGGCTCAGAGAGGAAGAGAACAAGAAGCTATTGCTGAACTATTAAAATTAGCGGAGGGATAGGCGTCAACATAGGACAAGGCTTTGGTTCACAATTTGCTTTCTTTCCTGTATGAGAGACTCGAAGAATAGAAAAAATCAGAGAAGCACTTAGCCCTCGCTGAAAAATATTACCAGATGAAGACCAATCCACATCTCAAAATAAACCCACCAAAAAATCCTTACCTCGAGCCTACTCCTAAGGTTCCCAAACCAGGCAAATACATAAGTCAACTCACACAATCAGAAGATCAATAGATGCGTCTGTCCCTCATGAACTATTTCATTGATTATGGTTTTTTCAAGTTAGCAAAGGACTATATCAACAAGTTACAAGAATCAACGACAAAAAGTATCATGCTTGCTCAGATCTTGCTTTCTGAGGAAAAGTATGATGATGCTATCGATGTGGTCGAAAAATTGTTAGAGAAGGACCCTAAAAATATGGAGCTGCTCACTTTGAAAGCTGATATTTGCTTCCTCTCATAGAAGCTATTTGAATGTGAGGAGGTTTTCCTGTATCTGTTGAAACTTAAGCCTTCAGCAACATATTCTTACACAATATATCTGAGACTCGCCTTGACCTATTTGCATAGAAAGAGTTGGTAAGATGCCAAGACCACTTTCAATAAGGCAGTTGAACTGAGACCAAATTCGGCTGCTGGATGGTTGGGTTTAGGAATTGCCAATTTGCGCCTTGGTGCCCTCAAAGAAAGCTAGGAGGCTCTCAGTCTAAGTAAAATATACAATCCAGTATCAAACTAATCCACAGAATATTTGAGATAGATCGAGGCATAAATTAACAGAGAGCACAGAACGAATTATCAATACCTCACAACAACTGTGAGTTGATCCTTGAAATCCTATAATATCAATTATATGTTCATGATAACTACTATGATCAAGAGAGGGGCGTACCGGGGTAGATTAGCTCGATTGAATCTCCAGTTGAGCATAAATTAACACATGGATGGTAAGCATCTCCTGCAGGTGGTGGAACAATGCTGAGTTCATACTTGTCTTTGCCTGCGTTTTTCCTGAATCTCAGCTTCTGAGCGATAGGATCGAACTCGATATAGACAATATCATTGATATTGAACGAGAAGCACTTGTTAGAAGAGTTGTATTCTTTGACGGAGTGGGACCAGGTGTATCCGTTAGTTGAAATCAGATAACTGCCGTGCCCTATGTTGCTGTAGTTGAAGTGGTAGTTGGCATTCTTGATGATGTTCTTCAAACAAATACCGACTCCGACCCAACCGACGAACTTCTTGACTTTTATACCCCACTGAACTACTTTAGCTGAATATAAATATTGTTACTTTCAGGAAGAGGTTCATCCATGAGGCAGAATCTCTGACCACTTGACTCCATACCACTTTGCTCAGCGATCATGCCGTTAATTTTAATTTTTGCTCCTTTGAGGACTTCACTCCATCTGGCCTCGTACATTGTGTGTTTACCAAGCATGGCTTAGATACTTTTCATTGATTTTTTGAAGTTACTCTCTGTTGTTGCTAGCAATTCGCACATTTTAGACTACTTATCTCGATAGCTAGCAATCAGATTATTAATGGTTTATCCTATAACAAACTACTTCTTGTTCTCTGTAGGCATCAAAGCTAATAAGCGATTGAAGAAACGTCGGTATTTTTTTGGATCTGCTTGGGCCTAATTTGACAGAGGTTGACCAAGTTCATAAAATCCAAAGAGAGTTTATTAGCATGAGTTAAAAAATATTTATCCTTTGCTTTAGAGCTAACTCAACTCATGCAGCACCTCTTGACGACAGTTAGCTATAGCCGATGAAAAATGTTTGCGAAGCGATGCCAAATTAGAGGCTCCATCTGCTGGAGAAATATTTTCTGATGTGTCTCTGAGTTGTTTGAGAATATGGATGATCGGGATGGTGTTATGTTCTTTATGTTTCTCAAATTAGCAGATACAGCAGACTGGCATTTTTTCTGAACATTGATGATCGAGGCAGAGACGTGAGAGGGGTTCTTATGCGTGGGACAAGATAGGACAAGGTGGGTATTTGATGGTGAGCGTATCCATAAAAGAATTAACTTTGTACTAAGTGATTCAAAATATAAATATAACATCTATGAATCAAAAGAAATAGGGCTCAGACGATCGATAAAAAATAAAAGCAGCTGTAAGTCAATCTTCACTCAGAAAAATAAATTGACCGAAATGGTTTATGAAGCCAAAAAGCGAATACTACAGGGCAATCTTACTGTACTTTGTCTAACAATTAGGAAGCACATGATTAGTTATACAAATTTATCACAGAGGAAAAGGAAAAATTAGGTGGTGATGACTCTGTTCTCATCATTCCTGGGTTGCTTACATTAGCCGAAATTCATATAATTTAAGGAAGGATCAAAAAAGCTGAGGAATATCTCAATGCCTCACACTGGAATTTTCTCAAAAGTAATGACAGAAATGTGGCTGAGAAAAAGAAATAAAAAGGACAAATCTTGACAGTTGAGTATTTTATAGTCTACAAAGATAGCAACTCGATTACAAGATCAACCTACATCGCACTTTTGCCAAATTGTACGAGCTGAAAAGCGATTTCAAGGAAGCCATCAATGAGCTCAAAACATCAGTACTACAATAAATAACATCAGATTTATCTTGAATCGACAAAGTGGGGACCCGAACATCCATACGTAGCTCACAACTACTTCCTGATGGGGAAGGTCTTCGCTGACATGGGTAATCAATCGGTTGGCGAATCTTTCTTTTCGAAGGTGGCATAAATTTGGTACAGGTATCTGAAAAATTTTTTTGAAAAATTGCCAGAAGAGCAAGAGGCTTTTCTTGTCGAACAATTTTCATTGGAAGAGGCTATCAACTATCTTATCTACATCGAAAGTAAATATTAATATTATACAGAGCATTTCGAGTAGGCCTACGAAGAAGAGCAAGGTTCGTTAGTGTTCACTCCAGTCATGAGGATCTACTACTCGATTGGTCTTCTCTACAAAATTTTTGGAGATGATGGGCAATGCGAGGCTTATCTCAAAGAGGTCTACAGACGCTGCTTGAAGCATCTGCCATAACACGACAGAAAAACAGCACAAGTGAAAACCTTACTCCAAAGTATGAACGTCAACATCGATGGGACACCAGAACCGTTGAAGCATGCGAGGTAGGAAGATCGAGAGGGTTACTCTTTGGAGCAAATGGGAGAAGATGATTGAGCATTCTCATATTATAGAATATCGTATATCAGAATAAGGAGAGCTCATTCATTTTTTGTGCCAAGAAGCTCCCTCATGCGATTTAGCTTGCTAACTCGGTCAAATTTGCTTATGCTTCCCAGACAAGAGAAGCAATCTAGGCCGTAAGCTAAGTCGATGAGAGTGCTATCGTATGTCTAGAGGGAGCAATCTTGTAGAATCAGGCCAGTTTTCACTCTTCTCAGCTCTTTGTAAATTTTAATTATATTGTTGACAGTTTTGGCCTCATATGCTCTCAGTTGAACATAGTCAAGATTGAATTTCAGTGCATTGTTGGTAGCTCTATCTTCAGCAGAAATATCAGGATGACTGTCCTAACTTTGCTCGACTGACAACTAGTTCACAGCCGTTTTGAGATCACCTTCCAGCACATTGAGTAGACAGCCTTGTCTCGTGCCGATCTTCACGTGTTTGATAGCATCAGTTTATCTGATTTTAGTCTATATAAGATAGGAAGTACTATGAGTTTCTTCCAGGCTGCCTTTTCAGTTGTGGCAAGAGGATCTTCAATATAGCAAATCAAAGGTTTATCAGTGAGTAGCTTCACATGATAATCGATGAAAGTGTCATTATCGAAGGGAACTTTGGGATTCTCGGATTCGTATTTTTTAGTATCAGCAGTGAATAAAGTATCGGCTTGCCAACTGAGCCCGATTCCTAGAGATTATTTGCCACCTGAAGAATTGATCGCTTCTTAGACCATTTTAAGATTATCGTTGATGGTGTCAACAGGGCAAATGAAAGTGCCATCAGGTGAAAATTTCAAGGCAGCTTCTCCTCCTTTGCCAGAAACTATAGCCTTTCTGACAGCCTGTAGAACAGTCTGAAGCAAACTGGGTTCAGTAACTTGCTTAGCCACCAGAAAATACTTGAATACTTTGCACTTTGATCCTAAAACCTTTCCTCCTTGTAGACAATTAACCATGCATTGAATATTTCTCTATCCCTTGTTGTCTGCCAACTAACTGAACAATTGATAAGGAGGCACACAGAGTACCTGAGATCTAGCCAGGACAGTAGCATAACTAACACTAGTCACTGGGTAGATGCCTTGGCCACCATTATCGGCCAAGGTTTTTTCAAGTTCTCTATCAATATCTTCTTGCTGCTAGCATTTCAATCCTTTGACCTTAGGTGCTAATTTTTCCTTTAAAAATGCAATAGATTTGTTGAGTCCTTTCCCTGCTAGCCTATCCTCATCATAGAGCATGTTTTCATCCGATAAAATAGACAAAGGTTGGTTTATAGTCACCTCTAGTTCTTTACTTAGATAGCTGATCACGAACTTGACCTTCAAAACAGGAAATCCATCGCCAGAAATGATCTCTACTGCAGAAATATCAACAATCTAGACGGACGGAGCAGCTTTCTGGATAGTTAGCTATGGTACCTTTTGCATTTGGCCGATGATGTATGCGTAGGGGTCTTCGGGCATGCTTCTTAGCAAATCGTTGATGGTGTTGTTCATCAGGGTTTAGAGCTGAGTAGCAAAGGAGGTACTTAATGCTTGCGGAGGTAGTTTTTGACGTCTGAAGGTGGATATGGTGAGTCTGACATTTACTTTGTAACTTAAATTAGTTATTATAGATGAGTAGTGGGTCTATCCACGAGCTGCCCTTCGCCCAAGAGCGACTCAAAGTTGTCGACATGCAACGCTAAATGGTGGAATAAGCCTTCAGAGTAGCCGAGTAAGCTCTCGCCTCTCACGAAATATAACGAGAGATAGCCAAGCACATCAAGCAACACTTTGACACAAAATATTAGTAAAATATGCATAACATAGTCCGAATTGGCATTGTTTAGTGGGCAAAAGTTTCGCGACAGTCGTCACATACGAAAGCAGACATTACATTCACTTCCAAGCTGGAGACAAGAGCATCGTGCTGTTCAAATTTGGCTGATGAATGTGATATCTATAGCATATACTCAAGTTATTTTATTATGGTTCATTATAGTAAAATTGCATGTATCGACAGGCCATATATATCAAGAAATTGCAAAGTTAGTTGAGAGCTATCATGCAAACTCAGGATCTAGGATATCTCACAATCGCCCCTCATAACAATCCATTCTACTATGCTGCGAATATTATGCTGGGGTTTGAGCAGTAATTGATTAATGAGCTCATCAACAAAAAAGACAAAAAAGTACAAGAATATGTCTTTCTACTGGTTGCTTTGAAATTAAGCAATCAGAGCTTCCTTCCACAATTAGGAGATTTCAAGCATGCATTTCCTAAGGTTGACAAAGCCGTGGCTATTGATAAATTAGTGGGCTACTTTGAAAAGGCAGCAATTAAAACTTAGTCTAAGGACACCAAGGCCCATCTGAAAAGACAGTATGAAAAGTTGATAGGAAAGGCAACAAGCTAAGATTATTTCAATATTCCCGAAGTCCCCGCTTTTCTGATTAGCACAAAATGGCTCGAGAAATTTTTCAGCAATGATATGGTTCACCCTGGTCCCATCAACAATCAGATTCTCCTCGAACAAGTCGACTTTCCTCTCTGTGAGGCTAATTTAGCTCATTATAATTATAAAGTGAGGTCTGATGTGAGGGAAAATGAAGATTTTCAGGTTTTACCATATGAGGCTTGGAAATTGCTGTATGACAATTATGGAGGAGTGGAGGTTCGTAGATTCACTACCAGGGAGAAAAGAACGACTGTTGAGATCTGGTATGCTAGAGCAAATATTTGGGTGGTTGAAGAGCGAGCAGTTCTGGCCAAAGTTGAACTTTTAGTTTCAAAAAATGATACTATTCAGCAACTACTCGATCGACTCAGATTGACTCTCAAGAGATATCAAATAGCCCCAGAAAGTTATCTTGCTCGACAGCCTTCAGTCTTCAAAGTAAGTGGCCTCTAGTTGGACCAATTCTCAGCATTTCTTCATAACGATCAGCAAAGTCATCTTCTTGCCCAGAGAATGCATAGAATTAACAACCTCGCAGTTGAATTTGAAGACACAGGCATTTTTTCAAATCTTGAAGGACTGGTGGTCAACTTCAGCAGAGGCAGCACATCAGTTTTCGATAATGCTCCTCTTCTTAAAGTGATAGACCTCAAGGAAAAATGTTTGAAATGTGGAACTACATAAAATTTAACCAAATGCAAATGCGGAACTGTCTATTTTTGTTCGAGTGCTTGTAAAGATGCCAAAAAAGAGCATTTGAAAGATTGCAATACTCTACAAGGAGATGCCAGAAAGTATGCGAGAGTGACTTAATTTTATGAAGTCGCTAGAAGGGCATACCCAACTCTCGATTCCTTGATACCCCTGGGAAAGTTAGGCCTTGAAAATTTGGGAAATACATGCTATATGAACTCAGCTCTCCAATGTGTTCTCAGACTAGAGCCAATTTCCAAATATTTCCTCAGAAATTAGCACCTCAAAGATCTCAATGTGAGCAATGTGCTCGGAAGCGAAGGTTATTTAGCTTGCGCTTATGGGGAACTTGTAAAAAGTTTCTACAATACAAGTCGAAGGTCTCTGGAACCTTCAGGTGTTTTGAGGGTCATTCAGAGAAATCCTCAATTCAGAGGATACAACCATCAGGATAGTCAATAATTTTTGAACTATTTCCTGGACAAATTGCATGAAGATCTGAACAGAATCAGGGAGAAGCCTTACACTTAGGAAATCTAAAGCAATGGAAGACCAGATGAGGAAGTCAGCCAGCTCAGCTGGGAAAACTATCTCAAAAGAAACAACTCTTTGATGACTGATTTTCTGGCTGGTCAATATCGATCAGAAATCAGATGCCCTGATTGCCAAAGATTATCGATAACCTTTGATCCATTCCTCAGCCTGACTCTTCAGTTCCCTCGTCCTGAAAAAAGCATCAAATTGGAAGGATGGATGATGGGTGAGAACGGCTAGTTTGAAAAAATATAGGCTGAGGTAGGTTCAGCTATGCCCAGCCATGAGTTCTATGAAAAATATTTTGGTTGTAATGTCTACGGTGTCTATCAAAAGGACAAGAGTATTGCTAGTGTTTGGGATCCTAATTTAACCGTGTTCCAAAATGAAAAATCTAAAGGTGTGCTGTTCTTTTATGAAAAACCAATGGGTTATGGGATCAGGGTCGAATTCCAAATATTTGGCCCTGGAAAGAAAGATCCTGAAAATTTTGTCAGAATAGTCTTTGCCAAGGACATAATAGGATAAGACTAGCTTTATCGTCTTGCATACACAGCTATCCGAAAACCTCTATAAAAGGCATGGGGAAAAGACTACAATACAAACGATTTCTTGGATTTGTGCAAACAGTTGGATTTTCTCAAAATAAGAGATAGTAATCGATTCCCTGATGCTGAAAGAGCCTACCCGATAACGGGAGCTGTAGTACTGAAGGTGGAACTTGAGCTAGATCTAGCTAAACTAAAATTACAGAGTAATCTGAAACTCAACATCGGTTCAGGAAAATATCAACCAAAATCAAATAAATTAGTTAGAAAGGTGGGAAATCAAATTACTATCTCTGAACTTTTACAATGTTTCTCATAACCTTAGCGACTCACACAATAAAATGCTTGGTACTGCAATGTCTGCAAAGATCATAAATTGGCAGAAAAAGCCATGCAACTCTACAGGACTCCCAAATTCCTGATAGTCCATCTCAAAAGATTCAACCATCGAGGAGATAGTGGCAACAGATTCATCATATACGGTTAAAAGGTCAGCACCCCTATCGCTCTTGAGGAATACGAGATCATAAAAGGAAAACGCTACGAGTTATTAGGCGTGGTCAATCACATCGGTAGCCTAATGTACGGTCACTACACATCGATGGTCAAGAGAGGAGATTGGTTCAACTACGATGACAGTCGATGTTCAAGAACAAGTTTGGACGGCTCGCATGCATATTTGCTATTTTACCAGTTGGTGGAATGATGATATGGAAAAATTCATCCAAGCTTTCACAAAAATAATATCATAGTAGTTTTTCATTGGAATTTGATAAGGAAGAGGTCCATATCGAATTTACAACTGTATTTGTTTATGATTATTCTATTTGCTGGATGTAGCACCATTTCCTTTATCTATTATAGCTGTTGCTCTTTTCCCTCAACCTGAAATTTCCTCACCAACTCTATCAAACCGCTCATCCTTTCCTTATCGAAGAATAATGTGTGGTCCTTCGATAGGTAAAGCTCACTCAAAAACAACACCTGATGAATGGACTCTTCATCGAGATGGGAATGGGATGCCACCAGTTCGAGAGTATGGGAGGTGTAGAGGTTGTAGTCGAATAGCTCGAGCAGTTCTTGCTCAAAAGAAGCTAGGACATCGCGGCATACGGGATGAGTGGAACTCAAGAATAATTCGGAAGTTTTCAGAGGATATGACTCGTGAATTTTGGAGGCTAACTGAAGACACACCAGCACTAAATAGATCAATAATTACATAAAGATTCGAGCTGAGTCTTTGAAATCACCTTCCTAACCTTAAAACCATAAAACAGAAGAAGGGCTGTCCAGCAGGTCTGGAGACAATAGCTTTTGGTCCATGCCACTGTGATGAGCCAAGACACAGCCTTTTGGGTGATTTTCGCAGAGAAGGTCTGTGATACTGGTTCTTTCGAGAATATTGTAGAAACGATTTTCGGTATCTAGAGAGAGAGGGAATAGTTTGGAAGGGCTTCACAACTGAAGGATTCGCTTGAGAGGGTGGAGTTCATGTCTTTTTAGAAGGATTCAGGGTATGAAGGTGAAAGTTCAATACCTGAGAGCTGACTGATCATTTGCATTATATTTTAATTATTATATGACGACAATTTATTAAGCCTACACATCTAGAGAAGAGTTTTGATTGTTAAAATACAGATGACCAGGCAGCAAAAATTGAAAATTGAGAACTATTCACTATTTATAAACTTTTATGCCAACTCATTTGTGAGGTTTGTGCGAAAAAACAGAAAATAAGGTGCATGACTTCTTATATTGAATTATAAGAGCCATGATAAACTAAGATATCCTCAACGACCTTGACGATCTATAAGACGACCATATCTCCTAAGAAGAAGAGGAGGACCTCAGTGAGCATGGCTAAGGTGTTGCAGCAATACATGGAAGTCAGCTATTAGCAAATCAAGATTTCAATAGACATATGGAGACTATTAGCAGTCTTGTTGACAATCGTATTGAGGGTGGAGAAGGTAAGGGCAAGCCACAGGATGCAAAATTGATCCAAAAATGCAACTAGTATGCCTCTTCGATAACAAAATAAATAAGTGCTACTTTTCGAGCAGTCAAAAGTATTTACTACAAGCGTTTCCCATAGCTGGAAAGCATCATAACGCAACCAGCACTATACTGTAAGGCTGTTCAATAGATATAAAAAGCAGAGAGAGGATAAGGTGAGGCAAAATTTTCATTTTTGACAAAACACCAAAAAATGACCCTTTAGATCTCTTTGAGCACAATCCACGATAAACTTCCTGCATAATCAGCTGACAAAGTCATTCAATTAGCAGGGACAGCTGCCATTTTGCACGAGCATCACAATTTGCTTATGATGTACCTCGAGTCATGCATGCAAGTAGTTGCACCGAATTTATGTGAATTATTGGGTAGTCTAACAGCTTCCAAGATCATATCTGCAGCTGGCGGAGTCAAGGAATTGGCCGCTATACCAGCTTGTAATATTCAAGTGCTGGGAGGTCAAAGATCAGCTCAGATAGGATTTGCTCAAATGTAAAGAAACCACACAGGCATTTTTGCGCAAATGGATATGGTAAAAGATGCCCCCAAGGATTATCAGATGCAACTAGTAAGAATGTTAGCCAGTAATACTGCCAAATGCGCAAGAGGAGATATGTTAAAAAGTTCAAAAGGGTTAGGAGCTCGACTGAGAGAAGACTTGCTTGAAAGATTTGATAAAATTCAAGAAGAAGGAGGTCTTCACAGGATTGATAGACCCCTTGAAGTACCTGATTTGCAACCTAAAAAGAAAAGAGGAGGTAAACGTCATAGAAAGAACAAGTAGCTCTATGAAATGTCTGATATTCGGAAGCAGCAAAACAGACTGAAGTTTGGCTAGGAGGCATAATAAGAGCTTGATGATGGAGTTGGACTTGGTATGCTTACTCAAGGTTCAGGAAAGCTCAAACTGCAGATCAAGAAGCAAAAAGTAAATACCAGCAAGAAAATGACTCAGCGTATGAACAAACAAACAGGTCTTGAATCTGTTG
>Ga0100402_1005277_pt1 | contig 13292 bp, 10 predicted proteins | sample CryGeyme20150102_FD_80419 | JGI IMG/M metagenome (GOLD analysis project Ga0100402, IMG submission 80419) | Groundwater microbial communities from Crystal Geyser aquifers in Utah, USA - Crystal Geyser metaG 2015-0102 | ecosystem: Environmental > Aquatic > Deep subsurface > Groundwater | place...
ACTACTACTACTACTACTACTACTACTACTACTACTACTACTACTACTACTACTACTACTACTACTACTACTACTACTACTACTACTACTACTACTACTACTACTACTACTACTACTAGACTAGCTAGCGACTAGCTACTACAAGCTAGAGTAATTGAGAGTCGTGTTCCGTGCTGGTTCCATCCATTGCATGCATGCTATGAAAAGAAGTTTTATATATTTTTGTTTCAACAGTATACGGCAGTTACATCTGTAACACAGTTATGACATCGTGGCCGAGTGGTTAAGGCGATGGATTGCTAATCCATTGATCTTTGATCGCGAAGGTTCGAATCCTTCCGATGTCGATCATTTTTGCTTTTTATTTGAACTCCATTGACATGCCAGCGATACCATTTTTCTACTTTTTTAACAAATAATTAAAAGACGTGTTATATACTTGGTCAACTTTTTTCTGCTCGTCAAAATCTTCGAGATTTTTCTTGACTAACTACATAATAATAATAACCAAAATGTTGGCGGGTTCTGTTTTCTTCTTCTTTTCTAGCTGCTTCAGATGGCATTCTTTTACGCTTCGCCAGTTTCATGCTAGCACTAACGCACGGCGACCTGTGCAGCACCAAATTGTCGTGAATGCTGAAAGTTTTAGTTTTGCTCACCCAAGTGGCTATGTGCACGCAAGGTAGATAGACGGAAAAAAATTCGTTTGCAGTAGTCTTCACACCTCGACTCATCCGTCACTACATATTGTCAATTCTCGTGACCTTCCTGCTATTCCAATCAGGAGAATGTGGCTGACTTGCTACAAGTCGTCTCTGACTACCCACGCGCTCTATTTGTAGAGGTTGCCGTGGGTGGTTCTATCAAAAGTGATTGTTTCACATGTCAGCTCCCTAAATGTCAGAGGGGAAGGTACATGTAACGTGCGAAAATTATGTGTGGCATAAAATCTAGAAGAAATAATGGTATCGGTGGACGACAGAGATTATGACACAACGAGGACTAAAATTAACGCAAAGCCAAAACCATGTATTTGAGAACAGAAACAAAATACAGACATGTTCTGTTCTGCAGCGTCGATCACATGGTCTCAAACACCCTGGTTTCGATCTAGTAACCATGCGTTCCTAAAGCGACAATTTTTTATAAACTACTGTAACTAGAACAACGAAACCCTAACCGTATGATGCAAATGCGTGATTCATTATCCATGACCGACAGCGAGCCACAAAACAGAAAACGAGCAACCCGCTACCTCTTCTTCATCTTTTAGAACCTGCAGCCTGCAGCTACGTACGTGACGAAACACTGTTCCTCTCCTTGCTAGTTCAACAAGCATCCACGGTCTTTCCACATTCTACTTGAATCCTCCCACAAGCCTTCCATTGGACAATGAGAGTTGTCCAAGACCTTGTCGATACATTCTAAAAAGAAGCAAGCAAGCATGGACGAATGTTTGGACGACCAGTGGTGTGAGCATCACTCATCCGAAACATCGAATGCCAAAAGAACGCGGATTAAAAAATTGGGAACATTTGGAGGACCCGTCACAGCTGTGTCTTTGCCTTGCGAACGTCTTTGTCTCTACTCACAAGGATCGTTTTTGCAACGCATCGTCTTGTCGTCTTCTCAGCAAGAAGATCGTCATCTTGTCTTTGACAATGGGACCAACATTCATGGCATTCGTCACCTCTTTTCGTTGGAAGAAGAAAATAGAGAAGAAGTAAATTATGTATTGTGTACGGCCGTCTTTGGTGGACGAAATATTGCTATAGTTTCTCGTGTTGTGCCTAATCACGACGCAGAGAAAGTCCAACCTATGCAAACATGTATGATTCGCACAACATCCACAGAAGTTACAGACAGCAAATCACTGCAGTTGTCGGATTGGATCTGCAATGTGCAGTGGATTCCATCATCTACTAATGAGAAACGTTGGAATCTTCTCGTAGGTCTGGCGCACAATACGGTAGAATTATGGTCCTTTGCAAAAGTTCCTGTCTCCCCACCATCCGAATCAAGTACGTCTCCCCTGTTACTCGAGGCCACAATGCGTCACGTTTGGACCGGTTTCAAGCGTTGCTTGCTGTACTGTTTGGACTTTGACATTGTTAACACCAGCAAGATTGTTATTGCGGCTGGTACAGCCATGCAAGATATCTGTGTCTGGGAAGCTACAATCAATGATGCATTCACATTCTCGCCATCCATTAATAATGGCATTGTACGACAGCAAGTACCCAAAGATGTTTGTTTGTTGGGGCATCAGGGAGTTATTCATAAAGTCAAATGGATTTCTTCAATGGGAAATCTAAGCATCCAATCACAGTGGCCCCAACTGGTTTCAGCGTCCGATGATCGCAGCGTACGCCTCTGGAAACATCAAGCACCAACGGAAGGAACGCAGCAACAATTATGGACTTGCATATGGATTGGTTGGGGCCACACTGCTCGTATTTGGGGACTGAACGTCTTGCATCAGCCTACACAAAATTCCACGACAATCATTAGTACAGGAGAAGATGGCACGGCCCGTCTATGGAATGGTCAGACCGGAAAACAAATTGGTACATTGCGAGGACACGCTTGTCAATGCATTTGGAGTGTAGATACGAGTAGCGAAGGCAAACTTATTGCAACTGGGGGAAATGATGGAACTGTTGCATTGTATGACACTAGTCACGTTGTTGTAGACAATGAACAGACTCCACTAGTAGGTCACGATCACACGAATACGAATCACCAGTCGTTGCTGCTTGTCCCCGATGATCGACCACCAGTAGCTCCAACTGCGAACAAAAACTCCGAGCTTGAAAAAGGATCCGACTTCGTGCATAACGGTACCAAGGATATACCGCAAGAGCATATAGTCACTAAAAAACACAAGAAGAATCAGAAACAGGATACCAGTCAAGCTGTCTGTGGATTGCGGTTTTATTCGGCAAACCATGTGTTAGTTGTTACACGAACTGGCTCATTATTTTCTGCAGATTTATCGGGCAAACCAGGTCTAACTTGGATCAGATGGGGATCTTGGTCGCGATCTTCAATGAATTTGGTATCCCGTGACTATGATATCGATGTCGACGCAAACAACGGCTGTTGTGTTGCTACTCACCTATCGGAGAACAAAAAAGAACATCAGCCATTGCTTGTTGCTGTTGGGACTACAAAAGGGGAAATTATTATCGCAACGATTCCGTCACCACTTTTGGAGCGACATAATGCTGATCCTTCAGCTCATACAACATCAGTTGTCAGTCATCGTTTTGTCCTCACATCTCCAAAGGAGTATCGAGCTGTCCAAGGATTAGCCTGGGTTCCCGATAAAGGCGCCGAGCGTAGACCTTCATCGGCTTTTTTACTGTCATTTCACGTCAACACTGTGCTGTGGTGGTCTGCAATAAATCCAGGTAAAAATTCCAATTCTTCGTTGACTTCGTTGAGCCAACCATTGTGTGTCTTGAACCTGGGCACGCAAGCTATCCCAATCAGTTTTGCTTTTGATGAGGTTCATACGATGCTCTTTGTGGGGGACACTCGTGGAAGTCTCGTCATGTTTCATCTTAAAGAAAGCCACCAAAGTGACTGTGTCGAGACAAGGCAAACAAACATAAAGAAATCTAAAGCAACCCGGGTTCTCTCGCCATCGGACGCATTGCATAGTCTTCACCGGAAAGAACACATAACAGGTATAGCTGTGGCTTCTCCGCGTTCACAAGGAGAAAGACAATCTTTCTTGGGGCAAATTAGAATATTTTCGGTAGGAAATGATGGTTGCATCAATGAGAGCTATTTCGACCCTGCAGCTGGAACGCTGCAACGAGGACTATCCATCAAGGCATCCTCTGCACTCACAGGTATTCGCCAGGTGTGGGTAGTTCCGGGAAGATCGTTTTTTGCTCAAAGTGAGATTATTGTTTCGGGATACTATGGCAACACATTTGTTTTGCTGAATGTTTCTCGAGGATACGAACTGTTCCGGGCGGACACTGGCGGAAGACAACGACAACATGATGTTTTTGCTTCATTTTTGGAGCCAACCTATGCTCATGCTACCCCGGCGGAGAGTTTAGAGAAATGTCCCTACGCAAGCTTGGCGGTTGTTGTCCGTAGTAAGGACGGGAGAAATGAAATTGCACTGCATGCTAATCAGGATTGTAGTTCATTACAACGTTGTACTGCATACGAAGCATCGCTTTTCAAAAACCATGAGTATGCTTTGGGCGTGGGTCTACACGGAGAGAGCGTATATAGCGCATGCTGCTTTTCATTTACGCTGAAAAGTAACAAAGATTGTTTTGCTGTTTTAACTGGCAGCGAGGATTGCACTTCCCGGGTCACTTTTTACACGAATGGCAACATTGTAGCATCCAAGCAATTGCCTCCGCAAGAAAGTTGTGTTCGGGCGGTTTGCAGTAGCTCCAGTGTCAACAATGTCCATAATACTACGGAAACCAAATTTTTGCTGGCCGTAGGAGGCGGAAAGTTGACGCTTCAGTTTTTCCTGGTGGTTCACCAAAAACAGGGACCTGGAAGTTCGGAGAAGATGTCAAATAGTTATTGCGACGACAGTGTCAAGCTTGCTCTTGACGACATACGAATACATTTCCTTGGTTATGGTAAAGTGAAAGAAAAGGCCTCCATAGATCACCGTATCAACGCTGTGAAATCTATACAGCTTGAGGGCCTCCAAGCAGCCGGACTCCTTCACCTTGTCGCGGCAGGAGACTCAGAAGGGAACTGTCATCTGTACTTAGTTAATCTGGAATATGACGGAAAGCGGCATTCGTGGCAGGGTCTTCCACTTCCACAGCCGCAATCACTGCGCAGGCCAATTCTTTCCATCGATATTGTTAAAATTCAAACCCGACTGTTACTTTTGGTTGGAACAACAGGAGGTGATATTCACTTGTGGGATCTGCCAGCATTAGCCTCTGCCGAGGAATGGCTTTTATTTCAACAGAACACAGAGCAACAGAGCAACGTAGTCTTTCCGGCGATGTGCATAGGAACATACCATCCACATCAAATGGGCACCAACTCTATATCAGCGTCAGAGTTCTTTGTCGATTCCAACAAAGTTCTTGTTTACAGTGGCGGCGATGACCAGTCACTGTCGCTCTGTGAGCTTAGCATCGTTTTTGATGAGAATAGATCCCGTTTGGAAACAGCCAATTCGTCCAAATTGACCATTGTCAGAGGAGCGAGCTCCTCTGCTATTAAAGAAGTATCGGTGCTCGACAAGGACCATGTGATGTCTGTGGGCTACAGCCAACGTTTGGCGATCTGGAGGCGCCTAGGCAATACTCCTTCTGGGGCCAATGAAAAACAGAACAAAGGGCTGAAGCTCGTATGGTCGGCATCTACTAGCGTAGGAGACGTTTGCTGTCTCGCTTCAATCAGATCAAGGGAGCAGCCACAAGACCACATTGTGGCTGTTTGTGGCGCAAGCTTAGAACTTTTCTCAGTTTCTGAAGTTGGGTACGATTGATCATCTCCATTGCAGCAAGCACACATAGCAGTGACGCTGTAATGATCCATAAACGCTGCGACAATTGATTCCTCCAAGAACGACCATGAATCGGCTGAGAACTAATTTGGATCAGATCTTACATCCTGACAAGTGCTGCATCATCGTTGATCACGACTGCACAATGAAATTTGCATTTCAACATGTGTAAGCTACTCTTGGCAATCCAAATCCAGTGTCATTGAGTTCATCAAGGGTATTCTCGGAAAGGACGACAACAATAACTGGATGAATCTGCTGCTGAGATGATAGAAGAAATAATGGTATGGCAAGAAGCAAAATTTAGTCAGAAATCACGCCAGCTGGCGCCTGTGAGAAATTCTACATTGCTATGAAACATTTATTTTTGTGCTAAACAATCATTATTATTTGGTCCTGCATGTGGATCCTGAATTTGATAAGTCGACTCACAACTAACTTAAAAAAAGTGAAATGATTCTGAATGTAAACACTCATTTGTTTCATAGAATAATATGAAAGGCAATTGCTGCCGACTGCCGTAAATTTCTGGTGAATGTGTACTTCATGCTTGTGTTATGTAGCTTGATTTGTCGCGTGTGATCACACAGCATCATTGCTTAGGCAGCACGGTCAATGTTGCGTCTCTTGATTGCTGCAGTTTCGTGATGTTGAAGGTAGCGATTGTAGAAAGTATCCAGTTCAGCTTTAAACTCTGCTTCGTGATTCTTGACAACTTCGAGTTCATATTTGGCCATGATGAAAGGCTTGTCAACGTCAAATAAATCCGTGATATCGCTTGGCGTACCAATCACAATGGCATCGCACGGCGTTGCTTTAATTGTGGCTTCGAGATCTTTCACTTGCTTTTTATCGTATCCCATGGCTGGAAGAACATTTTTCAAGTGCGAAAACTTGGCAAAGGTGTCCACAAGCGAACCCTTGGCGTATGGCCTTGGGTCAACAATTTCAGCAGCCCCGAGCTGTTGCGCCAACACATAGCCAGCACCATAAGCCATTCCACCGTGTGTCAAAGTAGGACCATCATCGATCACAAGAACGCGCCTGCCCTTGACGAGGTTGGTGCTTTTTTCCACATTTAGCAGTTCTCCTGATGCAGGATCTCTGGCTTCTGGAGATACCACTGATGCACCGAAAAACACAGGCGTATGAGGCTTCTTGATGTGTTGCAGGCTGTTTGCGTGCTCCCAGGCGTGCTTTATGCTTGGCAGCTGGTTCACCTTCGTTACTAAAATGATATCTGCCATTCGTACATTGGTCTCACCAGGAAAGTAATTGAATTCGTCCGTGGGGCGAAGAGAGTCTACAAGTGTGATGTGAATATCCGGCTTGTAAAAAGGTACTGTCAACAGAAAATGAGCATATCGCTTGTAAGAGGCATGATCGTAACGTAGTTTGAGCAAAGCAATACAATGAAAACCTTACCGTCATTGTTTCCTCCATCCCAAATAATGACTAAACATTCGAGAGAGAAAAATATAATTCAGAAATTACACAAAATGAGTCTTCAATTTTTGTACAGATACAGCCGCACAACCTTCCAGAGATAACGTACCGTCAGCCTCCTTTTCTGCTTCCCTGAGAATGGCCGGATAGTCGACACCGGCAAACAATAAGTTGCCGTCCACGATGTGCTTCCAGTACTCTTCGCGCTCTTCAATAGTGCAGTGATATTTATCCATATCCTCAACGGTCTCATAGCGCTGGACGGCCTGAGACAAGAGATCCTTATCGTAAGGCATGGGGTGGCGAATCACGGCAACTTTCAAACCCTTGTCTTTGAAATAGTTGGCAATGTAGCGAGTGGTTTGAGATTTTCCGACGCCTGTACGCGAAGCGCAGACAGCAATCATTGGTTTGGTCGATTCTACCATGGTGCTTTCGGGCGAAAGCTGGACGAACTTGCATCCAGCTGCGTTAACGCGCGATGCAAGAGACCCTACAACATTATATGGAAGATCAGAGTAAGCTAGAGCACAAGTTGTAGCCTTTGTCTGTCGAATAAGATCTTCGAGGGAGTCCTCAGGATAAATCTGAATACCCTTGGGATATAAATTTCCATTCTTGTCATTTCGGCATAGCTCCTTCGGAAAGACACGATTGTCGATTCCAGGGATTTGAGTTTCTGTAATGGCTTTAACCTCAGTATTGGGTTTTGTTGACCAGTAGGTTATGAAATCATGAAAGTCGCGCCCAGCTGCACCCATGATAATTACCTTTTCCGTTTCGGCAACGGCTGTCGAAAAGTGACGAGCAGCCGTGAGAGTAGCAGGCAAAAGGGATCGTCGTCCTGCCATAGTTAATAGCGGAAAACGGGAGACGGCAGATGCAAGCATGGTGTTCGTTGTTCGTTGGAAGTATATTTTGTGGTGTTATTTTTTGAATCAATTGGTTCTTTGCAAGGTGATCTTTTGTTTGTTGAATAATAGTCTAGCGTAATCGTAGGTCTAGCCTACTACGGAGTACTAGCTAGTAGACACATCTTTCTTGACTCTTGACAGCTGTGTTCGCGTTCAGATACCGCGAATCAGAACAAGAAGCCGCGCGAAGTGCAAGAGGGCTCGCATTCGTTTCGACCACACGACACAAACTGTAGCGTAACGATTGATGATGTGTAAACAGGAAAACATCAGTTTCAAAATTGATGTCAACCATAACTAGACTTTTAGGCTGCTGCATTCTAATAAACTAATCAGTCATTGGAATAATTGATTGCATCACACGTCACATTGATACAAGTGTTCTCTTATGGAAGGTACAAGCATGTTGACATCCCTGACGTATCCCGAGAACCTCTTCCGATCCAGAAATCGCTTCATCCTTCATCTCATTAGCCAAACAATACTTCTTCTGCAATCAGTCAAACAATGGTCTTCGCACTCAGTAATCGTGCACTATTTGTCCGTCCGGCTCTACGTATTGTTGCTCATAGAGCTAAGTATGAAGCCGCAGAAGCTCTTGTAGGCTCTTGCCGATTTCTTTCCGGCCCGTCTCTGGACGGAAACCAACACGTCGTGGTAGCACTGGGAGGAAACGCTCTGTTGAAGAGAAAACAGGCCATGACGGTTGAAAATCAAAAGATTAATATTCGAGAAGGCGTCCACTCGCTGAAGAGTATCCTTCAGAAGAACGCCGTGACACTTGTTCATGGCAATGGACCTCAAGTGGGGCTCCTTGTTATGGAAGGCGCAGCCTATGAAAAGGAGACAGGGCTGAGACAAATGAAACTTGACGTACTAGATGCCGAAACTGAAGGCATGATTGGTTACTTGCTTGAACAAGAAATTCAACCACTTCTCTCTCCTGGACGAGGCATGGCAACTGTCTTGTCGCAGATCTTGGTCGATCCCAAGGACCCAGCGTTTAACAACCCTACCAAATTTATTGGTCCTGTACTTTCCAAAGAAGAAGCTGAAAAATTAACGGTTCCGTTCCGACAAGATGGGGACTATTTTCGTCGTGTCGTTCCTTCGCCTTTACCTGTCAAAATGCTGGACGGCCAACTTCAAGCTGTCAAACTCTTAACAAAAGGTGGTTGCATTGTGATTTGTGCTGGTGGTGGTGGAATTCCTGTAGTACAAGATCCCGAAACGGGTCATTTAGAGGGCATTGAAGCTGTAATTGACAAGGACCGTGCTGCCTGTCGAATGGGGCTGGACCTCAAAGCGGACGGCCTTCTGATTCTCACCGATGTTCCGGCCGTGGCACTAAATTTCCAGAATCCTAGCAGTGACAATCCTACTCAATGGATCAAGACAGTGTCTTCAAGCATGCTTCGTAAATTGTCGCGCCATTTTCCAGATGGATCCATGGGACCCAAGGTAGAGAGCGTCATCGACTTTGTTGAAAAAGGCGGAGGCTGGGCTGCCATTGGATGCCTCAACGAGGCATCTAGAATTGTTGCGGGAGAAGCAGGAACTCTGATTCAAGATCACGGTGGTCACAACTTCATTGAGTTTTATGATGACTTTGGGGTCCACCAAGCAGCGTAACTACCCATCAGTCACAATTAAGGGCAAGACTGAATGGAGATACGATGGAAGATAATTCTCTTCGATACCTAGAAAGACGAACTATAAACAGTAAAATTTGGAAACGTCGTTTTAAAGTCTTGGTCTCGTGTGTTATCCAGCAAGCATTGGTGACTCTCCATCTACTATCGCTTTCTCGTTTGCCTACCGAATACTACGTAGATTGCAGCGGGATAAATGCTTCGGTAAAGAATCCCGAGACAAAAATGGCAACGCCCAAGAAATGAAGCTGCATGAGACGTGTCTTATGAGTGTACATAGGTGCACTTTTGTTAAGAAAATAAAATGACGGCAATCCCATGGTATTGCAAAAGGAATGACTCAAAATTACACCGACCACAGACCGCGACCTCATGAAAGCGTGCGCTGCATAAGCTCCAAAAAGCGTTGTGTAGGCAAATTGAAAAGCGGTTGTCATAACAACTTGCGACAGCCTCTCTCCTTGGTGCAGCTTTAGAGCGGCATGATGGCAATGTGCCAACCCAAAAAAGATAGGAGCCACCCATGGGATGGTCCATCGGTGAAAACGTCCGGTGGCGGCCAGGACAGGTACCATGCAGGCTCGAAACGCAACTTCTTCAAAGATGGGCGCAATAACTCTGGCACGGAGAACGCTCCATCGATTGGCCATTTGTTGTTCTTTGGTGGAATTACATTGTGGCGCGGGAAAGAGGACGGCGTGCAATGCTTCCATAAAGGTTGCGGGATTTGAATCCTTTTGGGTTGACTCTGACATGAGCTTGGCCTGCAGAACGATCAGTGCGATGGGACCCATGTACAATACCATGGAGTGTAAGAGTGGTCCAAAGTGATTCTTGAAAGGAACTCTCAAGATCGAAAACCCCATTCGTTCCAAAACTGGCTGATTTTGCTCCCTGTCATCCTTAATATCTGCGGCATCTTGTGCACAAAAACAGATGGGATACACAAGGATGGCAAAGAGACATACTATAGCCGTGGCAACGCTTCGCCATTTAATTTGCAAAGGATCGTCTCGATCCAACTGTCGTACTCTGTAGGGAACAAGTATATAGAGGGATAAAACAAAGGCGGCCGAGATATTGCAGCAGTATGCCACGGCCAAAGGCAGGGAAGGTTGGGTATGGCGGCATTCTTGGAATAGAGATGTTGAAGCAAATAATGATATCCGATCCATGTTGACTGCGATTTCGGGATAAATAATTAATACTGTACTAATACTCTATTTCAAGCATTCTTCGTCTTCCCATGAGAACAGAACAGATATCTGGAACGAAACACAAGGAAGAGTCGTTGTTAAGAGCTTCAGTGGGGAAGGGAAAGTTGGGATGAAGTCGTGACTCCTTTACTTCTTGATCCATTGAATTTATTTTACAAAACTCTACTAGCACCAAAGTCGAGATTTTCCTGTCTCCAGTTTCGGGAAATGGAAACTCGAGATTTTTTTCATTACTTGTACTTAAGTATTTTTACCGTTATCTATTGACTGTTGTCTGTGCTATTTACTATATTAATGCTATTTTCTTAATGAAAATAAAATTGCCAAGCAGTCTAAGCTAGTATTTAACGGGTAGCTGCTGAGCCGCTTTAGTAATTTAATTCCAATAATCGAATTAAAATAAAATGATCAAACACTTTTAAGTGCATAAGCTAGTATTTAACAGGTAGCTGCTGACTCACTTGAATTTAATTTGAATAATCACATTCAAATTAAAATAAAATGGTCAAGCACTTTTAAGCTAGTATTTAACAGGTAGCTGCTGAACCACTTGAATTTAATTCAAATGAACAATGGACTACAGCCAGTTTAGTAACCTACTGTCAACTTTTTTGGTCGCCATGGCATTTGTTCCCAGTGCTAGTGCAAATTCAAATCGGACTACTCCTTGAGTACAGCCAGTTTAATTAATGTCAAATTATTTGTTATGTGTAACACTAGATAATTTTTATTTGAATTAAAATAAAGAAACGGTCAAGCACTTTTAAGCTAGTATTTAACAGGTAGCTGCTAAACCACTTGAATTTAATTCGAATCCGACTACTATCACTTGAGTATAATATCAACAGTAGCCTAAACTGTACAAGGCCCTGCCTGTATATCCTCATGACAAATAAGTTGACAGTAAATAAAATAGTACTAGAGTTAACAGGTGGTAGTATATTTTTGACAGTAGCGTAAACTGTACCGGCCCTGCCTGCATATCCCCATGACAAATAAGTTGACAGTAGATAAAATAGTAGTACCAGAGTTACTAACAGGTATATTTTTGACAGTAGCGTAAACTGTACCGCCCCCCCCCCCCTGCCTGCATATCCCCATGGCAAATAAGTTGACAGTAGATAAAATAATAGTACCAGAATTAACAGGTATATTTTTGACAGTAGTGTAAACTGTACTGGGGGTAAGTAATGAGAAATTGGTGGAGCGATGGGTGGCTGTTTGCAGGTGGGCCAGTGGTAACACATGTAGTAACACCACAAACAATATATAATGAATTAATGAACATTGTGTGTTGTAATTATCTAGATTGTACATGTATCAATTTTCTGTACAAGACCAACAAATGAGTATCTTAGACAATGATATGTATTACAATACAACATTCATTTCTTCATTCTGTTGATGTACAAAAAAAAATCTTGAGAAAAAAATCTCGAGATTAGTGATACACAATATCGTCAAAAAATCTCGATTTTAGGCATGAAAATTCTCGAAACAAAGAAAATCTCGAGATTGGTGGTAACAGCTCTCTAGTAGTAGTACGGAGTAGTAGCTTTGGACATTATTAGGGTAGCTTTGGACATTATTAGGGTCAATGATACTATGACTTTTATGCTGGCGTAACTCTTACCAGTATGCAATGGTATTAAACCTTAGCGATGTTGACCTAGTTTCCTTATATATACCTACTATTTGTGCACTTGTCATGTTGACTCTTCCGTTTTGCAGTTTCTTCTAAATTTACTCATCATCTTCTGGACATAGAGCGAGTTTTCCGTTTCTTCTTCTCAGCAGTGGTCCTCCTTTTTGACTGCCTGCCAACTGCTGCAATGACACTAGCTAGCTGCTGCTGCAGTGGCTTTTGCATACACTAGTGCCTCAGTGGTCGCCTCAGTGAGCTTCTTCCCCCTTTTGTGCTGTTCGCTTGATTGTTCTAGTGAAGGAGCAATAGCCACGGTTTCAATTGATGTCTCAGATCTATTCCACGGACCCATTCCCAACCAAATGTCAAGTCCTTAACATGTTCGTAGCTGACTTATTTGCAAAGGAGAATCAAGAATCAAGAACCATCAAGAAAGGAGCAGACTTCAATCGGACTTTAATTGAAACATTTTTGGAGCAGCCAGAGTATTTGGTCAAGATGGAGATCTGTTCTAGGATCGGCCATATGAGCAAGACCTTCGAGACGTACAAACTTACCGGGAGCTGGACGTAAAGCCAAGAAAATTGCCTTAATAGACCCCAACGCGATGCTATCCCCAACCCAGTTAGCAAACGGGATTCTGGTCAGGTTCTCTTCGGCTTGACAGTAGCAATTCAAAAACCAGACGCGGAGCCAGCGTCATGGACGAATTGACGGCGGGAGTAATAAGATGCCATCGTTTTCTGGCAATTAATTGAACGCAGAACTTCCTAGTCACGCTCTATGAAAAAAAAAATTGAACATCTAATTTACGGGGATCACAACTATGGCGCCCGCAGGGCGCCAAGGCCACCCGAAGGCAACCATTGGCACCCCGAAGGGTGACATAGTTGATCACAACCGGAC
>Ga0100402_1005280_pt1 | contig 13291 bp, 8 predicted proteins | sample CryGeyme20150102_FD_80419 | JGI IMG/M metagenome (GOLD analysis project Ga0100402, IMG submission 80419) | Groundwater microbial communities from Crystal Geyser aquifers in Utah, USA - Crystal Geyser metaG 2015-0102 | ecosystem: Environmental > Aquatic > Deep subsurface > Groundwater | place...
AATAAAATACCTTTGAATAGTTAAATTAAATCACAGCTTTTATTAACATAATCTTCAAAAAATGTATTTTTATTCTCTGTGTTTTTCTGTGAACTCTGTGTTTAAAAATAGTAGGGTACAGTACATAATGACAACGATGACGAAAAGTTGCCTTTTTGCCTGTTTTCCAACCTAATTTTAAGGCTTCTTTCTTGCTCAGTAGTGAGCTTAATAAAACGTCTTGTTCCTTGCACAACACAAAGATACAAAAAAGTCAGTATAGAGTTGTGTCTGACTACTTAGAACACAAATACTGGTATTATAAACTGGTGGCAGGAATGATTTGTGAGTTTGAGGAGTAATCAAATCTTACGATAACCCACCAAATAATCCGTTCTACTACTCATCGGACGGTAATAAATAAAGACATCATAGGCATTTTCAGTTTGCCAATAATTGCTTTCCAAAACAGTTTCGTCTATTTGTTTTTGTGCATTTACGGTGGTGTAGAAATAATTATAAATTCCTTGTTTTAGCAAAACTTCGGCCGTGTAATATCCACCATTTTTATTGATATACTGCATCTTGAAAAGTGGATTTATTTTCCAATCTGTCAGCCCTCCGATGATATAAACATCATTACTTAACTTTTGAGATTTTAAGACAAAATTTACATACGCATAATCGGCTTCTGTTCTTGACTGTTCTGCTCTTTGGCTATTTTCCACATAAAACTGTCCGTTGAAATCTTCCAAACGAGTTCCATAAGCTAGATTTGCTCTTGATTTTTCGGGTTGTAAAAAAACGTGGTCGCCATTATTTTGATAACGAACACTATCTACTCCCCAACCCAATTTTCTTTGTGTGCGAATATCAAATAATCTAAATTCATTACTCCCCAAAAAACGCTGAGATTCTGACAAAGAACTAAATTCTAAGGTCTTTTGATGGTCTTTTACAAAGGTCGGTTGCAGTTCTTTTCTAGCTGTTTGCCAACGATAATTTTGTCTTACCACTACTTTGAGCTGCTTGTTTGGATTTACTACACCACTTACACCTGTGTAATTTACAGAAAGTTTGAACTGCTGACTAACAAGCGAACTCTCTCCACCAACGGCAGGAATTTGCTCAAAAGCAACACTTGTTTTTTCCTCAAAAATCATAAATCGTTTTGTCAGAATTAGATTTTCTTCATCTTGATAAAATACTTTTACAATATAATTTCCTGAAATTTTTACTTTAGGAATTTGAAATTTATAATGCACAAAAGGAACTTTCGTATTGATAGAAAAATCATAATCACGTATCAAAAAATCATTATAGACACTCAAATATTCCATATCTGGAAGTGTACTTTCTGTCCAATCGGATTCACAACGAATAATTTTAGCTTTATATACCCGTGCATCGCTTGCCAGCTCATCAAAAGTAAGTAGTAAAGGAATACGCTGTGAAAGTGGTATAATCGGTTGCTCTAATTGTGCAGTCTGTGAAGGTTGTTGATTCGGATAAAGCCGAACCGTTTTGATATATGGGTCATAGATAAAATCTTCCGTTTTGAAAGACATATCATCGTAATAGGTTTCTGTATTTTGAGCAAAAACTGTATTACATGTAATTACTTGAAATAAGAAAATTGAGAGTGCTAAAATTTGAAATTTCATTTGATTTTTATTTATCCAATAATCGTCTATGATAATTGATTTGTCCTAAATGATAATTGAGATGAGCGTGTAAATGCAAAAGCAAAAAAGCGTTGGTTTGTTTTTCTGTAAATTTTGGAACGGAAGTTTCAGCGTGTAATTCTTCTTCACTCAATGATTTTATACTTGTATCTACAATTTGGATAACTTCTTCTAATTTTTCAATTAGTTCTTTTTTAGGAATGTTTTTTTGAGAAAATTCTAATTCTCTTTGTCGGATATAACCTGTTTTTCCAATTTCTGCGCCAATAAAATGATTGAGGTTTCCGATAAGATGCAAACAAAGATTTCCAGCAGAATTAAGAATTTCGCCTTCTAGCTTCCATAGATTTTCTTCATTTTTGTAGCTCTCAATTTCTGTTTTTACTCTTTGTATATCTCTTTCAAAAAGTGTGCGTAAGGTTTGGTTGAGTGTCATTTTTGGTTATTTTTATAGGTTATTCTGTAGCTGACAGTTTTCAACTGTCAGCTACTCTTTAAAATTCCTCTTCTTCAATCGTTTTAGTTTTTTAGAGTTTATTATTTTTAGCTCTTAGAGCTTCCTCTTTACTTATTTTGAAAAGTTTTATGACTTGCTCAATAGTAAAACCATCTTCTAATGCTTCTTTTACATTTTGATAAGTCTGTTGTTTGGCTTTCTCTTTTTCTTCCTCTAGTTTTTGTTTAGTTTTTTCTTGTATTTCTCTCCTTACATTTTCAAGAGCTTTTTCTCTAGCATCTCTCTTAGCAGTTTCAATAATTTGACACATGGCGTAGGTATCCCAGATTAGTTTTCGTTTGTTTATGTAAGCCCATCGCTCTTCATCTGGAAGATTACGAACTTCATAATCATCTAACCAAACAAAGTCTTTACTTAATCTTTCGTGTTGTTCTTCAAAGGATTCCATAATTTTAGTTTTTTATAGTTGATTATTTTTTATTCTCAAAACTTCTTCTTCTGAAATATTTAGGGCTTCAGCTATTTGGGTAACAGTAAGTATATTTAAAGCTAAAAGTTGCTTAGCTGATTTATATATATTCTGTTTAGCTATTTTCCTTTCTTCTTCTCTAGCTGTCTGTAATACATTTTTCAAATCTCTAAGTTGCTTCAAACTCTCTTCGTATTCCATTTGACTGGGACGAGGTAGATTGGCAAGTTCGGCAGATTCAAAAAAACTCTTAAATATTTTTTCTTTAAAACGAGCAGGCATTTGTTCTAAAATATCTAAATGTTTGAAGATATAGTACCATTTATCTTCAAGCGTTTCTAGCTCATGTTCTTCTTTTAAGAAATTAGGCATTTGAAGATAAACCAGCGTTAGTTTGTCATAAAAAACTTCATTCGTTTCAATATCTGACAGCTTTATGATGCGTTTTACTTTTGTATCATCTTTTTTTGTAGTAGGATTTGGAAACCTAAAATTGAGAATAGAAACGGTATAGACAGGTTTTAGTTCGTAACTCCAATCCTTTCCCTTAACAGCCTGTTCTGTAATGGGAAACGTAGTATAATAAAGTGTTCGGTCTTTAAAAAAATCTTGTTTTGCTCTTTGTAGTTCTACTATAAATTTTTCTCCTTTTTCATTTTCACAATGCAAATCAAAGATTACTTTTCGTTCGACTTCTGAAATTCCTTGACGTTCAACATTTTGATAAGTCAATTTAGCTATTTTTTGGTCTGGAAGAATGGCATTCAAAAAACTAATCAAATTTTTCTTATTGCTTTCTGTACCAAAGAGATGTTTGAAACCAAAATCAGTAAACGGATTGAGATATCTTGCCATAATAATGTAAAAATAAAGTTTGAAAGTAGATTATAAATTTACGAAAAATACAATTTGTTGTTGTGTTAAAACAAAAATTAAAACTCCTCTTCTTCTTCAATCGTTTTCTGTAAATCATATTTTTTCCACCATTCTTGAAAAACAATAAATGCCCAAACGTGATTTTGGTCATAATCTGTGCCTTGCTTTACTTTTTGCTTTAGATTTTCGGTATAAACAGGACTAAAAATGCCTTGTTCTTGTATAAAATCTCTATCCAAAGACTGCTCAACAAGTGGTTTTAAGAGTGTTTGAAAGCCTTTTGCTAGTGGAACATCAAAACCGTGTTTGGAACGATTGTAAAGTTCAGCAGGAAGAATCGTTTTGAAAGCATCTTGAACAATTCGCTTTTTCATTTTGGAATCAATTTTATACTTTTCTTCAATCTGAAAAGCAAAATTTACTACATTATGGTCAAGAAAAGGCACACGCACTTCTAGCGCATGCGCCATCGAAAATTGGTCGGCTTTATGAAGCATATCATTTGGCAAAAGTAAATTCATATCAGCGTACAACATTTCATTTATATCGCCTTTTTTGCTTTCAGAAATGAATTTTGTATAATCATTCTTGCGATTTTGAAACTTATTTTCTTCATTTGATAAATCAAAAATATCAGATTGAAAAATATTTTGGACGTTTTGTTCATCAATAAAACTACTCAAAAACCAATAACGTTCTTGTTTGGAAAGCCCAGCAGCTTTTGCAAAACGGTGTAATTGTCTGAATTTATTTCCCCAAAATGAATTTCTTGATTTTGGTAATTTTTTTAAAAGTCCTAAATTATTTTTGATTAAGTTTTCTTTCCAACCTGCATTTCTGACTTTATACTCTCCTAAGTATTTATTGTAACCTGCAAAAAGTTCGTCGCCACCATCGCCAGAAAGAGCTACCGAAGCCGTTTGTTTGGTGTGTTTGCTCAAAACATAAAACGGAATAGCCGAAGAATCTGCAAAAGGTTCGCTCAAAAAAGGAAGCATATCAAAAACTGCCTCAAAAATATCATTATTCGAAAGCGTAAAAACGATATGATTGGTACTGAATTTTTTGGCGACAAGATTGGCATAGCTTGTTTCATCAAAAAGAGGTTCGTCTTTGTAGCCAATCGAAAATGTATTGAGGTGTTTTGTATGACGAGTAGCCAATGCAACAATCGCAGAAGAATCCGTTCCTCCACTCAAAAAAGAACCAATGGGAACATCAGAAATCAAACGCAACTTTACAGATTCTTCCAAAAGTCTAACTAATTCTTTTTGAGAATCTTCATACGAAATGGAGGAATAATCTTGATTTTCGTAAGTTGCAGGAACTTCGTAGTATTTTTCTAGCTTAACTTCTTTCTTTTTTATTTTGAGATAATGTCCAGCAGGAAGTTTATAGACATTTTCAAAAATAGTATGAGGAGCAGGAATATAATGTAGCGAAAAATACAACCGAAGACTTGCCCAGTCTATTTTTTTAGGAAAACGATATGCCATTAAAGACACCATTTCAGAAGAAAAAACAAATTTATCATCATCAGAATAATACAAAAGAGGTTTTATTCCAGTTCTATCACGAGCTATAAAAATAGATTGTTCTTGATTGTCATATACTGCAAAAGCAAAAAAACCATTTAGTTTTTCTAAGCATTTTTCTTTAAAACGTATGTAAAGTTGTAATAAAACTTCTGTATCGCCTTCTGTCTCAAAATCATCATTGTCTAAATCACTCAAAAACTCCTTTCGAAGTGCTGCAAAATTATAAATTTCGCCATTAAAAACGATTGTATAACGCTCATCTTTGCTACTCATCGGTTGATTTGCAGCCGAAGACAAATCTAAAATAGACAAACGACGATGCCCCAAACCCACAAAAAAATCATTGTATAAGCGTTGTGCATCCTGTCCACGGTGTTCTAGTCTTTTGGTGGCTTCCTGCAAACGCACCAACGAAAAACGACCAATTTCATTAAAGGCAAAAATTCCTGTTATTCCACACATGTTCAGTTATCAGTTATCAGTAAGCAGTTACCAGTTAATTTCTTGTAACCTTTGAAATTCTTTTATTCAAATTTACTGAAAAATTAGAATAAAATTACTACTTCGTTTTATGCAAATAAAAAACCCTTATCAATTTTTTGTTTTGATAAGGGTTTGGATAAGACTTAAAGGTAAATTATTCTACCACTATTTTTTCTATAATTTTTCCTTCTTCATTATTACTTATAGGTTCTAATTGAAGGATATACATTCCTTTTCTTAGGTTTGGAAATGGTGTTGTGTATTTTTGTCTATCAAAACTGATAGTCCAATTTTTGATTTTTCTTCCTGCCATATCATACAAAACAGCATTCCATTCTCCACTTAATCCATCTATATGTAAATCTTGTCCAGAAGAAATTGGATTTGGGTAGCTATTTATATCTAAATCATTATTTCTTTTGAAAACAATCGTGTTACTTAATGTAGGAGTTCCGTCTGTATCTACTTGTCTTAGTCTGTAATAAGCTGTTCCAGCCCAATTTTCATAATCGTAGGTTTGATATTCTCTTGTTTGAGTAGAAAATTTTTGTCCTTGAACAACATCAATAGTTACAAATTCTTGTCCATCAAAACTACGCTGAATTTCGAAATAAGCATTATCTTTTTCTGATGCTGTTGCCCAGTTTAGTCTTACTTTATTTCCTTGATCTTTTCCATCAAAATAAATAAGTGTAATAGGAAGGGGATCAAAGCAATTTGCAACCGTATAAGGACCTAAAAAATTGTTATTATAATCACACTCTGCAACAGATGTATTAGGCAAGGATATTGGTGTTCCTGGTGTGCTTGTTCCAGCATCATTGAGTACTACATATACATCGGCAGGGTCACTTGTTAGAGGAAAAGAGTAGGTATATTCTCTTTGTTCTCCCACAACTAAACCATCATTGATTGCAAAGTTACTTAATTGGGTCCAAGAAGAACCTTGAGGGTTGTTACTATAAAATGTAATTGGATATTGTACAGTTACGTCTGCATCTCCTTGATTTTCTATATCTATCGTAAAAGTAACTTCGGAAGGACAATTACCTAAATTAATTGCACCATCATCTACATCAACCAAAGCCACAATGTCAGCCGAGGGAATAAAAGGAATGGTAGAATTGCTAAGTGGACGCTGTGCCATGTAATTATTCAATGGGGGAGCTGTAATTTCAAAATTTTGAGGAGAAACAGTAGCAGGGATTGTCAAATCTCCGTTTATATTTGTAATATTATAATTTACTTGATTCCAAACATTGCGAGAAGGTAGCCAAGGAATATTAGAGGATTGATAAATAATTACCCTTCCATTACAAGAAGCTATAATTTCTGTTTGTCCGTCGTTATTTACATCTCCAATAGTAGGAATTTCCATTCCTGTTCCACTATTACAAGCAGGGAAGCCTGCTGTTTGAGAATTGAAATACACATCTCCACTTGCTCCTTGAAAAATACGTACTTTATTCTCATCTCTATACACTAGATTTGCAAAGCCTGTACCTAAGAAATCAAAAGAAGAAAGTCCAGTAGTACCAGAGTTGTCTGAAGTTGCTAATGTCCACATAGGTTGGAGGTTTCCTCCATTTGCAGCAATGTTAGCAGTATCTACATCATTAAACATGACTACCCCTCTCTCTTTTGTTACTCCAAATTCATTTTTTCCATCATTATCAAAATCGTTGATAGTAGGTATTCCTGAATATGGACTATTTCCTCCTACTCCTTCTACACCATTGATGAAGTCTCCAACATTGTAAGCCCTCAAATCAAAAACATTGGAAAGTAATTCAGTTTCATTTTGTATATCCCAAACATATACTCTACCATACCCAGACACGACAGCATCTATATCTCCATCATTATCCATATCTGCAACTGACATAACAGCATCTCTAAAACCTCCTGTAAGTGGAATAGGAGAAGTACGTTGAGGAGTAATTGTATTGGTAGCAATATTTACAGAATATACTACATTACCTGCTAATAATTCTAACCCTGCACAATCTGCATTTCCACCACAGTCTGCTAATGAGAGAACATCAGCAGCATTAGATATTTGAAAGATAGGATCACCTGTATCTCTTGGGTCTCCATCTGGATTTCCTGCTCCTACATAGCCTAGCCATTCTCCTGTTTGAGCATTAAAAATAGTACCTCCTGTATAGACTTCTGGAATACCATCTTCATTAAAGTCAGCTAAGTTTGTATTGGCTCTATCAGTATTCGATACTCTTCTTGCTGCAATAGGATTGATGGCTGGGTCATCACTTGCCCACTCCAGTTGAAAGCCTACCCCCGGAACATATTGATAGCAAACAACAGGAGAATTGGCATTACTTGTTACATAGAAAAATTCGATAAAAGCATCTCCATCTACATTTCCCATTGTTAATAAGCTAGTAGCTCCATCTGGACTTCTAAGCCCTGTTTGAGTATATTCTACATCAGGAAGCCCATCATTGCGAGGGTTTAAGACACTAATAATTCCATTATCTCCTAAAACTACAATTTCTGTTTCTCCATCACCGTCTACATCTCCAAAAATAGGAGTTTGATAACCAATATTATTACCATTTACAGGTATTACTTTAAATTGAAATAATTGAAATTCACCAGGGTCAGTAATTTGAAAAATACAACCAGGGCAATTATCTATTCCTGCACAATCTGGGTCGCCACAATCTATATTTCCATCTCCGTCATCATCTAAACCATTATTACAAATTTCTGGCTGAACAGTAATACTGGCACACTGTTCTCCAGAAATAGGACTTTCTTCTCCACAAGCATTTACTTGTGTAATTCTGAAACAAGTAGAAGGAGGAGAAGGAAATAAACCAGCTACTGCAACTGAGGTAGTAGTGGCATCAATACCAGATGTAAATGTAACCGATGGGGTAACAGGTACAGGGTCGCCATTACGGTATCTATATACTCGTATTTGTCTTATTTCTGGATCACCACTTGCATCAAAAGTAAGTGTAACTTGTCCATTTGGAGATGGTGATGTTATAGGAGTTGCTGCTGTAAGATTCATTGCAGTAGGAATTGCGCCATTTGTAGGAGTAGCTGTGTCTGTTCCTTCGCAGGGGGATTCTACATCTGTAAGCGTAACAGGAACTAATCTAAAGTAATTCAAGCGACAATTTGTAAGACCTGTCAGAGTAGTAGCTAAAGTAGTTTGATCTGTAATGGTAGCTAATAAATTGGTAGGATTATTAGAAAGTCCTCCATATATCCTGTATTCTTGGAAATTAGCAAGACCAGGATTGTTCCAAGTTAAATCTACTTCTCCAGAGTTTCCATTTGCTGTAGCTGTAAGATTTACTACTGCTCCAATAGACTGAGCAACTGTAAAAAATACATTAGGAGCAATAGCCAAAGTACCTTGATAGATAGAAGAAGTACCTACTTGTGTGAGTGGTGTTATGGTTGCACCTGTCGTAAAATCATTATCTCCATCTGTGAGTATATTCAACTGACAAGCTGCACCTCCTGGAAGTTGAGAGGCATCTATTCTAAAAGTAACTGTTCCTATTGTACCTGTAACATCGGCACGCCATGTTCTTGCTACTCGTTCGTATCCTGCTGGAGCATTTGTAGTTGTATAACTACCAATAGCTCCATTATCATGTCCCATAAAAAGATATGAGTTAGGATTAATTGTACTTACAGCATTTATTTCTATAAAAGATGATGTAGAAGCAAGGTGTGTATTTGTTCCTGTTTCTCTTCCAACTCCTACCACATCATGAAAAAAGGGTTGTGCAGTAACAGCATCATGAGAATAAAAATCATTTTGAGCTAAAGCTGCCGTTTGATATTTTGCAGAAAGGTAATTTTGTACTATAATAAGTTCAGCAGGATTCAGAACTCTATCATATACAATCACTTCGGCTAAATCTCCTCCAAATCTATGATCTGTTTTAAAGTTACTAGCCAATGTACTAATACGCTGATTGGTCATCGTTTGCGTATCTTGAAACTCTACAGAAAAGACCTCAAACTGGTCATAAGTCCATTGTTGAGCATTTGAATTGCGTACAAAACCAGTAAAATTTGTTCCATTGATTGAATACCTAGCTTGAGTTGCTCCTGCTCCATCAAAACTAAAGCCTCTGTTATTACCTCCACCACGAGGATCTAAGGCAACTTGAGCTTGTGAAGGGTTATAATCTCCCCAAACCTGTGCTAAATCTCCAGTATTTTGTGTAGTAGAAGAAGCTCTGCAGACCACAAATACAGTACGTGCTGCATACGAATAGGCATCATCGTATTGCGAACCAGCCGTTGTATTTAATCCATTGAAGCGTACAACAGGAAAAGTATTGGCTATATTGGCTTGATATAACGCACGTACTCCATCTGCTGCTCCATTTGCATTTGTTGAGTGTCTGTTATGTCCAGAAACATCAAGAAAATCAGTCGCTGTGCCATCAGCAGGAATAGGTAAAATAGCATCAGCACGTTGCCAAAGCTGTAAGAATGCTCCTGCTGTGTTTGTTCCTACTCCTCCAGGTCCTGTTTGAGCCTGAGAAGTAAAACATAAAAAAATGCTAAACAAACCTAATAGACAGATTTGTTTAAGGGTGTATAATAACTTCATTTGGTTGTAGCGTAATTTTGATAAAAACAGTTAGTTGTATACTTGTGCATCAATTTTAGTGCAAAAATCGAGTATTGATAATGAATAAAACAAAGGTACTGAATATCAACACATTATAAAAATAATAGTTTATTGAATAAACTATTTTTAGTGATTTTTTGAAAAATCACCATATTTCTTACAGCTTGCCGTTGTTGGTGTCCTCACCAACGACACAAAATACTTACACCAAAAAACTTATTCCAAAAAGAATGACAAAAAGCAATGTAGAGAGTGCAAGTTGTTTCAAAAGTGGGTCAAGCTCCATATTTTTTCTTTTGAAAACTTGAATGATATTGTTGCTAAACAAAGGAAGCGTAATCAAAAACAATAGGTTTAAAGGACTTTGATAATTCAATCCTAAAAAAATAAGCGAACAAAACCAAGCCAAAACAATAACAACAGCGTGATAAATACTTGCTTTTTCTTTCCCTATCCGAACAGGAATAGAATTTTTTCCTGCCAAAATATCAGAATTTATATCTCTAATATTATTCAAATTCAAGACACCGACAGCGAAAAGTCCACAACTCGTAGCAGGAAGAAATATATCCCAAGCAATCGTTTGAAAGTCGGTAGAAGATTGAAAAAAGGCTTGAGCTTGTAAAAAATACGTTCCTCCACCTGCCACCCAGCCAAAAAAAATCAAGACAGCAATATCTCCCAAACCCATATACCCATATGGTTTTTTTCCTGCCGTATAAAGAATCGCCCCAGCAATACAAAAAAGCCCTAATCCTAAAAAGAAACCAAGCGTTTTCCAGCTACTTTCCTTTTGAAAATCTATCGCCACAATCAGCAATAAAACACCACTCACAAACGACAAAAGCGAAAACAAAATAACAGCATTTCGCATCTGTGAAGAAGTTATTTTTCCTTCTTGAACGGCTCGTTTTGGTCCTACTCGGTCTTTATGGTCTGCACCGTGAATGCTATCTCCATAATCATTGGCATAATTAGACAAAACTTGTAATAAAATAGCCGTCAGAATAGTCAAAGACGCAATTTTTACATCAAAATATCCATTTATGGCAGCCAAAAAACAACCCATCAGCATACTAGCTAGTGCTAAGGGTAACGTTCTTAATCTTGCTGCTTCTATCCACGATTTTAAATTCATTTTTTTGTTAGTGTAAATTGTCTGACACTTTCAAAGTGTCTTGACAATTAAATATCCATAATTATTTATTTCTCAACCTTCTCACAATCGCAGAGATAAAAAACAAAACTGCCAAAAACCCGGCAAGTCTGCCCAAATAATCTCCGTGAAGAGTATAAAAAGTAATTTCATCGTTTAGTTTTACTTTGTGTTTTAAGGCTTTTTGTTCTCCGTAATTGCTTCTTGAAATATCTTTTCCTGTTTGGTCTATAAAACCAGAAATTCCTGTGTTGGCTGCTCGTGCTACACTTCTACGTGTTTCGATGGCACGTAAAGCCGATAATGCCCACAACTGACGAGGGGCAGGTGTATTTCCCCACCAACCTTCATTGGTTGGAACGACAATTACATTTGCGCCATTTTGAGCGTATTCTGTACAAAACTCTCCATAAACGGCTTCCCAACAAATGACAGGAGCTACTTTTGCCTCTGTATTTGGCGAAACAAAAACACTTCTATAATCTTGTGTTCCTAAAGTTCCCATTATATCGACAAACATAAGGGAAGCACTTTGATTTGGTAAAACCATTTTGATAGGATTAGTTTCTGCACCAATAACGAGTTTTGATTTATGATAAAATGAAACAGAATCTTTTGTAAAAGAAACAAACTGAACAGCCGAGTTATAAGCATCATAATACGCATCTCCTCCTCTAGATTTTCGTGCCGTTTTGGGAACAGTATCATTTCCTGTATAAAATTTATAGGTATCTGCACCCGAAATAAGAATCAAATTATTCTCTCTACAAAAATCAAAAATAGGTTTTAAATCGGACTGACTTGTATAATTATATTCGGTAGAATTTTGATGAAAGGCCGTTTCAGGTAAAATAATATATTGGGTAGAATCTGTAATTACACTTTTGGCTAAATCAATATATCGCTGAATTTGGTCTTCAAAAGGAATGTGATTGGTAGAAGGTTCACCTGTTTTTGGGTTGCGAGAAAATTTTTCGGAATAACAATCTAAATTAGGTTGAATGACTGCTATTTCCACTGTTTTTGAATTATTATTTTCATCATCATAACTTGTATAAATTCCGTAAGAAATTCCTATCGGAACTAAAATCCAAACCAAAAAAGAACCTACTTTTAGTTCTGATTTTATAAAAACGTGATATGCTAAAATATTAGCCAAAAGTACCCATAAACTTCCTCCAAAAGTTCCTGTATATTCGTACCATTGCACCCACGTAGGCACTTCGCCAAACGCATTTCCAATATTCATCCAAGGATATGACAAAATCCAGTTTAGGTGGATATATTCAAAAAATAACCAACACGAAACAAACGATAAATAATTGATAAATCCGACCGAAAAACGCCTCGTAAAAATATAAACAACAATAGGTAAAAGTTGTAAAAGAGCATTCAATAAAAAAATTCCAATTACTCCCACACTCATCGCATTCCAAAGCCACCAATACACACCAGCATTCCAAATCACAAAATAAATCCAAATAAAGAAACAAAGCCGAGTAAAATAGTTCTTCTTTTTTGTCTTATTATCAGCATTCTTTTTTTGTTCACTTTTCTGAATTTCGTCTTTCTTAAAATAAAACTCTATAAGTTCTATCAAAGGAACAAGTCCCACAAAAAGCAAAGGCGAAAAAGGAAAATACCAACCTAAAGCCATCAAAATACCTCCCAAAACAGACAAAGAAAGGGCATACTGTTTTTTCTGACGATAGTGTTCTAAATGTGCTTGAAAAGATAAAAGTGAAGACATTTTTTGAATGGAAAATTTAAAATTTAAAATTGAGAATTAACTTGACCGAATTTTGGTTGAATTACAAATTTAGCTAAAGCAAGTCAAAAGTAAGATAAATTGTTTTTTAATTCAGAATTTGATAGCTTTCCATAATCAAAATTAGTACTCTACCCTACTAAAAAGGTAAATTTTGCATAAAAAAAAAGAAAAGTATATTTTTGAAGTGTCTAATCATCAATAGGGTAAACGCACGAAAAAAAAATTGTACTCGTTTAAAGCAAATCAA
>Ga0100402_1005281_pt1 | contig 13289 bp, 12 predicted proteins | sample CryGeyme20150102_FD_80419 | JGI IMG/M metagenome (GOLD analysis project Ga0100402, IMG submission 80419) | Groundwater microbial communities from Crystal Geyser aquifers in Utah, USA - Crystal Geyser metaG 2015-0102 | ecosystem: Environmental > Aquatic > Deep subsurface > Groundwater | place...
GTTATAGAATTAGCCTCTGTCTGTGCCTTGATCTTCAGCTATCTGACCTCTCTGTTCATCCAGTTAACGGGATTGGCTATCGATTTATACATCTTCATATTTCTGGCAGCATTCTTGGTGGCTGGAATTTTGCAAATCAAGCCTTACTCTTTACGCTTTTAACTGGAAAATATTAACAAATGGCCCACAGCAGCCATCATGCTTAGGTATGCTGGCACCATCAGCTACTACTTGAGTCGTAGAGATGAGTATCTTTTCAGAGTATGGATGCATGGCTATATGGAGATACACAGACAAAAATGCGACAATATTGCATGTCCTTCTCGCTGCACTTTGACTGAAAGAGAGAACAAAATAATCCAGAGGCATGAACATCCTGAACTTTTTTAGCAAATACTAAGGATCAACAACATCATAAAGGTAATTTTCACGGCTGGGTACCGACTGTCTCCGATTCCAGCTTAAATCCAACTATAAAATAGTCTGTTTCTCTATCACAGCCAGGAGCATGAGCTGGCCCTCAGAAGATTGTTGATGATCCAGGAGGATGAGCTTTCACTGAGTCAGTATTACATGCATCAGTACTTAAAGATTGTCATCAAGGAGGAAATTCAAAAGCAAGGAAGGCAGGAGTTCTTAGATTTAGTCACATAAATTCGATTGCAATATGAGGAGGAGGAGTTAAGGAAGAAATTTTAAAAAGCAGCATTGCTTAACTTGTAGTTTTGGTCTATCCTCAACGACGATCATCCTGATTTTCAGAAGCTGAACGAGGTGGCAACAGCTCGGGTCAAAATATCCGAAGATGTGACCTCTCAATTTAAAGATATTTGCGCCTATGCAAACAGCTAAAAAATAACAACGATGTATGCCTCTTACTTGGAGACCCTTCAAAATGATGAGCAGCTCTTGATGGATATCAACGCTAACCTTGAGCAGGAATACAGGTTTAATGATCAGATAAGAGTTCAAGATTGGTCAAATTCAAGTACGGCCATAATTTTGATATCTCTTGAGGCTGGAACTCAAGGAAAAATACTCGAAATCAATGCTCCCTGTGCAACTATATTTGGCTACCAGAAGCACTCCCTGATCAATCAGTCAGCCAGCAATCTATATCCAGATAATTTTTATTCACACGAAAGGTGCACCAAATTTTCATCTTCTGAGACCAACCACCAAAAATTTATGCTGATTCATAAAAACGGACATCTCATTACTTTAAAGAAAAGAGCAAGGACTTACAATTCGATGGCTTTTGGATTATCAGCCCTTGTAGAGATAGAGCCTGAAATAAATAATTTTAGTTGCTACTTATTGATTGATAGCAATAAAAAGATTATATCTTCTTCAGCCTCTCTTATCTCTATTCTTGATATTGATCTTAAAAATTTTGAGGGAGATGCCTGCACCTACCACTTCTTCCTCACTGATCCCATTAAATTTGACAGTGATACGGCCTACCCACTTGAGAAGATCCTGAAGGCTAGCTTTATCACTTAGGCCTCTACCCCCTACACCTATTCTATTCAGCATGAATCATACCATGGAGCTCATCTAGTGGAAATCAAAAGAATATGCAAAAATGTGAGGGATGACAGAGTTCGCAAATAGGAAAACGTGTGTACTATGTTCGAGTTCAAACTTCAGGCTAGTCGAAAGAAGTTTGTTTTTGTGGGGGGCAGCTATTTCATTATGAAAAACCTCAAGTAGTTTAAACCGTTCAAGCTTCCAAAACAACACAAAAGCATCATCCAGGCTACAAACTTTGCTGAAGGCATCTCCACGCTGAGACTACAAAATAACGTCATCCAGTATATTGAGGAGGTAGAGTAAGAAGAGGGTGAGTTTAAAAGAAAGGAAGAACACCATTAAAGTGCCCTGGAGAGTATTCCTAGAAGAAGTGAGGAAGAAATTTTTGCATCAAAAAGGGCCTATTAAAATTTTCTCGAAGAGTACAAGATAGGAAAGAAAGTACCTATCTTTTTAGTGGCATTAATGGCAGTTATTTTTCTTTTATATCTTGTTTGCTATATTGTGGCTTCTCAGCAGCTTCAAACTATTCAGGCTACCTCATCCGAACTGGTTTATCAGAATCTCATAATTGGAGCCATTTCCCATCAAGCTAGATATATTCATGAATTTGAGCTTTAAATCAACAATCTGACAACCAATACCCCTCAGGTGTTGATTCAAAATTTTAACGATAATTTGTTATTTTTGCAGGAAATATAACTGAAAGGCTCCAAATCTTTTAGCCTTCAGATAAACGTAAGCAACAGCATAACAACCATGCTCACCAGTCAGTATTTAGCAACACTCATCAACTACGGCACATAAATTTCGAGTGTCCTCGGAAATCTAACCACCGTCTCTGAGCTGAAGACTGCTATTAATAGCATCAATAGTTACAACCTAAATTTTATCCTCTCTGCAGATCAAGCCAAGTTGGCTATGTAACAAGCTCTCATTAATAGGTAGGCAGAAATAAAAGCAGAGATAAACGCTAATAGTACGACTGAAACACTATTTTTAGCACTGGGGCTTATCACTCTAGTTATAGCTGCAGTTATCTTGATATTCTACTTCCAAAGACTTAACTATGAAAGACAAAAAGTATTCGACGTTTTTTTGGATATTTCTTAGCCTCTTATTCAAAGCTTTAGCTCAAAGACAGAACGCTTCTTGATTAGCTTGCATTCAGAAGACTCAGCAGATGTGGTTGAGGAAGAGCATGAAGTCAAAAAAAGTTCATATTCTTTTCCTAAGAAAAAATCCTTTAAGGCTGTATCTTTCAACAAACTATTTTACATCAAGACCTTGCTGGTCCTGCTTGTTATATCTGCCTTCTTCATCCATCATTTTATTTTGTCAGTTGAGAGCACCAAGTTCCAAAGCAGGTCAGTTGACTACTTTGGGCTGACGAGTAAAGGAGACTATGTGCTAGCTAGTACCGCGGACCACATTGCTGAGGCTTACCTTTCAAACTCATCAACAATCGATCTTGCTCTCTAATCACAATCAATCAGATACTATTATCAAAATTACATGGAAAGGCATGAATAAACCTTTGGATCAGTTGCCGATTTCGAAACTGTTTACTAAACTCTCTTCAATTCTGACATCTGCCAAGGCAGAGATACTCATTTTGGCTGGGTATCAATTCCATTGTCCTGCCAGCTACCTTTGATGAGCGTTAATGGATCATATCTCATCATGACCAATCTATATAGAACTATCCATAAAGAATCTCATGGGTATGTGGCAATAGACCTCACCTTTTACTCTTTGACATAAACACATCTTCAGTTTTCTGTTCTATCTAAAGTTCAGAGACTGTTGTCTTCGATTTTGCTGAGGGCTCAAGATGAGTGGCTTCAAAATAAGAAAAATCAAATGCTATTAGGGTTACTTCTCTGGATGGGGGTCAGTGTCGCCACTGCGTTGATCGTGTGGGGCTATGAAGTTCGTTTTTTCCTTGAAGAAATTAACAAAATCAAAAATATTTTAGGAATTTTACCGATAAAACTTGTTAAGAATATCCCCAGAGCCCTAGACTACATCAAGAATATTTTGTAGGAAGAGAAGAAGATGTTTTGATTCATAAATAGTAATAGTGATAGTATTTAATGTCATATTATATGATGTTAAGGTGGTTAAGGATTTGATAATAAATTTACTAACTACTGAACGAGCGTAATTATTTCAAGGACAGAGAAGCAGGACTCCGAGATTAGAACAATCTTCAAAGCCCACTATTCATTGTCAATGAAACGAACATTTTAATTGATCACTAACGAAGCACAAAAGTTTCCTTAGCAAAGACCTGGATAATTTAATGATCCTAAATGGAAAAATAGGAAGGAACAAACAGACTAAACAAAAAAAAGATAAAAAAGATCCTAGAAATACGATTTTTGTCTTCCTTAGGCTTGAATTATCGAGCATCTCCAACAAGCTTCACTTATTTTTTGATCCTGACATCCGTAAGAGTTTTATAGATGGCCTCATCGTAGTCCTTGGGTCATTATTAAGTGAAGCCTTGCTTAAGAAGCAGAATGCCGTTTTTCCTCATCTGAAATCTTGAGTATGTTATTCTAATTTCATAATATATTCAGAAAGAGTATGTCAACAACTCAGGCATCTGCCCCCAGCTTGCCCAATGAGGAAGTTAATACCTTCAGTGGAAGTTTCATGCAAGAGTCGGCTAAAAACAGTTCAGGTTTTAGACCCATTTTCTACAACAACATTGTACAAAACAATGGATGGCTGACACCCCAACTCTCCTACTTCCTTCCAGCAATCCAAGGAGCTACTACTTTGAGTTCCCCTTCCTCAACTCCCAGCATGTTTGGGCAATAGGCTCCATCCATCGGGTCTGACAGATGGTGCCTCAGCTACTGCCAACCTTTCTGCTCCCCTTTAAATTATTACTCAAGCATGGGAGAGCAAGTGACAGTGGGAGAGGCTCCTTTTGTCTTGGTAAAGCATGAGGAGAAATCATCTAATTGTGAAACGGTACACCAGAGTGAACTGAATATTCGAGATTGTGAGATATTGATGGAGCAGACACTCAAAGGATCTCGCAGGCAGAAGAAGAAACAAATTGACAAGGACTACGTGCCGAACCGTTCTCAGAAGAAGCAGCCAAGAAAACGATTACATGAAAATGAGAACAGAAATGTGATTCCTAACTAAATCAACCAGATCATTTCATTTCTCCAGAAGAGGAATAAATCCGAACATGTGCTGGCCAAGCTCTGGGAAAAGATGCCAGTCAGCAATAAAACCTACTCTATAACGAGATTTTACCTTTACCAGAACATGATGAAAGACCAGAACGGACATTACAGCAATGAAAGACAATTGGCTTTGCTGGGTGATGTGTATGAACCTGAGTGCAGGGTTTGGGAGCTTGACTAGCAGAGGCATTACATTACTCTCAGCCGAATGCTAGTGGGGCACTTCTTGCGTCAGGACTCTATCCCCATCATTTTGACCAGCAAAAGAATGAAGAATGACAAGAAAGCTGAGCACCTTCGGGCCAGGAGAGAAGTGGCAAGAAGGGTGCTTGAGCTGATGAAGGGTACACAGTGAGGATAACTGCTCCGCATGCATCAGCATACGGTAGCATTCACTGTGTAGCGATAAATTATACATTATGTTACTGTATATCCTCATAATATAAAATTTCATTATTTAAAGCTGTAGTCAAGAAAATCAAATTATCCTACCTCTCTTGACCTTCTTGATCTTCAAATGGTAAACTTTTGTCGGTTTTTTGGTAAATGAAGCCGCACTGTAGTCGTCTAGTTATGAGTCATCTTCTTTTATTTCTTCTGATTGATCAGTTTTCTTGACTTTCTTGTTAAGAGGAGACTTTCCATCTCCACCTCTAACAATCTTCTAGGTGGGCTCGTCTTCCCCAAAATCTTCTGAGTCACTCTAAACCTTGCATTTTCGCTTGATACTGTCTCTTAAGTCCATCACCAAGCAACCAAAAGCTGTTGAATACAAAATGGTAGCTAAGCTGAACACAACCAATTCACAAATGAGACTGACCTCAGAATGATTGACGCTTTAGGCTAGGCCGACTGAGATGATTCCTGAATAAACATAAGTATACCCAAGAGCAGCAACATGAAGAGAAAGTCCCCAATCGGCATGAAAATTCTGTCTCGACGGTTCAAGAAGTAGGGGCAGCTGACATCAGCCATCATCATGAAAAGTTGAGCAACCAGAGGTCCTCCAAAAGCCAGGTAATAAATGTCGTAGCCTGCTCCGATGGGAGTGAAAAACATCAGAAGACGGAGATAGTTAACTAAAGGATGATAAAGCATGTTGAAAGATATGCAGTCAAACTGAAACTCTTGCTTGTGGTTGATCCTTGAGGCTAGTCCGATTTAGAATCTAGTATCCTAGATGTACTCGATCTTAGAAGTTATACCTCGGATCTGGCAGACAAGTTGAATGAAGAAAAGCACGAAGATACCAAGAACACAGATCGATGATATCATGTTAGTGACGGTCTCATCACCGTCAATGATTCTGATATGAAATCCTGAGAAAGTGGCTAACTGAGGAAGCAGAGCGACGAACAGTCCATTCCAAAGCCCTCTCAAAGAAGCTTTCATGATCCTCATTCTTTCACTATTGCAGAATATAGAGCCAACCTTCAGAGCGATAGTTATGGCTAGGAATATTATAGAAAGAATGATTTATCCGGAAATGTTAAAGAATAGAATTCCTGACAAGTTATATTTTGCGAGTTGAGGATTGGCTGAAGAAGAGTCTGACGGGGTCATCATAAGCCGGACTATATTGAAAAAGTCAAACTTGGAGTTGAATATGTTGTAATACATTTCATGAAGATAGTGCATTTGAGTGTCAAGTAGTCCCACCAGCAAAAATGCATTACATAGAGTAACAAATGGAAGCACGCTATCGATAAGGTTGAAGCAGAGAGTTATTACTATGAGGTTTCGAAAAGTCTGCAGCAAGGTTTGAAAGGCGAGCATTGAGTAATCCAAAAAGACATACCCGGTGTCATAACTCTGAAGCAATCTATATGTTTTCTCGATCACCTATATTGAAACAATTTATTTGGGATGATATTAAGACTCGACCCATTATTCAGATTTCTAGCCACTTAAGGGGTATTTTTCTCTTCTGTTTGCAAGCAAGGTAACAACTAGCTATTTTCCCAAAAGACCATAAACTTTATCACCGTTGACATGGATGACTGACCCCCAAGGAATTTCTTGAATATCGGATTTATTAAGGATCCAGGAGTTTGAGGAGGTGCTTTGCTACTAGTGAATATTGCTGACGAAGGCGGCAAGGAAGATGGCGGAATAGATAAGCAGGGCTAGAGACGATTTGTTAAACATCTACAATACCTTCGATAGAAAATTTATAGAATCAACTGGAAGTCACGCAACAAAGAAAACAATTTATATCCTTTCTATGATTAAAATAAAGCTTATTCGTCTATACTGGACGCCAAGAAATGATGATAATACTGAGCTCTATGATATTTGTGCTGACCGATACTAATGCAAACCTATTCTTATATATTCAATCTTCATTTGTAAGTATTATTTATAAGCAATGAATGATGGCACCATAAAACTGCTTGACACTATCGTCAATTCTCTCTTCGAAAGTGACCTTGATACCATTGACAATCTAGCCAACAATGAGGAAATTCCCTAACCTATTGCCAATGGCCTCAAAAATATTGCCACCATCTACAGAGAATTGATACAGGCCCGTATTGATACTGACAATCATAACGAGCTCTACAAAACAATTGTGATACAGTTGGCTCAAGGGGAAACAATCACCTAATAATTTATCAATGACCAGATACATATCAACCATGACAGAAGACAATAAATGGTGGCATTGATCCGAACAATAGATCAAATTAAATAGGAAAACGATAAAAAACAACAGGAACTATAGAATCTTGAAATTTAGCACCAACAGCTTCAACTATCTTATGCTGATATCAGATAATCAAGCTCTAAATTTGAGATTGATTATGAGAGAAGTATCAGATAAAACAAAGAGCTTACCGATAAATCCATGATCTTACAGTCTGTCGAGGAGCAACAAATGACTCAAATAAAATAATTAGAACAGGAGTTGCTGAATGCTAATTAATAGATAGTGAAGCTTAAATAAGAAGTGGAAAAGAAGGGGAAAGGGATCGGCTAATAGGGGGAAAAATAACTGATTCGTTTGAGATAATAGAACGAAAAGCTGAAGGAAAAAGTTTCAACTTTTGAAAATGAGAAGAGGTCCGTGATCAGTGCAATAGAAAGATAAGATCTTATCAGGTCAGAAGAGGTGAGTTGGGTATCAGAGATCAGCGAAAGTCACATGAAGCAGAAAAACATGCTGGAATAGAAAGAATAAATTATCAAGAGGCTTTAAGAAGCTCTTAGATAAAAAGAATCTGCCCTTAAAAGCAAGAATAGAACACTCAACAATAAGTAGCAATAACTGCAGGAAAAAGAGTAGGCCTTAATCGAGAAGGAAAAAATAATTGAAGAGCTCTAATAATCTATCACTCAGATATCTACAAAAAAATCAATTATTGATTCAAAACCCTTGAGTGAAATTTTTGTGGACAAAAACAGTATGATCACGTATCTAGGACTTGACCATAACTGCGGAATTAGCTTTATTGAAACAATGGCTAAGGAAGTGGGAAAAATATCCTCCATGACATCACTCTACAACTATAGTCATCACAAGAGGGAAAACTTCCATAAAAGAGTCAACAACAAGCATAACATTTTGTTGATATGCCAAACTGAAGAAGGTAAGTTATTGGGTGGCTTCACTACTGCAGGAATATCTCTCAGTCAAGCTGAGCCCAAAAATACCAAAGCATTTTTGTTCACTTTTGAGAAAGAAGGGATGAAAATACACAAGTTAAAGGCTAGCCGTCAATCAACCATCTTTGATTATGACTTCATTATATTTGGAGAGGAGGAGCTATGCATCGAGAATGGAAGCGATCAGCTTTCAAGCTATTGGGTAAGCGGATAATCTAAATGCTTAAACTATTAGTCTGGGACCTACGAAGAAAGAGAAAATTTCCTATCGAGCAGTCGAAGTGGGACTACAACTGTGCGCCTCATCAACTACGAGCTAATAGAGCTAACTTTTGATGCATGAATATAAGTATTTGATGATAAACTTTATCAATATTACTTAAATCAATAATTAATTGTGCAAGGTATGGAGCTGCAAATCCACATTAACGGTGGCAACAGATGTGACGTTCGTTTTGAACACCACCACAAATTCAAAAGAGTCATTACTTTGCTCCGAAGCAACAAAATCATTCCTGAGACAGTCAATGAAGATCAGATTGGAATCGTTGACCAAACTGGAAAGAACTACGATAAAGACGATCTTGTTAAAAATTGTATGAAAGAAAATAACACTGGATAGATCAATATAGTATTTGATGTCAATGGATCATCTGGATAAAGTAAAATTTCAAGCGAGGTCCCGCATGCGTACAATTGCTTATAAAGTAGGTAGAGAGTTTTAGGAGTTATTCGGAGTTTCTTTTAGTATATGGAGCGTCGAAAGTTTAAAAAATTAGAAAATTATTGGAATCACAACGAAGCAATTTTTCGATAGGTTGCTCGCTTCGGCAAAATTTATGAAAGATTATACGTTTATCAGCTTTTTTGGAAAAATGGTATAGCTGACCTCAAACCTGACTAATAGAAATAGCTGAAATAGTATCAAGAAAAACACAAAACCTAGTTTGACAGAATAGAAAGATAGAAAAAGAACTGGCTGGACAATAATATGAAACATGATAAAGAGTTAATTGAATATCAATAGTAGGAGATAAAATAACTGAAGTCAAAGCTTAAAGAAAACAATCAAAAGCAAGGCAGCCTTAGCCAAGAAGTATAATTGCTAAAGAAATAATGTCAAAGTTTCAAGGAAAACCTTCAAGAAAAAGATGAAACAATAGCTGAGCTGAAGTAGAACCTTCAAGAAAAATATGAGACAATAGCTGAGCTGAAGGAATAGCTCTAAACCAAAGTTCACAATTTGACTTTTTAACTTGATAAAAATTTATAAGAAGTATCAGCTTCATATTCTGAACTGAGCAAAGCACGAGAAAATATAAAATAGCTCTAATAGACAAACTCCTCCTTGGAAAACTAATTAAAGAAAGAGAAAAAATAATATAAATCAATCAAAGCTAAACTGTCCAAACTATAGCAGCAACTTTTAGCAGTTTAAACTCAGAAGATCAAGGTAGAATAAAATTTAAACGAACTAAAAGAACGAAATGAATTGATTAATCTAGATGCATCATTGTCTCTGGCTGTCAAAATTAAGAAAAAATAGTCAATCATCGACCCTCATTTGGAACAGTCTTTACTTTGCAGGCTTATCGATTGCAGCGCTGATGTAATCGACTAGATGATTAGAGAAATGGATCAAGAAGGAAAGCAGGTGACTTATGAAATGGTCTATGAGTGGCCAGCAGGAGAAAAAATGTCTGTTTGGAATATCAGTAGAAAAATTTACTCAGGGAACAATGAAAATATTCTGCTTATTTGCAAGACAAAATTAGGTCAGATAGTGGGCGGCTACAGCACTATTGACTCCGATAGCAGATAGTTCTCAAAATAAAAGCAGACAGCTTTTCTGTTCAGTTACTCTTCCACTGAGTCCAAGCTGAACACCTTCAGCCTGAAGAAAAATCATTCTCCTCTCACATATGACAAGTAATTTTTGGTCTTCGGAGATGAAGATTTAGCCTTAGATTATGAAGACAAGACCTTGACGTGTCGTCTTGCCAGCAACTTGGCAGAAGATGAGCTTTCATACTAAAAAACTGATTCAAGGAAAGCGAACTCTCTGGAAAGATACAACTTTTTTGGAGATAGATATTAAAGCTTTGCTGAGCTTGAATGGTATTGCTTGATCAGTTGTAAATTTGAATGATCTATATGATTAACTGTCATATTTCAACTATTCATCAATCATTCTAACTTATCTCTATTCTTGAGACAGTAAAGGGCTATAAAAGATAAGGGGTCTTCAGGACGGAAAAGGTCAACTTGCCTCAAAGCTCCCTCTAAGACTGGAAGTAAATTTTTCTTCAAGTATTGATAATTATTGAGTTGGTTTGCTTCAGCAGCGATGGCCTCCTATGGCTGTTCTTATTGAACTTCTCCTTTTTCGATACGATTGATCTCACCATTCCTGATATGCTCCATTTGCTCCACGTGCTTGATGAAGTAATCAACATCTTTAAGGTAGTCGAACAATCTTACTCTCACTACAAAACTACGACTATCCTATATCTTGGGACCAAGGCAACTGTATATGTCTACTTAGTCTGAGTTGGTGAAATAAATTTCATGAGTCAGGTAGTCATTTGGATCCAATATCACTGCTCTTAGAGGGTTTATTTCGTATATACAGGCAGATTATGAGAGCAAAGCATGGCTAGTGGCATAAATTTCTTAAGTTCCTTGGCACAATTTCACCTGCTTAATAGACTTGTATTCTACCTCAACACATTATTACTTTGCTTGAACATTTCAGGATCTTTCTCTTCTGCAACTGATAGAGTGCCAAAGGTAGCGAAAAGTTCATCTCCTAGCCAATAGAACACGCTTTGATGAGATTCTTCAACAATGTAATTATGAGTTCCTTTGCTTCCGTCCCACTTGATGGCTGGTGTTCCATTCTGGCCATTGTAAAGAGGATGCTCCCCACTGAAGAATCGATTTAGTTCTGTGAGGACTTAGGAGTGGTTGTCTTTTGTGCTGGCTTTTACATGGATTGCAAACTATCTCTTATTCTTTTTTAGAGAAAGCAACAGCTTGAAGAAAGATGGTAAGATTTGATATTTTCCAGTTTTGGCGTAATGATTTAGAAGTTTATCATTTGGTTTGACATTTTCTTTGATGACTTCTGCCAATGTCTTCGGGAGAGTCTAACTAAAGAGATAAATACAATATTCTTAATGTTCTTTTATATTTCAGCCTTTGCTTTTGCTCCAGGTCCTTTGCTTAGATTTAGCATCAATTTTTCGTACTATTCAGGGGAAGGTTTGACATACTCCTCCACATACTGCTTGTATGTTATCAACTCAGCATCTGGACATTCGACGCTCAAGCTGTTGTTAGCGATCTTCCAACCTGTTACTTTTTAAGGGTCATCCTTTGCATTTTTTTCTATTTTTCCCCACAACCACTCTGAGCAGCACTCATACACCTGTATCGTAAATACTCTACATAAAGGTCAGGGTTGGAAGTAGGAAGTGCTAGCACTTGCGCAATATCGAAGTGAAGAATTAATTTCTTGTTTGGTGCGCTGTTTGTCTGGGCTTTCATGATTAAATGTTTAAAATATTGTTAAGTTATACAAAAACTGAGTTCATAAACTTGATGAGTAAAATTTAAAAGAATTAAAATTTGTATGTTGAGGAAGAAAAATAGCATAATTGATTATTTCTCACAACTTGTGATCATAATAATTTTCAATCGACAATTATTTAACACCTCATGGCTGATTTTTTCTAAGACAGGAACTCCCAATCCTTTTCATCAGAAGAAGGCCGATAGCCCTCAGCAAGAGTCGACAATAGCGAGTTGTCCTCGGCTCCTAAGTCGATTCACAAAAATAAATACATCAACAAGATTAGGGATATGGGAGCCTAAGATAGAAGTTCCATATACGATCTTTCTGGAAAATCACTTGACAAGAAGTAAAGAAACAAAATGTCAGCCAAACAGTCTCGAGATCGCAAAAAGTTGTACATCTAAATTTTGGAGGAAAGGCAAAAAGCTCTCACTAAACAGCTGGAAAACAAAAGGAAAGAGTTGGATGAGACAAAGGGGTACCTGCAGCGAGTGGTGAACCAGAATAAAACAGTACACACTCATCATAATGTAGATGTCAGGATTCACCGCTAGCCGTCATGAAATGATGAAAAAGATAAAAAGCCTCCTTGAAAAGTCAAGCACAGGAGAAAATACTTCATAATAGATCAACAAAATCATTGACAGTTTGAGATCCAGAATCGGAGCGACAGGCAAATAGAGAATCAACACAATCAACTAATATTTCAGGCAAATTGTCAATCTGAGTCTACCTGCTCTTCACAGGTATATGATGTGGTCGGCCTCAGAAGGTAGGCATTTGTTCAATGATAATGACGTGAACGAAGACTAGTGGTTTGTGGAATTGAGAAGCGCTCTGAACTTGTCAGAGGAACAAAAGAAAGAGATTCAGTCCAAACGATAATTTTTGAAGGAACAAAAGTATCTCCTTTAGGCATTGATTCATGACCTCAAAGACATCAAAAATTAGATCGAAGAGAAAAGCATAGAATTGGAGGATATGATAGATGGCATAAGGTCTATCCTGACTCCTCTGCAAGCTGCCCACTTCATTTTGTTCATTGAGAAAAATAAATACAGAAAATAGCTCAACCTTTGTGAGGCCACTATCGACTAGGAAGAACCCAAAATGAGGAAAATTGTCAAAAGAGATAGTTGATTGTTGACATGATGTGATATATAATTTATCATGTCGAAATAATATATGTTGACAAACTAAAAAAATCAGGCAAAACGAAGAAAAACCAGGACCGTTAAATCAGAAAAGGATTTCAATTGTTCTCATCAAGAAAAATGATAAGTGAGAAAGGCTAGTTGTATTGTGATTGTTATAGCATAGTGTACTCAGCATGATTATGACTGACGAGAGTAAATAAAGTCAAA
>Ga0100402_1005285_pt1 | contig 13287 bp, 19 predicted proteins | sample CryGeyme20150102_FD_80419 | JGI IMG/M metagenome (GOLD analysis project Ga0100402, IMG submission 80419) | Groundwater microbial communities from Crystal Geyser aquifers in Utah, USA - Crystal Geyser metaG 2015-0102 | ecosystem: Environmental > Aquatic > Deep subsurface > Groundwater | place...
ATTACAATCAGATATGAGTTGATCTACAATTTGTTTATTAATCGTGTGACCCATGTACGGAATGAGAAAGCGGACCTTCCTCATCTAGCAGTTCCAGCACGTCCTACTCGTCCTCCGGGTTTTCACCACAGACTACTTCCCCACTTAGATCTACCTTCTCATATCAGCTGCTCTTTTCATCCTTCAGTACTTCAAATAAGGCCTCACCCTTAGGTTTCTTATCCTGCTTCCTCTAATAGGCATTCAGGTCTACGGCGAACATATATCCAGCTATATCACCCAATGCGCAGCTTCTTCTTTGGCAGGTATGATTCACTTTCTGCCCATGAAGATGTACTGGCTTCCTCAGGCCAAGGTACATGTTGGGTTCCGTGAGGATATCCTAGAGAATGGCCTGCACTACATGGAATTTTATCCTCTGGATGAGAAAGAGCCAATAACTATAAAAACAATGAAATGGCACCATAGACTGTAGGTGTCTAAAGCAATTGAGTACATCCGAATCAATAATTTCATTCTGAAGAAAATTGGAGCTTTAATCATGAGCTTTGTCGATAAGATATACCTAGAGTATGGCTAAGGAACAGAAAAAGCCACGGATACTAGCTTGGTCTTCTCACATGGAAGGACCGCCACTCCCTTCATGTACAGCAACTTTCTTATGTACTATGCAGGCCAAGGATTCAGAGTAGGAAGTGTACAGCACTCTGAAGTTCTCAATACTAGCCTAAAGTCTAAATAGGAGATCAAGTCCTTCCGAGAAAGGGAAGTGCAGGTCAGAGCAGTTGAGATGTACCAGGCGATCACTAAATTGGACAACGAGAAAATCATATTGATGGGTCATTCCTATGGCTGTGCAACCACCATCCAGGCTTACCACTCACTCGAGCCTAAGCTAAAGTCTAAAGTAACCCATATGATTATGCTGGATCCTTGGCTCTTCCCTCTTTCTGACTCGGCTTTCAAAAAGAGCATAGAATGTCCTGTTCTCATCCTCAAAAATGAAGATTTTGTCAAAGTCCCTGATATGTACATCCGCAACAAGAAGTTTTTAGAGGAGCACAAAGGCGACAAACTGGAATTCGTTTTGTGGAACAACGGCCACCACCTTCATCAAACAGATATGGGCTTCATCAATGGTAACCTGCTGGGAAAGATCAAACATTCACATATGAGCCAGATATTCCTGGACTTGAATATCAGTGCAATTGACAAATTTTTAAGAGGAGAAAAAGTGGAAGGCACTTTTGAGTCAAAAGACTTGGGTCGAAATTACACTCCTGAGAAATTTTACTCGGAGGGCAAATTCACCTTCTGATCCTGAGTAGTATATTTCAACATAATTTGACATAATAACACATGCAGAAGCGAATATTTTTCTGGTAACATGTCACCGAGTTCTTCCTGCTGGCAAGAATCTACCACATCAGCTTCATACCTCTGCATCTCTTCTTCATCCTTACCCTCGCTCTGTTCAAACTCAAACATCAAGTATAAGGAATCAATTTCATCACGTATGGGGTAGCTGTCTTTTACTTGCTGGAGATGATTGGCGAATTACTGGATGTAAAGGCTATTCAGTATATTGGATCTATTTGTGGAGGATTACTCTTCTTTCTTCCTGTTAGAATGTACTGGTTGCCTGAGTCCAGACAACTCCCAGGATTCAGACATGATGAAGTAGATGGCCGGCATTATTTCGAGTTTTATCCGATCAGAGATGATGATGAAGCTGTCAGAGTAAAATCGCTGAAGTGGTGCTCTGGCATCGAGAAGTAAATCATGCTCTAAAATCTCAATATCAAAAACCAGATCCTATATAGTCTGGCTCATCTAGGTTTATCCTTTGTCGATAAAGTGAGATTTTTCTACGGTTAGGGATTAACCGAGCAGACCAAAGCAAATATCATATTCAGTCATGGCAAAGGAGCCACTCCTCTCATGTACACTAATATCATGAGACACCTCACCACCATGAAGTACCGAATCGGAGGCCTTCAGCACACGGAACAGTCCTACATTTGGGTAGACGATCGCCAAGGAGTAAAATAGTTCAGATCAAAGTAAGTCCTATTAAGAGCCCAGTAGATTCATAAGGTCATTGATGAACAACTATACAGTGACAAGATGATTCTGATGGGTCACAGCTATGGCTGTGCTACAGTGATTCAGGCCTACCAGACTTTAAGAAAGTAGCTCAAAGATAAGATAACCCACATCATTCTGTTGGACCCTTGGCTATTTCCCCTCACTGAACAAGTATTTTAGCATAATGTGGATGCCCCTGTTCTGATCCTTGCCAATCAAAGTTTCGTTGATTACAGGGACATTTATAACTACAATCGATAGTTCGCAGAAAGGAACAAGGTCGACTACATCATATGGAAAGGAACAGAGCACAAGCAGCAAACAGATTTTGGCTACGTCTTTGGCAGCTATATGGGAATCATCAAAAACTCAAAAGACACCGACCTCCATCACACTATAAACTTCTAAGCTATTGACAAATTTTTGAAAGGAGAGAAGGTAGAGGGCACTTTTGGAAACAGATAATGCGGTCGGGACTATAAACCTGCTTCATTTCACAAGGACGACTACTATAAGTGGTGATGAAAAGGAGCATTTGATTATAGTAATAAAGCCATTGCATAAGATACAAAAATTAATAGTGATATAGATCATGGGAAACAAAAGTGGGTTTCCTCCCCTCAAAGGTATCCACTGTGAAAAATAGAGGGAGCTGTCGTGGTTATCACCGGAGCTAGCAGCGGACTGGGAAAAGAACTGGCCCTGCTACTGGCAAAAAAAAATATTAGATTGGTCATCACAGGTCGAGACTCCAAAAGGCTCAGTTAAGTCAAATAGTAATGCGAATCAATTGGCCCAGCAATAGTCGAGGCCTTCGAAGGAGATCTCACTTCAACTGAAACCTGCAGGTAAATCCCTCTCTATCCAGAGACCTCATCACCTCGACCTACAAGAAATTCAGAAGAATTGATATGCTAGTCCTAAACGCAGGAGTTAATGCTCACTTTTAGTTCTCGAAACTGCAAGATCTGAGCATTTTTGAGTCTCTGATGAAGACCAACTTTTATGCAAATGTCTTCTTGACCAAATTTGCTCTCCCAGTCATCAAAAAAAGCTAAGGAGGAATTGTTGTCATCTCTTCCCTTTCAGGAAAATTCGGACTGCCCTCTCGGTCGGCTTACTGTGCCTCCAAGTTTGCCTTGAATGGCTTTTTTGAGAGTATTAGGACATAGGAGAATATCCCCATCATGATGGTCTATCCAACTAGTTTGTAGACTCCGATGCGCAACAACAGCCTGATAAAGGCAGCAACATCAGAAGGCAAGTAGAAGCGTGAGGACCCGAAGCAATGTGCTCAGCAGATCGTTGAAGGAATCGAACAAAGAAAGGAGTAGATATACATTCCAAAGAAGGGATGGCTGGGCGTGGTCCTGCAGCCTTTGCTTCCCCGGCTGATCAGGTGGAAGGTGACCCGTTCAGCTAAGCTCTGACAAATACTGATACAATGTTGATTAAGTGCGCAATTCCGATTACGTCATAAAATTTTGAAATAGAGTGATTGTTGCATCAGCTCAAAATGGAGGGCGGACAGTGATGCTGAAAAACAAAAGGACCCGATTTTATTTTGGTCGAGGTTCATAGGACATCGAAACAGTTTTATTTTAGCAATAATTTTTATTCTTTTCAAAGTTGATTTCCAAAGCCAAAACACTCTAAAAATCCCACAAAGACTCCCGATCCAAATGACCCATCTCATTGGACACTAGAGGGAAGGGTAGTGTGCAGGAGCGGAAGAGCCTTGGATTTGGCTTGAGAGGATGGCAGTTGGAAGTTGACCTTTAAGGGGTATTCAATTCTGATTTTATAATACTTTGAAGAAAGCAAAATGAGTTTCGGCATTGAGGCCATCGAACTGTACGTTCCCAACACCTATGTTGAGCAAACAGAACTCGGTACTACTGTTGATATATCAGAAACACATAATCAAGTCTCCAAGGGCAAATACACCCTAGGACTGGGACAGCATCAACTTTCCTTCGCCTATCCCTTCGAAGACGTCAATTCTATCGCACTCACAGGTATTTATGGCCTTACCCAGTTGTCAACAATCTCCTCCGAAAACACAACATCAGCCCCTCTCAGGTTGGCAGACTCGAGGTTGGCACCGAAACACTTACAGACAAGTCCAAATCCACCAAAACCGTGCTCATGTCTCTTTTCCAGGGACATCACGACATTGAAGGTATTTCTTGTCACATTCAGGAGCCACCAGCGTCAACGCATGCTATGGAGCTACAAATGCTCTTTTAAACACGCTCAACTGGATCAGCTCTCCTTCCTGGGACGGCCGCTACGGCATTGTGGTGGCAGCTGACGTGGCTGTCTATGAGGATGGGCCTGCAAGACCGACAGGAGGAGCTGGAGCAGTGGCGATGCTTATAAGCAACAGACCCAAGATCTCCTTCTCTCCCATAAGATCAACCTTCATCGATCACCAGTATGACTTTTACAAGCCTCTCCCAGGTATTTATAAAACTACGAAGGTTCAGAATATCCTGTGGTTGACGGTAAATTATCGATCGAGTGCTACCTACAAGCCGTTAGAGAATGCTACTCCAAACTCAAAGAGAAAACAAAAAACGACGACATAATCCAAAACACTGACTTTTTCTGCTTCCACTGTCCTTACTTCAAAATGGTACAAAAAGCATTCGCACACCTCTTAAAGACAGCTTATCCCAACATCACCGATGAATAAATCAAAAATCAGTTCAAGCTAAAGGTCGAACCGAGTCTCTCAATCTCTCAAAGCATCGGAAACATTTACACAGGCTCCCTCTACGCCTGCCTCTACTCTCTTCTTTACAAAAATCCACAAATAGCCAACAAAAAGGTGGTCCTGTTCTCGTACGGTAGCGGGCTCTGCTCGAGCATGCTTCAAGTCAACATCCTCAGCAATCCTCTAAGCAGTAGGCAAATTGAGGAGACCACTGCCTTTTTCAACAACAGGACTAAGATAGATGTGAAGACCTACACAGCTGTCATGCTGCAGAAAGAACAAAACTATGGCAAATGGAAAGGTAAAGTCGAGGTGAACTAGGCCTTGCTCTCAGATAACGTCTTCTATCTTTCGGAGATAGACGAAAAATGGCGGAGGAGATACAGCCAAAAAGCATCAACTTCTCTCAAGTTATCCAAAGATAACATCAGCTATAACGACCGCATCAAGACCCTTATTGACAAAAAAGTGCCAACAGGTGATGCCAGCAAATTTTATAAACTCAATATTGGTGACAGGAGAAATGCTCTGGAGCAAATGGCAAACTGCAAAGTTAACGATTAATCTCTTTAGAACGGAGGACTCACCTCCTTCTGTGCAGACAAAATGATTGAGAATGTCATTGGGAAACTGGCACTTCCTCTTGGTGTCATTCCATCGATCACCATCAATCATAAAAAATACTCCATTCCTATGTGCATTGAGGAGCCCAGCGTTGTGGCAGCCACTAGCTCAATCGGAAAGTTCATCAACCCTTACACCTTCATGACCTCCTCTTCCCCCAGCATCATGATGGGTCAGGTATTCCTCCCTTCGGCTCATTCCTAACAAATCCACTCTCTTCTCTCCATGAAAGAGTATCTTATCGAGCAACTCAACGAGTACTGTCCCTCTATGGCCAAAAGAAATGGAGGGGTCAAGGATATTCGGCTTAGAAATTTAGACAACAAGGTCATTGGAGGCAATGACTACTCTTTTGATATTTTAATTGACGTAAAGGAGGCGATGGGAGCCAACATCATAAATACTTTGTCAGAAAAGGCTAAATAAATCATCAGCAGCATGGGGATCAGAACTGGAATTTCCATCCTCACCAACTACTGCATGCAAAGAAGAGCCACCAGTTCCTTCATCATCCCTGTTTAACACATGGCCTGGAAAGGATACACAGGGTTGTAAGTTGCTCACAAAATCATAGAGGCATATCAGTTTGCAATGAAGGATACCTTCAGAGCTGTCACCCACAACAAAGGAATCATGAACGGCATCGATGCTGTCTGTCTGGCTACTGGTCAGGATTGGAGAGCTCTCGAGAGTGGAGCTCATGCTTATGCTGCCAGAAACGGCAGGTATGAACCTTTAACTCACTACAGAATTTTCCAAAAGGAGGGATCCAATTACTTCTAGGGGAAGATCGAGCTTCCTATCGCTGTTGGCACAGTTGGCGGTGCAATCATGAGAAACCCTCTTTATAAATCATCTCTCACTATCATGGGCACTCCTTCAGCTCAGGAGCTATCCTAAATCATGGTTACAGTGGGCCTAGCTCAAAATTTTGCAGCTCTTAGAGCTCTTGCAATTGAAGGAATTCAGAAAGGTCACATGAGTCTGCACAGTCGCACTATTGCTTCCTCCAATGGCGTTCCTCCTCATTTGATTGAATAGTGCTGCCAATTCATGACCCGAAGACACAAGTACGACAAGTAGACAGTCCAGCTGTTCCTGTAGTACTCCAACCGTCCTCATCTCTGAGTCTACCTTCTTGATCCTATTTTATATTATTGTCACTTCCCCTATAATAAAATCATTTAACTTGCCTGATAAATGTACATGGAGCTTTAGGAATACTGCGTTAGTACTCTGCCAAAGACGACCTTACTCGATCAACGCATAAAGCCCTTGCTGACGACAGTTCGACAAAAATATATCAACTCTGTTCACCAACTCTAGCAGCAGCTCTATTCGACCAAGAGCGAGCAATTGGCTGGAGGAAAAGATAAATAATCAAAGAAATTGATTTTTTCCGGCAGAGAGGCAAGCAGTCGAATCAAGGGAGACTTACAATAAAGAAAGAGGAGTCCGAATAACAAGTAAAAAATTTATTGGACTATCGAGACTAAGAGATAATCAAAGACGGTACAACTGCCAAGGAAAAATCAATAATAGTATGAAAGCTTTATCAATCCGCTTTCCAAAGTCAAAAGACATCTGGTGGATCGAATAGACTTCTAGTAGCTTCAAAACGCAATGTTCCGTAAAACCAGCACCATCAACCGGTTCCAAAACTTCTGCAAAAACCTCCAAGAAAAAGCCACTTCTCCCAGTAAAACTTATAGGCTCAATAAAACGATGCAAACATTGAGGGTGAGAGGTGACAAGAGTAAAGAGCAGAGCCCTGAGAGCATGTTCACAACAATATATGAACCTGAGGAGAATTGTTTCAGGATCAGCCGGAAGAAACGTTTTTGGCAGGGAAACAGCAAGAGCGGAATACGATTAAGGGTGTATGGTTAGCGGATGTAGGTGAGGGGTAGTTCTGCAGTTTGAGATTGATATTAAATGAGTATTCGATTTTTATTGGATATAATAATATTTCAACAGTGTGACATGATGACAAAGCTATGTAGAGACTACCCCGTGGTCAAAAACAATGATAGGTCTGACTCACACTCACTGTATAACTGCGACCTTTAACACTCAGGGCATGCTTTGGTTAGAGACTGCTCATAATATCCATCACCAACATCCTGATTGACATATTGAACTTTGTATATTTGTGTTGAGAGTAAAAGGGAGGATTCAGATCGCTTTCTTTCTCTATTGATCCTATCACTCATTCAAGGAGTTTATTATTTAAATACTATATAATGAAAACTCTGCTGGTAATTTGCCTTCTTTTGCTCGTCTAGTCTAAAGTCGATTTCAACCCTCCTAGTTATTTCTCAGCACGTAGCCACTTACCCATCCAGATCAGATACGACTCTTCCCCACAAATACTGGGCCCTCTCATCTATACTCCATTCCTAATCCAGGACCATTGTCCCCAGCAACTGTCGGTCTAGCTCTCTCAGGTTATGACCTGGCCCCCGGCAGCCTACTGTCCTTCAACGTGGAGCTGGCGATCGATCATGACCACAATCGTTTTCAGCTGAGGCTGTCAACGGCCAATACCCAATTCTACAACCTCAACTATTTTCTTATCTCTGTAGCCTCGGAAGTTAACTTATGGCTGCAAATCTTCAGTCAATGTACTCATCTCCTTAGTTTAGGCTTCATTTACAGTTCAAACAGCTTTTCGCTGAACAACCTCAATCGCCTGACAACCCAGTCAATCACGCTTCCGTTTCCATTCACCAACACCCTCACACTGCTTCCCTTCATCCGTACTCTCAGCCTGAATGCTCCAAATAGCAACCTCTACTTCAACATCACCCAAATTACGGCAACAGATAACTCTACCATCGCCACTCTCAGCTTATTTGCTAACTATTCTTACACTGTGGAAGCATGTGTGACTATTCTAGCTGTAAAGGAAGGAATAATGGCGATTAGAGAACTCACATAATTCGAGAAAGGTCAAGGATTTAAGTTGAGATCCAGCGGGGGAGGATATGGGCTTGCATAAGTGGTAGCCAACCATTTTGGCATAAGTGATCAATACGGTCCTTTGCTCTAAGGCAAATGTTTTGTAGGTCTTCAAAGCATTCATCTCAGAGTAAGCCAACGGGATGGCCTGAACTTTGACATCAGCACTTCCCCTCCCACCTCCAGCCATAGCCAATTTTACTCCTCGGAATACAACTACTTCTGCCTGGCCAATATAGCTTGTCCTCCATCGTTTCAATACTACCCTCTTCTCGATAGCTGCTAGTCCAAATGCACTCTGCCCAACTGTACGCATTGCTCCTCATCCACTTCCTGCCTAACATGCTCACCTGCTTTCTACCTTAATCCTCTCCTCCGCTGCTCACCTTGCATGGCCAACTGCATCAGTTGCACCAACAATATCACATGTGATACCTGTGCTGATGGTCTTTTTTACTCTAAAAATATGTGCCAACTGTGTCCTCTCAAATGTCTGAAATGTACAGCTTCCCAATGTCTAAATTGTAGTTAAGGGTATCTAACCTCAGGTCAAAATTGCATCAGTTGTTCGATTCCAATGCCGCATTGTTTGATCTGTCACAGTGCTGGTGATTGTGCTTTATGTGAGGAGGGCTGGATCTATGATGGGCCGACTAAGGGTTGTGTCCAATGTCAGAGCAAGATGGCCAACTGCCAGCTGTGCAACTTCATCAATAACTGCCAAAGATGCATGCCGACATACTACCTGAAAACATTCAATCTGTGTCAATCCTGCTCCTTCTCAGTCTAAGCATGCTGCTAAAACTACGTCAATAATTGTCAGATTTGCCTCAACAACAATACCTGCAGCAAGTGCAAAGAAGGATACTATGTCAACGAAACTGGCGGGTGTTAAAGTTGTGGGAGATTCGGAAAATGTGGATTTTGCAACTCAAGTGGGTGCTTGCTGTGTATGCGGGGATATTATGGAGGAAATGGTAGCTGCTTGCCTTGTGCTGGAATCATTGAAAATTGCGGAAGATGTGAGAATGATTCTGTGTGCTTGGAGTGCAACTCACCTTACCAGTTGGCGGAGGGAAAATGCCTTAATTGTCCCATTTGGCCAGTAAATTATCTTTATTTCATGGATCAGATGGCCAACTGTCTGCTCTGCTAAAATTCAATTCCTCACTGTCAGACCTGCAAGCTCAACGGGACTTGTCTTTCCTGCAACAATCTTCACTATCTCCGTTAAAGCAAATGTCTTCCCTGCAGTGCTGCCATACCCGATTGTCTTTCCTGTTTAAGCAATACAACTTGTTCTATATGTGCTCCTGGCTTCACTCTCAGCAATGGGACCACTCCATTGCAATGCCTTTAATGCAGCCAGCTGCCAAACTGCCTCCAATGCCAACTTGTTTTAAATAGTTCTGGATCTAAAGTGCTAATTTGTTTGACCTGCAATCCTTCATATTATGCATAGCAAGGATTATGTCGACTATGTGGGTAGGCCTTGTCCAACTGCCAGCAATGCGCGGGTTCGATCTCATGTCTTTTTTGCAGCCAAGGTTACTTCCTAGCTGCTGATGGAAAGTGTGCCACATGCTCACAAATCATTCCAGGCTGCACTCTCTGTCAATCTGCTTCAAAATGCTTTCAGTGCAGTTAGAAGTATACTCTGCAAGGAGGATATTGTTCAGAATGTCAAATGCTTATGCCGAACTGTCTCACATGTTCATTCAGCCCTTCTCTTTCTTGCGATCAATGCACAGAGGCTTTTCATCTTTCCAACAATACCTGCTTGCCTTGCACCAACCTCGACCCTTTCTGCCTGTCCTGCACTCCCAATAAATGCTAAGTATGCATATCAACCTATATTTCAAACATTTAAGGACAATGTCTTCTCTGCTCTCAGCTAATAGATAACTGTCAGTATTGCGACCAACAGTTGGTCTGCAGGAGCTGCCTCCCGAAATTTGTCTATGATCCCTGGCAGGCGAACTGCTTGGCATGTGGGAGATATACTGAGGGATGTGAGATTTGTGAAGGCAGTGCTAACACATTGGGAAATGTTGTGGTCAACTGCACCAAATGCCTGAGCAGCTACATTTCTCTTCCCTCATAAAGCAATACCTCTAATCTTATCTGTTTGTCCTGTAATGCTTCTATCCCCCACTGCTTAACATGTGCCTCGCTTTCTGTCTGCTCTGTCTGCAACTCTGATGCATTCAAAAACAGCTAGTATCAATGTTCATTGTGCCGAATTTATCTACTAAACTGCTTGCAATGCTCCAATGCCTCATAATGCACTCAATGCTAATCTGGATTCGTGGTGGGGAGTCAGGGTCTGTGTTAGAGCTGCAATTTGAATTTGTTCGGAATCGATAGTAAAAATAGTTAATTTTTATGTTTGGGATGTCTGGTGGCAACTGATCGGATGTTATGCAGCGAGTGTGTCAATGGATCTTATTTGGTGGGAACAAAAGACAAGTGCTAACTATGCAGCACAGCTATTGACAATTGCATATAGTGCATCAATAATTCTACTTGCATTCGCTGCTCAAATTAGTACTATCTAACTTAGAAAGGTACATGCTTGGCTTGCTCTTTCCCTCATTGCCTTACCTGCACAGTTACTCAATGCCTCACTTGTCTTTCGTCCTTCTACCTCAAAAATAACAACTGCTTCTCCTGCTCTCCTCTCTTTTCTCACTGCCTCGACTGCACCTCATAAAACTGTCTGAGCTGCATAGATGGTTACTACCTCAACGGATCTCTCTGCCTGGCTTGCTCCACCTTGGAAATTAGCTGTCTACTCTGCAATAGGACACACTGTCTGATCAGGCAAAGTTTATAGAAAGAAGCAGAGGGTTCGGTGCTTTTTCTAATTTTGGGAATTGCTGGAATTGTGGGAACCTTCATAGTTGTAGCTGTTATGGTGCTGTGCTGGTAGAGAAATAGAAAAAGTGAGCAAAATTAATTGGAGGAATCTGACAAACCAGACACCCATCGTAGAATGAACTCTCCAGCTCCCTCCGATGTCCAGATTGACAATAACCAGCTGTGCCACTTTTGCCTAAAAAATCAACCTGAAGCCATGCAAATTGAGCTTCTCTGTGGATAGTGCTCTCACCTTCAGTTTCGAGACCATAAGCACAAGATCAGTCAAAGCATCAGAAAATCCTAGTTCGAAGATAAAGTGATAGAAGATAACAGTGTGGAGGTGGACAGAGAGAAAATGATTGAGATGAATCGGCAGGTGCTGGATGATGAAAAGAAAAACAAGCCAAAAGAGACAGAGAAGAAGAAAAGGAAGAAAGGAGGACTGATGAGTCAATATAGGTAGAAAAATAGCAAAACTGATAGACAATGATTCTTTTGCAGTAGTATCCATATCATTTTCTTTTGCTTAGCCAACTTCCAATGCCCCCTATGTCACCCTTTATATCTCCTATCCAATATCTGCCCGATCGGATCAATAAGTGTCCTAGAGCCAATCCGATATAGCTCAACTGATAGACTGAATAAACTGGAGCAAAGAGAAGGCCACCCATGAAGGCAACTGTGAAGCACATCAGGCGATTTTCGGGTCTGACCATGTGAATGAAAAAGGGGTGTTTGCTTTTGGAGAGAAGGAGAAAGTTAATGATGATGATGGGAATTGGCAGCATGAATGTCGGGTCGTAGGAAGTGAGAGCAAGGAAGGGGCTGCTGCAGAATTAAGCAAAATGGGGATTTGCGATGAGATAGTGTCCTCCTCTGAGAAAGTTAAACATGGTGTATGTCTATGCTGGATAAGATGGTTTACTTTGAGGAAAGTGCTAAATAATTTCTCAGGTGTATAGTACCACCTCATCTATCTTTCCTTTTATCGGCCTAGTTCCTACCTATCAACCTCACATTACATAAAAGACAATATCTCTCTACATATCGACTAGGAATATCTTATTGATCCACCTGTGAGCCCATGTGTCCTTGTTCCTCATATTCATGCTCTACTCTCATCAAATAGCTACCTCGAAAAAGAGTCCTAAAAACTATAGACCTATCCTGAATCCAACAGCACCAGCCACCACCGATAGCTGAGCGGCCATCCCCCACTCATCATGACAGTACTGCATGCTCTAAGCACTCAACTAAACGATAGAGTTGAGAGCGAGGCTCATGATAGGTTTTTCAACGGGAGTGAAGTATCGATAGCGAGAGGGATGGGTGAGGGGTCTAAGGGCTAGACGTTTGATATTGATCATAGTTATAATTGAAGAGGATATAGGCTGATTGGTTTGATTGCTATTTGGCCATAAAAAGAGATAAATCACTCATCGAATGGAGTAGTCCATCTCATTCAACAAACAGTTGAATTTCTTGCAGTTGAAAATGTACTCCTCAGTCACCAACTTTGTGTTTTTGAATTTTTTCTTGTTTGCAATTTTGGTCCCATAGTCCCTTGTCGTCACCACCAAACAGCCAGGTTCAGGCTCACTTATCAAAGTAGCACCCATCATCAAACTTGTCACCTCAATTATTTATCTTCTCTCTTGATCCAAACCCTCAGCCAACACCTTCTTGCTGTACAAATGCTTCACCTGTATCTTGGAGCTCATTCTGTCTTCCTCTGTTACCCCTCGCTCGTTTTAAATATTTTTTTGACCTTCCACCCAATCTGCCCTTACGAAGTTGAGCAAATTCCACCATGCACCTCTTTAGTTATAGTCGTAGGTTATGTATGGCTTGGCCATCGGTACTTATTAAATGAGCTGGACCTGCTCGAAAGGAAGAGGATAGTTGGGCTTATCCTCCAGGGTCATTTATTGAGTGAAAACTAGTTGATTTTCAAGGATAGTCTGAGTAGCCGGTATGTGCTGCTCGTTGCTGTAATGCACTTGCACTGATCCATTTACTGGCAATTCAGGGAC
>Ga0100402_1005286_pt1 | contig 13286 bp, 5 predicted proteins | sample CryGeyme20150102_FD_80419 | JGI IMG/M metagenome (GOLD analysis project Ga0100402, IMG submission 80419) | Groundwater microbial communities from Crystal Geyser aquifers in Utah, USA - Crystal Geyser metaG 2015-0102 | ecosystem: Environmental > Aquatic > Deep subsurface > Groundwater | place...
AAAAAACCCCAAACGCCGCCTCGGGGCCCACGCCCACCCCCCCCCCCCCCCCCCACCCCCGCCCAAAAAAAAAAAAAACAAAAGTTCTTCCCCCCCCCCCCCCAAAAAAAAAAAAAACACTGAATTCATCCTTTCCTGTCAAATCTTTTGTTTGTTCCTGTCCTCAACGCGAAGCTTTAATAACAGGCAAGAAGAAAAGAAACTAGTGTCTTGTTTTTCCTGTGTTCCTTAGAACAACGGCCTGGCAATGACAGACAGGCTAAGTTGGTCGCTACTAAGGACTAATAATATTACGCGGAGTATGAATAATACTAGAGTTGTATTAACTACAGTAAGTAGTATTTATGGCGTGGAGTACACTAAAAACTATCTACTCTCCAGTAGACTAACAATCGAATGGCTATTGTTTTTTCTTCTCCGACCTGCCTCCAGGATTAGAGATTAAGGTTATGGTCAGTTCACCAATCAAAACTTTTTATGTGAAAACACTACCAGGGTACTACTATTAGTCTACTACGTAGTACTAGCTAGTAGAATAGTCTAGTAGAATAGTCTAGTAGTAGTAGTCTACTAGCTACCTGGTAGTACAGTAGTAGTAATTGAAAGTAATATTTGCCTGTATTGCAGCTTGCCACAAACTCCAACAGAAAACTCTGGAAGAACAAAAACATTTGTTGCTTGGCATGGACTGTACTACTACTAGTAACGAGAACAAGAAACGACAAGCAGAAGAATGGGAAGCATTGGAAGCTATTTATGGAGGAGAAGAAGTAGAAGAAGAAGAATCTACGAATGATGATGGTTGTTGTGTCCTGGAAAAGATTACTGAAAACCATTGGAAGATATCCTTGACTCGAGCCTTTGTCACGGAGGCTGCAGCTGGTACCATAAATAATACTACTATTTTAGGTTCTTGTGGCGGTGGTGATAATGGCGATAGAGCAAATAATAATGTCGTTATGACTCTCTACATTCGCTTAAGTAGCGATTATCCATCCTGTAAAGCTCCATCTGTGCAATTAAAGTCACCCCAATGGATCATTGATGAAACCAAATTACAACAATGGGAAGCTCAGTTAACAGATTTGTACAGTACAGATATGGAAGCTGTTATACTCATGATCGAGCATCTCAAGGGATTATTAATGGAACTATTGGAAGCGGGAAATAACAACAACAACAACAACAAAGCTACAACACCAGATATTCCTGAACATGCCACTACTAATTCTGCATCAGAGAGTACACCAGCAACAACAACAACAGCAACTACAACAACACGAACGTTTGTACCTGCATCATCTAAATTTCATCAACCAACACGGACCTTTGATGTTTCTATTATCGATTCGAACCACAAATATGGTACTACTATATATCATGGAAAACCGTTTCATCCACCTAAATCTGGTCCAGCCGAATTATTGCAAGCCTTTGTTGCACGAGTACATTCGATGGAACAAATTGAGTGGTGTTTAGCACAACTGCTGCTCGAAAATAAAAAAGTTGCCAAAGCATCCCATAATATGTACGCGTATCGATATCAAGCGTCTTCTTCGACTTCGACTTCTGCTTCTGCTTCCAGTACCACAACCACAACCACAACTTCAAATAGTAATAATAATAATAATGAACATTGGGTCAGTGATTCCGATGATGATGGTGAAAAGGGATCAGGAACCAAATTAGCTGCTCTGTTGGAATTGACCAATGCGACCAATTGTTTACTTGTCGTAAGTCGATGGTACGGTGGTATTCAACTGGGACCAGCACGATTCAAATGGATTGCCAGTGTCGGACGAGATGTACTAGAAGAACACGGCTTTTTAGGAACCGTGAAGAAATAAAAATAATAATAACAAATGAGCGCGAATAGAGAAACGTATGGTATGATTAGAAAATAACAAACAACGACTGCTTTGCAGTCTTCGTAAAAAGATGGAGTACTATGGATGAAAGATGAAAGTGGAGTTTTCAAAGATGTCTTTCTTCGTGTTACAGGAAAATCCATTTTTTTATAATTGAAGTTCGTCGTCCGAAAGCAGGTCCATATCAAGACCGGTGTTATCACTAACATCATTATCATCATCCAAACCATCATATATACTGTCCACCGGGAGACTCCAGGTACGTCTTCTGTCCGACGTGGCGACGTGCTGTTGTTCACTGTCATCATTGAATGCTGAATATGAAGAGTCGATCATAGGTGGCATTTTTAATGGCTCGATTCTTTCGAGAACATGATCATCCCTCAACGGTGTAGAGTCATTGTCAACATTATCACTATCGCTAATATCCTCGACGAATGGATCTGGCAAACTATCATAGATACTATCACGTGGCATGACTTGCTCTTCCTTCTCTTCGAATGCCGAATAGGATACGCTCAAACCCACGGGTGACAAACCAACAGGCTCAGCATCTCTTTGCCTCTCCAAACCATCGGGCGGATCTTGACCATCTAATTGCTCTGGAGCATCATGGTGATTGGAAGCATCAATGTGCTCTTCTAGATATGATCCACTATCGTCATCGCAATCCTTTTCTGACCATCCAGAACCAGCAGCATCCTCTTCTGAACCTGCAGGACTAGCTACGGGATTCCTGGTTGCCAAGAAAGCCTCAGGAAGAGGATCGTTTTCTTGCATAGAAGACAGGGCAGACCGATGCATCTCTTGTCCACAGTCATCCTCATTCAACTCTTCTGTGACGTCCTCCAGAATTCGACCAGTGATCAAGGAGTTGTGCTCCGAGGTATCTTCAGTCACATTCTCCAAACCTTGGCCGGGTGTTCCGGTTTTATCATCATCGTCATCTGCATCTGTAATATCCTTGTCGATGTCGACTATGGCACCAACGTCATCCGAAGTATTCACAGATAGTTCAACTTCATCATTTCCATGGACCAATGCGGTATATTCATAGTCATCGTAGTCATCACTGGTGCCTAGACTTTTCAGTGTAACAATAAGCTGATCTTCGCGTCCTGCAAATTGTCGCAACAGTGTGTCAACGTTGTCGATTTGGTCAGGACAATTCCTCTTCACAAGTACTTCCACATCGCGCCGAAACGGATTCTCTGGAGAATGAACCCCGGTAGGGTAGATGTCGTCTTCCTCGTTGTGCCCTGTGAGCGCTTCGGTCGCATCAACGTACTTAGCTTGGGCATCCTCGTCCTGCGTTGTCCCAACTTTGCCTGTGGCATTGAAATGCCGATAGGCAGCAATAGCCACACCCAAAGCAATGCCAAATGCTCCGATAATTAAAATAATTTCTATCGAGCCAATTCCATCGTCATCGCTCTCTTCCTCTTCTGAAATCGAAAACAGTGGTTCCTCTATTCGTATTGCTGTTGCACTTGGCGGGTCGACAGCCCCCTCAATAACAAAACCTGACAAAGAATCGACTTTTTCCAATTCTTCCTGAAGTTCTCCGTCGTCGATAGCATCTTGTGTAAAGCGTTGGTAATTCTCGTATATTTGATCGAGGTCAGCTCCAGATGCTCCTGAAACATACAGATCAAAAGAACCCGATACTGTCTGGCAAGTGGATCCTTCGGTCGCCGATTCGGGGCAGTCAACATCATTCAGTCGGTAGACTCGGGCCGTGTCCGGGTTGAAAGCTATCTCCTCCAATCGACGGCCTCCGGGTTCACCCAAGCGGCGTCTCCGGCTCATGATACTCGTAACAACGTCCGTAACGAAATTACCATAAGCATCATTTAGACCTTGTCTATCCGGACCTGATAATAGTGCCGCAACCTTCAATCCTGCTGTATGGGATGTCTGAAACGCATTGAATATTCTCAAAGTGTCAGCGTCAGTAAAAGTAGGTGCTACCGTTAGAACTGTTGGAACATTCGTTAGTGGGTTGAAAGAGGGATAGAAAGTTGGCTGGATTGTTCGTAGGTCCAGAAACGTTGGCTGCCCTGTGGGCGAAGGAGACGCAGGAAAAAGCGAGGGAGATTCAGACTGCAGCGTGAAAATTGGCCGGCTCGGCCTTCTTGTCGGGCTTCGAGTTGGACGAACGAACACATCTGTAGGTCGAGATGATAGTAGTACGCTCGTTGGAGTACCAGTACTAGTGGGTCGTTGGGTAATGACTGGAAATGGTGTAGGCTTTTTCGATGGAGCAGGACTTGGAAATCTTGTTGGTACAAAAGTCAGGAGTCCTCCCAATCTTGAAGGTGTTGTTGGTGCACTAGTGCTGGGGAAAGTAGAAGGACTACTGGAGGATGGCATCCGAGATGGTTCGTTCGATGAGATCATGGTAGGCTGAAGACTAGGCAATGTACTGGCCGTTATACTTGGTACCGGACTGGGTGATACCGATGGCTGTTTTGACGGTTGCGTTGAAGATCTGAGACTAGGTCTACTGGATGGTTGTACAGATGGATTGAGAGAACGCTCAACACTTGGTTGAAGCGATGGTTGCACAGATAGGTTGAGAGAAGGCTCAACACTTGGTTGAAGGGATGGTTGCACAGATGGGTTGAGAGAACGTTCAACACTTGGTTGAAAGGATGGTTGTACAGATGGATTGAGAGAACGCTCAAAACTTGGTTGAAGGGATCGTTGCACAGATGGATTGAGAGAACGCTCAACACTTGGCCGAGCACTTGGCTGCTTTGAGGGATTGCCACTGGGATGAGAAGACGGTACAGAGGAAGGGCTCAAAGTTCGGTCCGTGCTGGGACTTTTGCTGATCGTAATAGTAGGCATATGACTAGGTAATGCCGATGGTTCCATCGACGGTCGAAAACTAGGTCTGAGGGATGGAACCACAGATGGGTTGAGAGATGGCTCCAAACTTGGTACACGACTTGGCTTCATTGAGGGACTTAAACTGGGATTGGAAGAGGGTGCAGCGGAAGGATTTATACTTGCACTTGTGCTGGGATTGGTACTAGGCTGAATACTAGGTCTTTTCGATGAACCGACACTAGGAACTCGAGAAGGATACGTGCTAACAGGGCGGAGGCTTGGACTTGTAGACGGAGACACAGCACTCGCTGTGACACTTGGTCGTAGACTCGGTTGAAAGGATTGCAAGGCAGAAGGTCCAACGGATAGATCGGAGCTTGGGTTCCCAGAAGGGATCGCAGAAGGTTCTTTCGATGGCAAAAAGCTGGGTTTTGTGTTGGATCTATCACTCGGACGGAGGCTTGGTGTTGTAGAAGGTTCTTTCGTTGGTGCTTTTGATGGCAAAGTACTCGGTCTGATACTGGAAGGAGATTCCTTAGGCTGTCGAGAAGGCTGTCCTTGTTTTGATGGTCGAAGAGAAGGTTCTGTACTGGGTTTGCTGCTTACCGTGTGACTAGGAATTACACTACTACTAAAAGTAGGTGATTGCAATGACGCTGTTGTTGGCTTGTCATTACTAGGCACCGAACTAGCAGACGGAACTGACGATGCTGCTGAAGGTAACAGACTTGGCGATTTCGATTCTGTAGGAATTGAACTTCTTGACGGAGTAAGACTCGATCCACTAGTACTGGGCATAATACTGATAGTTGGTCGAATGCTTGGCATCGGTAATTGTTGTCCACTGCCACTGGGAGTGACAGATGGGTTGACACTGGGACTTTGAGTATCACTCGGAGCAATACTAGGGACCAAAGATTGTGATGGTGCACTTGATGACGATGGTGAAACCGAAGGTTCGTTCGATAGTGTTGGACTTGTGCTCGTAGAAGGTAAAATTGATGGATTTGTGCTAGGATTGTCGCTCCTTTGACTGGGAAGACTGCTACTGGGAAAACTACTCGGATTGGCACTCACCGTGGGTCGTTTAAAAGACGGTTGGAAAGCACTCTTGGTGGCTGAATTGGATAAAGAATTTTCAATTCCCGTGCTGGTCGGCTGTTTACTGACACTAGGTTTTGATACAGAAGGACGAGTGGTACTTGGGGAGATGTTGCTTTGAGATGGATGGAAGGAGGGAACAGTACTACTATACGTGCTTGGTTTGGTTGATTCGACAACCATACTACTTGGCAATGCAGTAGCAGACAGTGAATTGGCATTGGTACTGGTAATAGGATAAATGCTTTTATCATCCGTGCTACCATCTTTTTCAAAAATATTGTGTTGCTTGTGAATACTAGTAGGAATGATGGTCATATCATCCTTACGTAAGGAAATGTTTCCATCATCTTGATGCTGTTGATGATGACGAGCTGTAATGTCGGCAGGTGCAGTATTTGTTTTTGTTGTTGTTGTGTGAATAGGAGATGCACAGTAACAGTTACAATGACATTTGATAATATCACAATCCACCGATACGTTCACAAAATGATGTTGTTGTTGTTGTTGTTGTTCACGACGAGGAGTCATGAGATTACAGATTTCCATTGGCAATGGTTGTGGTCGTAATAGTCGATTGTGATGCAATTCCAAATGTTGTAAATTTGATAATAAACCCAATTCGGATGGTACATATCCAGTGATAAAATTATTGGCAAAGGATAGGACTGTCAATCCATTACTGTTGATCAACAGACCCAATTCCGTTGGCAATGTTGATGATAATTGATTATGTCCCACGCGAAAGGTTTCTAAATTTTTGTATTGTTGGTACAAATGGACAGGAATTTTCGTGAGACCCGTATGTTGTAAATCGATATGTTTCAGTGTACCAATTTGTCCCAATTCTGTAGGAAGAACAAGCGGTGACGGTTGCTGCTGCTGCTGCTGCTGTTGTTGCTTGGAAGATGTCCAATCCTTGCTGCCGGGCAATATCAGAGATTGTAATTGATTGTATCGATTACACGTTTCGTACAGATGACCATGACTGGAATCCGAAGCAGCAGCAGCAGCAGCAGCAGCAGCAGCAGAAGAAGAAGAAGAAGAAGAAGAAGCATTGAACCAATGACATTCGGAAACAGAATGCGAAATATTGAAACCATTGCTGCTGCTGCTGCTGCTGCTGTTGCTTTTCTGCATAGCATAGTACAGGGTAGCCAAAGCAAATCGTTGGACAACAGTTCTAGTATGTTGTTGATGATTGTTGTGATGCTGCTGCTGCTGCTGCTGCTGATCAGATTTCTGTTGGAGCAATGTAGGAGGATTGGTTTCGTTGTAATAGTCCTCATCCTGAAGAATCCAATTCCAAGCCAAACATTGAGCTGCGCTTCTTGTTGTTGCTGTTGTTGATGGTGAACAACTACTGGTGTCTACAAGATACGGGTTCAATTCGTTACGGCGGCTGACTTCCATTCTTGTACTTGAGGATTTGTCATTCGAAAAGATCTGCCCTGTCGCGACCGTTAGAACTAGAACTCCTCCAACTAATGCTCCTATTGCCACCAGGAAGGACAAACAAGAACGACTGCTGCTGCTGCTGCTGCTGCTACTCGGAACCATCATTTCTTTCGTCGTCGTCGTCTTCTTCTTCTTTTGCTCCATAATTCTCTTCCTCTTTAAAGAAAAACGCCTTGCCACCTGCCAGCGTCTATTTTTTTAAGCAGTACTTTCAATAGTAATCAGAAAGCTTCGAGTGGAACCTAATGTTATAACTAAATAACTACGGAGTATAACTATTAGTAATAGTAGTAGTAGTAGTATTGCTGTTATAAGAGCAAGAAGGAGGATGATCTCTTTCGATGTCATCTCATGAATAATAAATGAATGGGAGTATCATCTTTGCTCACCAGTACTGGTACACGTAATATAATAATAATATTACTCTCTGGCAGTTGTACTACCGTACTACTGTACTAGTAGTACCAGTACCTCCTGGTACTGTACTAGCTACACTACTAGTACTATGTAGTAATGATAATAATAATCACCAACCACTCTAGGCAGCGGGTGACCTTCAAAGTTTTATCTGTCTGTTACTGATAAAAATTTAGCTTACTATTTTTAAAGTGAAGTACTGAAAATTTGTATAGTCAAACCTACAGAAGGGAGCTTGGACCTCAAATTCCAATCACTGGGATAAATATTTTGCTTACTATTTTTGAAGTGGAGTACTACTAAAGTTTTCTATAATCAGACTTAACTCTAGGTCCATGGACCTCCTGTACTTTGAACAAAAAATTAATGCCTACTTCTTAGCATGGACCTCGGAACTCTTATTGGTAGACGTGGTGTGAATTTATGAATTGGCTTGAAGATCTGCAGAAAGTGGTGTACTGTAGTCTACGCCACCATGTTGGTCAAATATTTCCAGTTACGACAATTATCGTAGGTCTACATCAAACACACAAGTTGAGACAAAAGATACTATTATAGGGATAAGGTTGGAATGTTAGAATTATTTATTGCCAACTGGCCGTCCGTCATCTGCAGTAAAAGGTACCGCTCTTCAAATATTCAATATTATTATTTTATGTAGTAGTTAGTCAAAAAAATTCTCGAAGATTTTGACGAGCAGACAAAATTTGACCAAAGTAACACGTCTTATTTGTTTAATATTTTAACCATGATCCAACCGACCACAAGCAACGGAGAGGCTCATCAAGAAGTTTCCAAGAGGATACTAGTCTACTAGTCTAGTACACTACTAGATACTGGTAGTAGTATGCTGCTCGGAGTGCTACGCTACTACAGCCAGTAGGTACCTGGTAGCTACTACTAGTAATAGTACCATACCTAGCTAGTACCAGGTAGTATTGGTTGACCGTTGCACCAGCACGTACCAATACCTAAGTACTGGACGCATCTACGACTACTTAAGACTGGCGCAATAGAAACAGGAGGGTGTTTGTCTGTCGGTCGACCGGCAAACACGATTTTTTGATAGGCATACCATTAGATAGTCTTTTTTATGCTCTATTAGGCGATGAAGGTTTTGTAATGATCCTGTGGTTTTTCATTTAGAAAAAGAAGTTTCGAAATTAGATTTAACACGTGGGACTGAGCCACAAAGTAAACTTCAACGGTCCATATCTTTAAATATTTTTTCGCACCTCCGGTTGCATGACAGAAAAAAACACCCGGTTTCTATTGCGCCAGTCTTACTTAGTGAGGTACTGGTAGTTCACTACCAGGTACGTAGCACTAGGTACCACCAGCCAGCATACTAGTCTACCAGGTACCTGGTAGTACTACGTACCTGGTAGTACGTACTATTAACATCATGGATTGCTTCTTAGTAGTACCAATACCAGTAACTACTGCTGTGAGTATTCCTACTACCTGGTACTACTTCTACCAGTAGTAGCACGTACAACTTACCACTCGTGGTACGGTGTACCTGGTAGTATTGCTCTTGTATGGAATCTTCAATAAGCAGGGTCTACCGGTACTAGTAGTACGGTATGGTACCTGGTTCCGCTAAAGGAGGAATCTGAACAGACAATTCTTTTATTATTCTTCATTCACATATTTACACACTTTCATAATTTATTTTTCTTCTTGCCATCCAGCATCCAATTACCAGGTACTCCTACTAGTACCACCCAGACTACTGGACTAGTACTGTAGACAATACCAGCAGACATCTTTGGAAATTCAACTACTACTACTACTACTACTACTACTAGTAGCTAGTACTCGAGTATCTCTAGTAGACAGCAAATAGCAACTGAGTTGAAAAGCCGCAAGTTACCAGGCATTGTAACACTACAACCTATTACTACTTGTAATAGTAACTGGGTCTACTAGTACTGCCAAAAACAAAAACCAGCACTTGCTATTTGCTACTAGTAAGAAACAATGCTCCCAGACGACGACAATAACGATGCGAGAAGCAGCAGCAGCAGCACCATCACCGAAAACGGAACATCTAAATTGATTTGTTTTGTCTGTTTCGTTTTAATTTTGGCGCTGATTATTATTGGATACGCCTTTATGCCATATGAAGCTGAATGTAATGGCAATGTTGGTGATGGTTGGTACGGTGATGATTACCATGATGTAGTCCGCACATGTCGTAAAGATGTGGAAGAGTGTGGTGAAGATGCATGCTTTTGTCAAACTGGCCAAGATTATGTTGACAATAATGACAACATCAGTACCAACGACTACGACGACGACGACAACAGTGCTGGTGTTTATTGTGATAGCAGTGAAGAAATTTTCGCCGCCACGGTTTTTATGAAGTGGATGAATTGGGCTTTTTTTATAATGTTTGCAACATGCTTTTTATTTGCGCCAATGTTAAAGTACTGCTGTCGTAAGTCGTAACACTGGCACGACTTCATCGTTGTCACCGCAGCAGGAGACTGGCTCTAACGCGACAGGCCGACCAAGCCACACCAACATCAACTCTGCTGAAAACGACGACACTCATGACAAGACGACTGAGGAAGAGCTTATGGATCCAATAACAACAAGCAGCAGTAACGAGGAAGGGCTGGTGTTTGCGCTTTGCGTTGACGACTCTCCACTTGAATTTGGAAACTCTAATGGGCCCGACGACAAACGACTAAGAACAAACAACGATGTGTAAAGCAACAGAGATAGTACTTATGATGCGACCCCCTCTCGACTCTAGTATTAGTAGTAGTAGTAGTAGTAGTAGTAGTAGTAGTAGCCCCCAACCCCCAAATATGATGATTAGTGTGATGATGGATGGTAAGAAGCAATACTACTAGTACTTTTGAATATCAAATAATATATAATATGAACAAGACTGTGTGTGTATACGTGAGTTCTTGGAAGCAACAAGCAACAAGACTATGAATACTATTATTGTAATGTCGTTTGTTCCATGAAAGCAGGAGTGAGAACAAAGCTTGGGAACACCACCACCAAGGTGTACCTGGGAGAGACCATTGTACCTTGTAATAATCCCCGAACTACTAGACTACTACTACTACTACTACTACTACTACTACTACTACTACTACTACTACTACTACTACTACCAAGTAAATACTACTCTAGTATGGCTAGACTAAGAAATAATTACTCGCTCCGAGTGTAGTATTAGCGATGGTACTAGCTAGGCGTCCAATACTACAGTACTACTGGTACTAGCTAGTAGTACTGTAGTACCTGGTAGCAATCACAGAGTACTGTAGAAAAGTAAACACACATAGCCCGCCTGCCTCAACTGAAACCAGAGTCAACTGGACTTATTCTTGTGCTGCAGACCTGACCTTGATATTCCTAAATAAACATCAGGATCCACTTTTTTTTTTTTTCGTTCTACTGTACCAGGTACTGGTAGTAGACTAGTTAGTTAGATGTAGTCTAGACCTGAAGAGATTTAATTTGTTGTCATTATTGTTTTCACAGCATCGAGGGGGAGCATGCTGTACTTGTACTCTACTCCTGGACTGCTAGCGTAGTACGGCTACTAGAGAACTAGTAGTAGTACTCTAGAATTCTTTTCAACTAGGGGTCTACTGAAAACAGTACGGTAGACTATTACTACTACTCTACCTGGTGCTCCAGTACCAGGTAGCTAATACGTACTCGAGTAAATATTATTCTCTGCAGCAAACAACCGTACCTGGTAAAAATAAATAGAGTGTGGGGCGCAGAAGAACGACAACTCAACCAACAAACCTCATCCACAACTCCTTCTTTCATTATTTTCTACTTGACCAGTCTTACTTTCAAAAAGCTATCGAACTTTTTTCCATCGAAACTAAATGTCGACCACTTCCAGTAGTACTGCAATCATCCAGCGCATCCACCACCACCATAATATTCAACAGAAGAAGCAGCAGCAGGTGCAGCAGGTGCAGCAGCAGCAGCTGTACTCGTCGTTATAATAATAATAATAATAATTGTTTTACGATGCGTCCATTTTTTTGCCTACTGTTGTTGGGATTGCAGTATCTCCTTTCGACAGCAACAGCAACAGCATCATTATTATTATTATTATTATTCGGTTACATGATTCCATCCTGTTCCGCTTTTTTACCTCTTGTGGTACCTCTAAAAATGAATCATGGAGGTCTCAACAGCAACAGCAACGCCAGTGGCAATGGCAATGATAGTCTTGAAACAAAACCATCATCATCATCATCATCATCATCATCATCATCAGTGAAACCAGAAGTACCAGCAAGAACGTTTATTGAAATTATGAATCCCTTATTACAGTCCGATCATAGGAAGAATAGTCCTTTTGAAAAATTACCTTCCTCATTGGTTTCTCATTGGTCGACGTACCTTTTAGAATTTCATGAAGAAGATAGTAATAATAATAATAATAATAATAATAATAATAATGAACAGCAACAGCAACAATCAACATATAAATGGATGAAAATTCCTGATGAGAATGATACTAATAATGTGAATAACGAGAATAACGACGGTGGTTTTGTATCACCGGCATCGATTGATGAATTATGGGTCCCACAAGATTTACAATTACCTTTTTATCGTGTGTGTTTGGGATTACATGTTCGCAATGGTATGATACGACACGTCTTACCAGCATTGGATATGTTCATGATGACGACGACGACGACGAGGACAACTAAGTCTATGGCCCACTGGTCGGGGATTGGTATCCCCAAGACCAACGCCATAGCACTGGAAGTCAGTTACACACACACACACAGCAGTAGCAGCATCATCGTCGTCAGCGTCCAATAATGATAATGTACAACAACAACAACAACAACACCAGCACCACCATCAATATCACCACCGCAATCGTGGACTTTGCAGTGTTCCTCGTGCGTACCGATGGATAGACTTTAATGCCATAATGGCAGCAGGAAGAGGATTCAATGGAATTTCTTTTACTGTGCAAACAAGATCCTATAAACAACCAAACGAACGTCCAAAACGTAACACGGAAGACGAAGAAGAAGACGAAAACGAATGGAAAACATTGGTCACATACAACAACAACCATGATGAATGGAATCATGAGTGTATGGAATCTATTGTAACAGCATTGGCAGACAATCCTCCAGATGAATTGGGCCATGGGTCTTGTTTGGTTCATGTTCTCTTACCATGGAAGAACCGTCCAGAAGTAGAAATTATAAAATGTACTAAACCTGGTACAGAATTACGTGTCGTCATGCAAGAGGAAGACAATGAAGAGTACGTTGGTATCCTCCAAGTTGTTGTATCTCAGGTTGCTCCAGGATCGGAATCGCAATACTTACCGGACGTGTACAAACCACTGTACGAGAATGAAGTATATCAACGTCCAGCATTTTTGGAAGCAAAACGAATCCTTCAAGAAAAGAAACAAAAAAATGCCGAGGATGCATAAAGGAGTGTGTGATCCTACAGCCTACCTACTACTACTACTACTACTACTACTACTACTACTACTACTACTACTACTACTACTACTACTACTACTACTACTACTACTACTACTACTACTACTACTACTACTACTACTACTACTACTAC
>Ga0100402_1005295_pt1 | contig 13263 bp, 10 predicted proteins | sample CryGeyme20150102_FD_80419 | JGI IMG/M metagenome (GOLD analysis project Ga0100402, IMG submission 80419) | Groundwater microbial communities from Crystal Geyser aquifers in Utah, USA - Crystal Geyser metaG 2015-0102 | ecosystem: Environmental > Aquatic > Deep subsurface > Groundwater | place...
AAAGATTCTTCGATACCTTTACTGTTTCATAACCTTCACGCCACTTTTCATTCCAGTCTTGTTGATCAAGCTCACTTACCTCAACCACGATTTTAGAGTTCGATAATAATTCTTTCGCATTCATCGCTCTTTCTTGAGCTTTATCGCCATGAAAATAAAGAAGATATTTGTTTTTTTCAAGCTGAGATTCGATTAAAGCAATGGTGGATTCGTCCACATCTCCACCAGAGAAAGCCTTCTCACCAAGCAAGCGATCAACCTCCGCTTCATCGATAGCATATTCTTCTACTCCGTCATGAGACAGATGGTTTAACAGATCTAAATCATCATCATCTAATGTTAACGTGATGGTGTAGTATTTTAATTGTGACAAACGTGCTCCATTGCCTCTAGTGCAAGAAAATTTCCGGTTGGATACAGTTCTATAGATTTAATACAATCTCTACCAATCCAAACGATTTTTGGGTGCCATAAACTTATATAAGCCTCATTTTCAATTAGTCTTGTATAAGCTTTTCTATAATATTCCAATGCCTTTGGTTCAGAGGTCTCTTTTAATGCTGATGAATAGAGTTCATCAAAAATGGGGTCCTCATAAAAACCCCTATTAGCGCCACCTGGTGGAATGCTTGATGTTAAAAAGGTAAATCCCATCTGATCCGGACCAACAAATCCAATCCATTGACCTAGAGCTAGATCATAATTTCCTTGTTTTAAATCTCTATAAAATGAGCCCCATTCAAGTGACTGAATTTTTAGCGGTATTCCAAATTTATTCCAATAAGGCGCAATGGCCTTAGCCAGTTCTATTATATGCTTTTTATTAGATACTTTAAGAGTGAATTCAAGTTGATGATCTTCCTTTTTCCATCTGCCATTTTCAAAGACATAGCCTTCTTTCAAGAGAAGTTCTTTTGCCTTTTCTTGATCGTATTTAATTGGTTCATTTGGTAAATTAAGATCCTCAAATGCTTTGGAGTACATACCCTGCGATAATGCCACAGTATCTTTCATTTTATATTTAGCTAAGATTTCTCGTGGAATAAGATGTGACAATGCTCTTCTAACGTTTCTCTTCTTTAAGTCTGGATGCCTGTGTTGAGGACTAATATAAACGTAGTTAGATCCCTCAACTTCAAATGTTTTAATTTCTTTTTGAGTTGATAACCAGAACGATTTTCTTGGAGAAATTGTTGTTGCGATGAGATCAATTTCGCCGTTCAGCAGTTTAAGTGCCGCAGTAGTTTCATCGCCAACCACTTTAAAGTGAATTGTTTGCAAAGCGCTTTGAATAATAATCTCATTCTCATCTTTTTGAATAAGTTTATATTCTCCAGCAGCAACTCTATTTCCTTTTTTCCAGTTCTCAATTTTTAAAAGAGATAAGTTAGTGAGGTTTTCAGGCCTATATTCGTCAAAATAGAGATCAACTATTTTATCGCTAACCTTCTCGGCGTTGACTAAGTTTTGAAATAAGGCGGGTATTGGTGCATCTTTTTTGGCGAGCAAATTTTTGGTGCTCATAACGATATCATCTGCCAGCACAGCAGTCTGATCCTGAAACTTAAGATTATCTTTTATCCAGAATCTTATGATTTGAGATTTTCCATCTATTCGACTTTCAAATTTATCACATGCACGACACACAGTCTTCATTTGTCTCGAAGCATCGACCAAAGACAGATGAATCAGACGATTGATATCTTGTGAGTTTGCATCCGTAGCATAATGAGGATCTAAGTTATTAGGTGATGAACCAATCGCTATATTAAGCTTTTTAGCATCTACGACTCGGGGCAACACGAGAGTAGCTATCATCATGCAGTTAATGATTAATTGTTTTGTAATAACCTACTCCTTGGGCGTCTTATTATTCTATGATATGACCTATAAAACCTCAAAGGGGTACTCTCTTGTATATGATTGGAATTGCTGGTGGATCCGGCTCGGGTAAGACGACTTTTACTGAAAAGATTCAATCTCGTCTTAATGGGAACGTTAGCGTTCTTCATATGGACTCTTATTATTTACCGACGCCACCAAAACATCTTTGCTCTAAATCATCTAAGCCTAACTTTGACCACCCTGAAGCCTTCGACTGGGATTTATTAAAGCTTCATCTTGGACAGCTAAAGAACGGCGAATCAATCGAATCGCCCGTTTACGATTTTAAATCTAACTCAAGAACCCAAGACACTGAGCGTGTTGAAGCGACATCTGTTGTTTTATTTGAAGGTATTTTTAGCTTATACGATCCGGCCATTAGAGAGCTGTTAGAGATTATGTGCTTTCTTCACGTTGATGCAGACATCAGGTTTACTAGACGTCTTCATCGGGACGTTCAAGAACGTGGCCGCTCTATGGACAGTGTTATTGCTCAGTACTATGAAACGGTTAGACCGATGTATATGAAGTTTTTAGATCCACAAAAACAATATGCCGATTTTATCGTTGGCGAAGAAACTGATATTGCAGCTTCTATCTTAGCCGCAAAGATCAATGAGCTTTTAGAATATAAAGGCTGTCATGATCCAAGTGCTGTAGGTCTTCAGCGATTCGGTATTGATAAGCAAGAAGATCTTCATGGCGCGTAAGAGTAAACCGCTCTTAGAGGTTCGTCCCTTTGGTGGCCTAAAACAAATTGGATCTAATATGGTCCAATTCAAAACCGCCAACACTCATATCATTCTCGACTGCGGCATCCTTTTTCCTGATGACGACTCATTTGATATTAATTATTTAATTCCAGATTATAGTGATCTTGAGGAACCCGAAGCCTTAATTATTAGTCACGGTCATGAAGATCATATTGGGGCTATCGTTCATTTTGTAACGAGGTTTCCGAAAGTGCCTATTCACGCGCCACCTTTTGCCATCGAGCTTATTCGATTAAAGCTCAAAGAAGAGGCACTTGGCGCTAAAATTATAAGCTATGGCCCCAATGATAAAATTGAATTCAAAGATTTTATTATTCATCCTATTGCTGTCAATCACTCTATACCTGATACCTATGGATTATTTTTTAAGCCAACAAATCCTAAAGAACATTGGGGCTTATTTTATGTCTCAGACTTTAAGGTTGATTTTAACTCGCCCTACGAACCACCATTCGACTTTACTCGTCTAAGCAAACTTTCTCGTGACTGTGAACTAAGATTTCTTTTAGCTGATAGTACCAATATCTTATCTAAAAAACTAAAGACAACTTCTGAAGCTGATCTGATTCCAGAGCTAGGAGCTATCTTCGAAAGTCATAAAGATCGTATCTTCATCACGACTTTTGCATCTAATATTCATCGCATTCAAACAATAATCTCACTTGCCGAGAAAACCAAAAAGAAAGTTGTTCTTTATGGCAGAAGCATGAAGAACTATAGTGAAATTGCTCACCGTATGGGCATTTTGAATTTTGACCCAAAGACCTTAAGAGACGCCGAAAGCATTGAGCCTCATAGAAAAGATATCGTCGTGATTGCTTCTGGTTGCCAAGGGGATTTTAGATCTGCGATGAACCGAATTGTTAATGGCAGTGATAGATTTTTTTCACTTCGAAAATCGGACCTGGTTATTTTTAGCTCTAAAGCAATTCCTGGAAATGAAAAAAGTGTTAACTCACTTATAAATGGTATTTATGAGTTAGGCGCAGAGGCAATTACTGATAGTGATGCCCTTATTCATGCTTCGGGACATCCGGGCAAAGAAGATTTAAAAATGCTCTGTGATGCTTATAAGCCACATGTGCTTATTCCAATTCACGGTGAAAGTTCATTTCTTAATCGTCATGCTGATGCCGTTGATGGACTTTGTCCTGGTGCAGAGTCAGCCGTTATGTATAATTTCGATACTCTCACTTTATTTAAAGATGATTGGGAAATTATCATAGGTAATCAAAAACCTCCCTTAATGATTCAAGGCAAAGGGATTATTCCAAGATCTGCAATTTCTCAACGTCGAAAGATTGCTCAGGCGGGAGCTGTTTTCATCTCACTTTCAAACAAGAAAACTGTTGAAGTTTCCTCTACAGGATTGCCTGACTTTCCAGAAGAACTTCAAAAGAAACTTGATCGATTAATTCTCGACTCCAAAGGTAGTTTAAGCCAGATGGCGGAAGAGATTCGTGTCGGAGCTCGCCGACTGTTTCAGGCAGAATTTGGCTATCGTCCAGTGGTATTTGTTCACACACTTGGAAAGTAATATAATTACGAAATGAATAATGATTTTTTCTTCATGACCATTTTAGTCATTTTAACACTTGTTGTGGTGGCTTTATTTTTGGTTGTCCTTTATTTAATTTTTAAGACAAATACTTTCAAAACGGATTCACCTCAACAACGTCACTCAAACCTTGGTAAGTCAGTTGAAGAATCTTTTACTTGTATGAATCATCCTGACAATTCGGCCGTGGCAACTTGTGCTATTTGTGAGGGTTCTGTTTGCGAGCATTGTCACAAGGATTGGGATGGCATTCATTTATGTCCTGAACATTTTGGATTGTTCTCACAACATACGTGGCAAGAGATTGCAGAGATTCAAACAAATCCTAAAGCACCTGAAAAGGGTCACCATCTTTATCAATTTAAAAATAAGTTATGGTCTGACGAAAAAGTTCCCACCTATTTGGTTACCCACTATAAGATCAATGTTGATGGTGATTTTGTTGAAAGCTGGGTCAAGCTTTACGCACGCGAAGAAGACGCTGATCAACTCGGTATGCGTTTTAAAGTTGATATTCAATAAAAAAAAAAGAGCACCCTAAGGTGCTCTTCTTTTGAGTTGGGGGAACTCAATTTCTCACACATCCAGAGGACGTGAAGACCCATTTGATTTTGATTGTTCAGACGAGTCCTCTTTTCTCAAGTAGCTTGGAGTATCGAGTTCATCTTCATCGAAATTTATAAATCCAAGTCTTTCTGCAATAGACTTAGCACGGTTGGGTTGAGCAGCTCTATTAGAAGTTGCCCCTTGTGCAGGAACTGAACTTCTTTGATCTGGTCTTGCACCTTCGTACTTACTAGCAGCTTGGCGAATTGTATTAATCAGATTGCTAGTGCGATCATCATTTTGTTCAACATTAAATTCTACGTTGGCTCGAACTTCAGTTTCACGAACTGGTTCATCAAAAGAAACTTCTCTTGATTCTTCAACTCTTGTTTCGCGAACTTCTCTTGCTTCAACTCTTGGCGCTTCAGGCATAACACGTGCTCTTGGAGCTTCTACTTCTGCACGAGCTTGTACAGCTTCACGCTCAACTGTTGCTTCCACTCTTTGTGTTGTTTGAGTAGAAACACGAACGCGCTCCATTCCACCAAGTCCAGTTGCAATGACAGTTACTTTAACTGCATCTTCCATAGAATCATCAATAACTGTTCCAAAGATGATTTCAGCATCTTCATCAGCTGCTTCCATGATCAATGTTACTGCTTCATTAGTTTCATGCATTGTTAGGCTTTCATTACCAGTAATATTGATAATGATTCCTGTAGCACCATCAATGGTGATGTCTTCAAGTAGAGGTGAGCTAATAGCTTCAGTTGCTGCTTTAATAGCGCGATCAGGGCCTGTACAAGTTCCTGTCCCCATAAGAGAAAGACCCTTGTTCGCCATAACCGTTTTAACGTCAGCAAAGTCAGCATTAATATGACCAGTGTGGTTAATCAAATCTGAAATACCGCGAACAGCATTTAGAAGAACTTCGTCTGCTTTTTTAAATGTATCTACAAGAGATAAATTCTCACCGGCAATATATAGAAGTCTTTGATTTGGAATAGTAATAAGTGAATCTACACTTTCTTCCAAAACTTGAATTCCCGCTTCGGCTTGGCGAAAGCGTTTTTTACCTTCAAAGATAAATGGCTTGGTTACAACACCAACAGTTAATACACCAAGTTCTTTAGCAAGCTTAGCGATAACCGGGGCTGCACCCGTACCAGTTCCACCACCCATACCGGCAGTGATAAAGACCATGTCACATCCTTCGATGATTTCTGACAGTCTTTCGTAATCATCTAGAGCTGCTTTACGACCCACTTCAGGGTTGGCACCTGCTCCAAGACCTTTTGTAAGATCTGTGCCCAATTGAATTTTAGTCGGTGCTAAATTTGCAATTAATGCTTGTGAGTCTGTATTGGCCACAACATATTCAACACCAGTTAGACCGGCGCGAATCATTGTATTGACTGCATTACATCCACCACCACCAACACCAATTACTTTGATTTTGGCACCATTGTTGCGGTTTGTTTCCGCGTTTTCTGAAATCTCAAACATAAGTTCCCCCTTACTAGAAGATTTCTTTAAATACCGATTTAAGAGAGTCTGATAAACGACCAATTAAATCTGATTGATTTTCAACAACCACAGGTTGTTTAAAGTTAAATGAATTTCTTTCTTTTGATTCCAGCATCAAACCTAGAACAGTTGAAAACTTTGGATTTTGCATAAGATTAGTCATGCCTCCAAAAGGTGCTGGATAACCAATTTTTGTTGGCCTTTCAACTATATACTCACCTAGCTCTTGTAGACCTTTTATCAAGGCACCGCCGCCAGTTAGAACAACACCACCAGTAATATCGTGGTTGTATCCTTTTTCGTCTAATACATTTTTAATAATTCCAAAAAGCTCTTCTGCTCTTGCACCAAGAACCTGGGCTATTAATGATAACTGAACTTCTCTTGATTTTGTTCCGCTTAATCCCTGTACTGTAATATGGGCACTTTGATTTAGTTTTTCCGCAAGAACTGATCCGTGATTGATTTTAATTCTCTCTGCTTCTGCATGAGGAATTTTCAACGCCACGGCGAGATCATTTGTGAAATGATTTCCACCAACAGGGATAATTTGTGAGTGAACAAGAGAGCCATCTTTCCAGATAGCGATGTCGGTTGTGCCGCCACCGATGTCAACTAGAACAACACCCATTTCTTTTTCTTCACTCGATAAAACTGAGCGTGAAGAAGCAATAGGTTGAAGTGTAATATGTTCTGCTTGAATACCTGTCGCTTCAACACATTTAATAAGATTTTGAATCAAAGAAATTGAACCTGTAACGATGTGAACATGGGCTTCAAGACGAACACCGCACATACCAACAGGATCTTTAATTCCAGTTGTGTTATCAACTCTAAACTCTTGAGGAATAACATGAATCGTTTCACGATCAGATGGAATTACAACCGCTTTAGCTGCTTCTAAAACTCTATCAACATCTTCTTGTGTAATTTCATGACCTTTAACTGCAACAACACCTGAAGAATTAAAGCTATAGATATGACTACCGGCCACACCAATAGTTGCTCTATCAATATTCACACCAGACATAAGCCTTGCTTCTTCTAGTGAGTTTTGAATTGATTTAACTGTTTTTTCAATATTAACGACAGAACCTTTTTTCAATCCATGACTTGGATGAGTTCCTATACCGATAATTTCAACGTGATCTGGGGCGTTTGCCTGAGGGTGGACGAGACCAACAATGGTACAAACTTTGGTTGTACCAATATCTAGACCAACTATGACATTTTTATCATTCATGAGAGATTCCTTTCTCACCTTGCTTAAGACATCCTTCCTAAGCCATAAATATCAAGACATTTTAAATAAAAATGCCCGATAAAAAAATTTTAGAACCGGTCGTTAAACTTGACAACCACTTTCTTAGAGTTTGTAAGGTTTATAATGGCCGGTATTTTGTTTTTCGATTCCATGTAAGTCACTAATCTTCCAAGCTTAATTACCTTATCATTCCACTCATCTTTTCCTAAAAAGACTGAAGAAGGATGGCCCTTAACAGATAAAATGACGGTCAACTCACCAGATTCATTAAGGATGACCTCTGAAAGTTTCTTTCTAAAAGCCGTGTCCATACCAGCAACAATTTTAGTGATTTGTCTTTGAACATCGTCATCCATGTTGCCAACTGGTAGGGCCAAAAAGGGGAGTTCTCCGCTCAACTTTTTATCAGTTTTGAGTAAAACTTCGTAAGTTGGGTCATAAAGCTCGCCATTATCGACCAAAATCGCTTCGTAAGACTCAAGACCATTATTTTTATAAATCTGAACTTTCATTAATGGATTTGGACATTCGTATTTGAAATTTAAATATTTTCTAAGTGGATCATAACTAACAGAGTAACTTGAAATAAATGAGCGCTGATCAAGTTTTTCTTTAACAATCATTTCTTTTAGTGATCTTAATGAGCCTGAATCTTCAAAAGCTTTAACCAATTGAAGAGTCATCTTGCCAACTGCGCGTGATGGACAGCTGCCAAATGAAGTTCTGTATTTAACTTCTGTAAGGCCAGGAGTCATCGACGTTACAGCATCAGAATCCAATAAGAATAGGACTGTCATTAAGCTAAAGAATATAAGCGACATTTGATTACGCTTCAAAATTTTTGCTCTCCAGTGTCGACCTCAAGTTCAAAATCTAAACCTAGTGTTAATGCCAATTCAGATTGAACCATTCGCGAAAGTTTCATCACATCATCGCGGCTGGCTTGATCATAGTTTTCCATAAAGTTTGCATGCTTATGGCTAACTCGAACTCCACCAATGCTAAGTCCTTTTAAACCCATTATATCGAGGGAAAGTCCGGCACGGCAAGTCATTCCGTCATTATCAATATTCTTAAACATACAACCACAAGTAGCTTGATTTAGTGGCTGTGTGTCATTTCTAAGTTTTAGATAATCAGTGATTTTCTTTTTTATTAAATCACTAGTTCCGTTATTTATTAATTTAGCGGCTACGATGACATCACCGGGTTTGCAAAAAGTATTTCCACGGTAATGAAAACTATTTTTTCCAACCTGATGGATTTCAATCTCACCGTTAGATTTTACAATGGTGACTTCACTAACAACTTCACCAATTTCTCCCAAGTTTGTACCAGCGTTCATAAATATAGCGCCACCCAGACTTGCAGGAATGCCCGTAAAGACCTCCCAACCCATTATACCATACTTAGCAGCATGTGATGTAAGCTTGGCCAAAGAAGTCGAAGCGCTTAGTTCGTATGACTTCGATAGTTCTGAAAAAATGTCGTCTTTGTTTTTTATTTCTAAGTGTAAATATATAAATGAAGCTTGGTCGACTAAGAGTTGATTGGCGCCCCAACCTAGAAGACGGTATTCAATTTTATTATTATTGGCTTCTTTTACAAATTCTTGAACTGCTTGAATTGTGTTTGCAACGGCAAGGCTTCCAGTACTCTTTAGCTTCATGGTTGAGTAGCGAGATAAATCTTTGTCTTTATAGAATTCTAAATCTTTTATGTTATCAAACACTCAGCTTCACCCATTCACGTACATTTTTACCAATTGAACCTGCTCCTAATGATAGCACAATTTCACCTTTAGCCTGAAGCTCATTTAATTTAGAGAAAAGCTCATCTTTATTTTTCAAAACGGTGCAGTGATTTTGCTTACGGTGATTTATTTCTTTAGCCAAGGCCATTGAATTAATTCCCTCAATTGGCTCTTCTGATGCAGGATAAATTTCGCAAAGATAGACTTCATCAACTTCATCAAAGCATTCAACAAACTGCTTCCAACAAAGTTTGGTTCTTGAAAAGCGATGTGGTTCAAAGATCACGATTGGTTTTTTTGATCGACTTTCACAAACAGCGTTTAATGTAGCTTTAACTTCTGTTGGGTGATGTCCATAATCATCAACAAGCTCAAAGCTTCCTTTCGTCTTAAGTCTTTCTAGTCGACGACCAACTCCAGAAAAAGAAGAGATCGCTTTTAACATGACATCGACTTTGACGCCCAGCTGATGGGCAATACTTAAAGCGCCAAGGGCATTTAAAACATTATGCTTACCTGGAAGATTAATTTTTGTTGATCCCAGCTTTTCTTCTTTAAAATATAAATCAAAGAATGTTTCGTTGTTTTTTGATTCTACATTATGTGCCTGATAATCAGCATGACTATTTTCAAGACCGAAAGTTATGCATGGTTTTTTTATTTTCTTACGAATTTTCTTTAATTCTTCGTCGTGAATATTTATTGAACACACTCCATAAAATGGAACCTTGTTCGCAAATTTTTCAAATGATTCAATAAGATTTTCTCTCGTTCCATAATGATCGAGATGATCTTCATCAATATTTGTAATAATAGACATGTATGGTTGATACAAAAGAAACGATCCATCGCTTTCATCTGCTTCTGCAACTAGAAAATTACCTTCACCAACCTTGGCATGACCACCAAGATTTCTAACAATTCCACCAATGATATAAGTAGGGTTGTATCGACTTTCTTCAAGAATTGTTGCTAGCATGCTTGTAGTGGTTGTTTTTCCATGAGTACCAGCAATTGCGATACCTTGCTTTAATCTCATGAGCTCTGCCAGCATTTCGGCCCTTTTCATAATTGGGATTGAAAGCTCTTTTGCTTTTAAAATTTCCGGATTATCAGATTTAGCGGCCGAAGTATGAACGATGACATTTTGATCCGTTATATTCTTTTCGTCATGGCCTAAAAATATCTTTGCTCCAAGAGCTTCTAATTTTTCTGTAGTCGCTGATTGACTTAAATCTGATCCGGTAACTTTATAACCCATCGAAAGCAATATTTCCGCAATACCGCTCATGCCGATACCACCGATGCCTACGAAATGAATTTTAATATTTGTGTTGAGTTGTTTATTCACCAAAGCTCCTAGCGGGAAGCTTTAAAATAAACTTCCTTGTGTAGTTGTATCAGAAAATTTCTGGTGTGAAAAAGGGGTCTGCGATGTGGTTGTTCTATTGAAATAGTCCAATGTTTCTTCTTGGCTGTCTTGCTCTTCTTTGGCACGAGTATTTAGAACTGAAAAGAACAGTCCAATTCCAAAAAAATTAGAAATCATTGATGAACCACCATAACTAATGAGTGGTAAATTCAAACCTTTTGTTGGTAACAGGCCTAAGACAACACCCATATTCAAAACAACTTGAAGACTAAGAATAAAAATGATGGTTGATGAGACCAAAACTGCTTTTTCATCTTTTTGTTGAAGCGCCATTCTAAAGCCAAGATACATCATGGCCATAAAGAGACTAATAACTAAAAAGACGCCCAAAAATCCAATTTCTTCACCAAGCACACTAAAGATGAAGTCATTATGTGCTTCCGGAAGATAGAAAAGTTTTTCATTTGAGTTTCCTAAGCCAAGACCCAAAATAGATCCATTAGCAAAGGCGAGATAAGACTGAATGATTTGAAATCCAGAACCTTGTGCATTCTTCCATGGATCTAGGTAAGTAAATAATCTTTGAACTCGATAGGGCTGTGCCAACAATACGGGAACTGTAATTGCCAATGCAGACAGACCCGTCGTCCAAAACAACACTCTTGGAAAAGGACTTAAAAAGCAAACAAACCCTATTATCACCAGGCAGATACTAAATGTTCCAAAGTCTGGCTGAATAACGACAAGGATGAGTGGCAACAATAAGTTTGTGATATCCCAAGCAAGCTCTTTTCTATTAAAAGAACTTAGAGGCTTTTCAAATTTTTGAAAAAATCCAATCGCGGCCAAACCAATTGTATACTTTAAAAGCTCGCCCGGCTGAAAAGAAAAAGACCCAAGCGCAATCCAGCGATGAGCACCTTTAATCTCGAGTGAAAAACCTGGAATGAACGTAAAGATAATTAGTGCTGTTACCATCCAATTTAAAACAGCACCATACTTAACCCAAAACCTAAATTTTGTTTTCGAAACAATAAAGGCTCCGACAATCGAAATCGCTAAGTAGATAAGTTGTCTTGTGAAATAGTAAGCAGAGTTACCATAAGTTTCTTTCGCGTAGATATAACTAGACGAATAAACCATGATCGCGCCGATAACAACGAGTATGGTTAAAACTAAAATAAAAGGTGTCCTAAAGCGGTCACTATCCCGAGAAAATAACTCCATAGATAAATTCTAACTTGCGTGGTGCGAGAAAACAAAGAGATTCAGATGGTTAGGCAAAAGATGCCGATAAAAAAAGCCCCAAATCTTGGGGCTTTTTATTTAGAGCTGATAGATTAATTTTTTATAGTAGTTGCCGCGTTCTTCGTAATCTCTAAAGAAATCCGTTGATGGATTTCCAGGAGAGAGGAGGATCGTATCTCCTGTACGTGATTTTTGATAAGCAAACAGAATTGATTCTTCAAAAGATCCAACAATATAAGTTTGAGGATGCTCCCCAAGGGCTCTGTTAAGTCTTTCCTTAGATTCACCAACTAAAACTAAAACACGACCGTGTTTAATGATGTCTGGGACATAAGGGTCAAATTCCATTTCTTCAATATCTTTTCCGCCAGCAATAAGAATAACAGGCTGCTTAAAGCTCTCAAGGCTTGTTATCATTTCCTCCATCGTTTCTGCTTTAGAGTCGTTGTAGAAACTTACGCCATTTTTTTCCATGACGAATTCAAGGCGGTGAGGAATACCTGGAAACTTTTCAATACAAGTTTGAATCGCTTTATCAGAAACATCTAAAGCCTTACATGCTGTAATGGCGGCAAGAAGGTTTTCTCTATTGTTTTGACCAATAATTCTCATTTTGGTTACAACAAATTCAGAGTGGTGGTTGATATTGCTGTGAATACGGCGGTTATGAAAATGCGTTCCCTGAACTTCATTCATCACACCAAGCTGAACAAAAGATCTTCTTGAATACCAATAGGTCTGACAATTAGCATTTCTAAAGAAGGCATTGTTAGCAAGACGATCAAAATTCACAATCAATAAATCATCTGGTGAAAGTGATTTTACGATACCAAGTTTTGTTTCGATATATTCACTAGCTGAATTAAATGTCTTATCTGGATAAGTCTCAGATAGACCCGTGAAAACAACCATTCTTGGGTGAAAGTTTTCAAGGCGACGAAGTTGGTTGGCCGATACTTCAACAACCACGTAATCGATTTCATCACGATTAGGTAACATCGCAAATTCGATAAAGGCAGAATCATTTGTTCCACCGATAAAGACGTTCTTACCTTCTTGCTTTAAGGTAAAGCCAATCATGTGAGCAACTGTCGTTCTTCCATAAGAGCCACAGACGGCGATAATTGGTTTTTTACATAATTTATTAGCTAGACCAAACTCACTATAAACTTCCTTGCCTCTTGAGCGAGCAAGTTCAAGTTGCGCCATATTTGGATCGACACCTGAAGAATAAACAATGATATCTGCTTCAAGAAAGTCGTCATCTTTATGCTCACCAAAAGTCATTTCAGGAGCTGGCTCAATTCTTTTTAATTTTTTAACAGCTTTATTAAGATC
>Ga0100402_1005299_pt1 | contig 13253 bp, 4 predicted proteins | sample CryGeyme20150102_FD_80419 | JGI IMG/M metagenome (GOLD analysis project Ga0100402, IMG submission 80419) | Groundwater microbial communities from Crystal Geyser aquifers in Utah, USA - Crystal Geyser metaG 2015-0102 | ecosystem: Environmental > Aquatic > Deep subsurface > Groundwater | place...
CTCTCCAAGAGACCCAAGGACCTCTACAGCTTGTGGACTGAGTACACCCATGGATTGGGAGGACTCAAACCTGCCAGAGACTTTACTTCAGTGGAACGAGGTGCTGTGAAGCAGAAGTACTACTACAGGAGGAAGATATTTTGGGATGTGGTTGCTACTCATATTGATGGAGGCTTTACTGCTCCCACAGCTATTGACCTTGTCTATCAAGTCTATGGAAGGAATTTAAGTGTGACAATGGTGCTGAATAAGATGCTTGAAGACACCAAAAGAGATTCAATGGACGTCCACACCCAAGGCTTCGTATTCGCACTGCTGGACAACGACCTCGTCTACAAGTACCCCCACCACCACAGCCACAACCACAACAAGCAGGACGAGGAGCTGCTGCTGCTACCACACGTGGTATTGTAGCTGGACCTGCTGGAGCCTACAGGAACTTGCCTGGAAGAAGACAAGATCACGATGCTATGGCTCGTCATTGACGCGAACGAGCTGATAGACTTGCTGCTGCTGCTGTTGCACAACAAGAAGAAGATGACGAAGAAGAGGAGGTCCAGTTTGGAGAGGTTTAAAAGCAAGTTAACTTGCTTCTTAGAGTGTGTACTACTTGTTACTTGTTGTCTCCATTGCCATATTCGGAACAGCTTGGTGTGGATACAGTTTAGCAGTGTTGTGTACTTGTATTTTCTGTATGGTATTTGGACTTTGAGATTTTAAAGTTAATTTGACTCTACGTAGACTCTAGTAGTTAACCTACTGTATTATTTCTGGTCTTATTTTTAGGTAGGTATGTTCGTAGTACTTCGTTATTAGTACTCTAGTAGTCTACTGGTAGTCTAAAAAACGTAGTAGTAGGAATGATAAAATCTAAATTAACCTTCTCCCTTTTGTCATATATTTATAAGCACGAATCAGTGTCGATATATGCTTAAATAAGTTAGGGAATCAGCGAGGCCTGGACCGCTGAAATCGACAAAAGAGATTGCCACTACTACCTTTTCTGTTGCCACCAACACCTTGACCAGCACGCTTCAGTTGTACAACGCCAGAGTATTTACTTTGCCGCAAGTGTTAAGATCACAGCTTGAATTCTTCATCAAAACCGTTCTTACCATGACGTCCGTCAACAGTGAAAGTCTCGCAAGCATTGTGGATGCCTTGAGCCTGAGCCAAGACTCGGAAGAGTCTAGTAGTTCGACGTCATTTAGTGATGGTACCACGGGCACTGACACTCTTAAACATCTTCTTCGTGAGCTGAGTCTTTCTATGGACGACACGCTCAGTTCAGGCAGTGAGGTAACTTCTCACATGGAAACGAATCGGCAAGAAGAAGTTATGGAGGGCGAAGAAGAGGAAAGGGCGAAGGACGCAGAGGTAGATTCTTTTGAAGACGATATTACCTCAATTTCTTCTTTTGCCCCTTCAGAGGTCATCAAATCAGAGGCAGTTGTCATTCTTCCTCCTCAATTCGGGAAGGAGACTGTGCTCAACAAGAAAACTACTATCGCTGCGACATCACCCGCGACTCCTCAACCGGTAGCAAAATCGTCCATCATGCCATCCATTGTTAATTTTTGGAGATGTGTATGTGATAATCCAGCAGAAGAGGAAAATGTTGTAAGCCTGAGTGAAGTATTGCAAGACCAACAACAAGACGGCACTCCTATTGCAGTCAAGAGGAACGAAGAGCAGATTTCAGGCCATGACCAAGAAAAAGATAAAACCCAAGAACAACCAGCAGCTTCTGTGACATCTCAGTCCAGATCGATTTCGGCAACATCTCAGACCAGTTCGTCATCGTACGTCACTAATAGCGAACCAAGGACATCTGTGTCATCTAAGTTTAACTCAGAATCGTGTGTTACAGAAAATGAGAACACACAGTCCATCCTAACTTCGCACGTTACGGAAAACAATGACACACTGACCACAACTCTTTCCAAATACAAACACGGAAAGTTGTCCAGTGAAGAAGACATTACAAAGTCTCTGGCATCCCTGCAGCTCGTGTCTCCTACAAATTACAATGGGGCAGCACCTGAAACGGAAAAGACTGACATGATTTCAGACGCAAGCAACAATGATGCAATATCTTATGAAGACGCATCTGATACCAGCACTTCTCCCGGTGTCTGCGATGAAGTTAGTAACTCCGACCCGGCTTTCAGCAGCGTTTTGACTTCGTCGGGCTCCAACTACGAAACAAAAGACGAGCAACATCCCGAAGTTGATCGAGTCCAGAATATTTTAACTGCAGCATCACAGGAAGTGGATCACAATGACTTTAACGATGATGATGATGATGCCATGAGTGCTAGTGAAGGTAAAGGTGGCCACGAGTGCTTGCAGAACGACCAAGATCGCGAGATCAACAATGGAGCCTGCATGAACATGAACCCATATAAAGACTCAAAAGTCGACTCTCCGACCAAGAATGGTCAACCCAGGTCGGTTAGTGATCGAGTGATCCAATCAGTGCGCACCAGTACAAGTTGGGTCAAGCCGCCATCTAGTGATGATATTCGCAAAGTCAAGTCGCTGGAATACTACACCATACATAACTCTGTGCTTGCAGATAAAGAAATGAGTTTCACTATTGTTGGCTTGGACAAACGCTCAGAGCCAAAAGCGGTCTCCGATGCCGATAGACCTTTGATGCAAGAATCACAACCCTTGCCCGCAAAAGGATCCAAGATGAGTGCTACACCAATGGGCAGGCTTAAGAAGACAATCAAGGGTCTGACGAAAAGCAAGAAGGGAGAGCAACGAAACGGACAAAGCGAAGATCATTCGTCGTTTCTTTTTTCTGCAGGCCACCCGCGCACCAGAAAGCGAAAGCAAAGTAAGCATAACATTTTCCGTTCATTGGCAAAATATTACAAGGGCCAATCTACTGGATTGCCGGTAATTGAAGAAGATTCCGAGCAAGAAAAGTCTCTATTTAGTAGCCAGCAAGCTGACAACGAACATACTGAACAATCAGTCTTTCTCAACAAATCTTGCTTAACCGAACCACACCCAGTTATAATTGAGTTGACAGAATCAGAAGAAGAAGCTCTCAGTGGCTACCAGAATACTTTTGTTGATGATCCTTCCTTTGATGTAGTGGCCAGAGAAGAACGCGAAGCGGTGAGAGAAGCGGTTCTCCATAACGAGAACATTTCAGGTAAAGCGTCTGAAAACACTTATAGCAATCAGGATACGTTTGCTGACGATCCTTCCTTTGATGTAGTGACCAGAGAAGAACGCGAAGCGGTGAGCGAACCTGTTCTCCATAACGGGAACATTTCAGGTAAAGCTTCTGAAAATAGGGATAGCAATCAGGATACTTTTGTTGACGATCCTTCCTTCGATGTAGTGACCAGAGGAGAACGCGAAGCTGTGAAAGAAGCTCTTCTCAATAACGAGAACGTTTTAGGGGAAGTTTCTGGAAACATTGCCATTAATGTGGCCTCAAAAAATAATGTTCGCAGTGCTACAAATGTTGCTAGTCTTGCTCCGATTAAATCTGAACATAAAAGTTCAAATGGAAATGACACCAAGAAAGTGACAGAGAAGGACAAGGAAAGTGTTTTCAGCAGTCAGACGTCATTAGGGCCTTGCAAGGTCTCTTTTTCAAAGAGCCTCAATTACCAAAGTGAAGATGTCTTAGAGAGAGTAGAAGGTATGGAGCTAACCCTTGCGCTTTCAGGTGCCGCCAGAGAAAGCCCATTGCTGAAAAGCCTCGACGTCAAGGATGCAAATGCCAATCAACTCTCCGTTGATATCGAAGCACTAAATCGAGGCAATGAAAAGGAAAAGAAGTTGGATAAAGCTACTTCTAGTAATATTAGCAAGACAAAGAACAGCTCCTTCAAAATCAAAGGAATATTTTCTGGCATCAAGAACATGACAACAGGGCCATTCCGCGGAAACACAAAGGAAAGTATGGTTCCGACGTCACAGGCAGTGACCGATATCAGCCGAGAGGTCATTGCTTCCACAAACGCAACACCTTCAGGACCAACTCACGTGAACCAAGGACTCATTGCCTCCACAAGCACAACATCATCTGGAAGAATTTCAGATAAAGATATTTTGACAAAGGTGATGAATACATGGATAGAGAATGAGATTAACGAAGGACCTAGGTCGTTAGCAGTACGAGACAAGGCTTCTGACACAAAACAAGACAGCCGCGATTGCGTCGAATCAAATGAATTTGAATACACTCTTACAACTGATGAAAGAGACCGTCCCCAAGTGCCACACTCTTTCCAGGAACCCCTTGTCAATTTGCAGAGCTGGAGGTCAGTGAACGCAAAAATTGACTCTACGTTGAAGAGAGCACAGGATTTGGCTCGCCACTACGATGAAACAAGGGAAATGCTCTCAACTAGTGAGTCATATTCATCGTCGGCGTCCACGGGGGAGGTCTCGTCAATGGCAACATCGTATGACCTGAGTGAAGCCGTATCCGTGGATGTTCCTAAATTTGGCGACTGGAACAACGTCAACAGAAAGATCGATGACTCTCTCTCCAAAATTGAGCGACTAGCTTATCGATTTGGACTGGATAAAAACAATGAAAATTCTTCAGCGAGTAGTGTATTATAAAACCGGCAACCAGGCTGCCCCGTTTTCAGAGCGGAGTGTAAATAATAAGTACATATTATTTTGTTGAATTCTTCGGCATTACCTTTCTCGGTGGGTTTTCTGCGACAATCAAATGTTCAATGCAACACTTATGTCAGTACATGGGCGAACATTCACTGTTCACGGCTGTGCTTGACAGACCATCATAGATCACCATCAGTCCAGCCATTGCAAAACAACAGAGGGGCCTTTTGATGCGAGTTCTGAAGCCATATCCAGCAAGTCAAGTGTAAACAGACGGCATTTGGACTCATCTTCGGCAAGAGCATCAGTCTCATCATCGTTCTCATTGGCGATGGTATGGCAAAGGATAGGACCTTCATCGATCACCTCTCTACATGCGCATTGCTCTATTTCGTCATCCGAAAACTCAGCCATCTCTATGACGCGCCTTCGCGCTCCCTTCCGCCTCCTCTTCCTCTTTTCCTTTTTGAGCATTTTGCGATTTTGGCGTCGTGCTTCATAGTCGCCCGTATCTTCTCGCTCAAGATCGTTGTCCTCCGCCACGACTTCTTCATGAGCGCTGGATGAGTCTTCTTCAATCTCACTATCTTCGTCTTCATATTTACCAAACGTGATACGAGCAGATGCATTACCCGAGTTAACCGAAGTAATCTCCACCAGCTCTGACTGTTTGGGTAGATAGCGTTGAGGGACCAGTTTCAAGCATTCCTTTGTCTGAGACTCGGAGTCTGATTTTTGTACCGTTAATTCCGGGTCAGGATGCAAAAATTCTTCTTGTAACTCCATCTCTGTTTTAGTTGACAATCTGCGTTCGGATTTCGTTACCACTTGATCCAAAGCAATCAGATGCACCTCGTTTTGCTTCTTATTGACCGGAGCAGAAGTAACCTCACCAACAGCAGCAATTGAAGTTTTCGTTGTAGCTCGCTTTGCAGCACGGCCTAAACCAAGCTTCTTCTGGCGTGCCTTATTCTTCAACTTTATTTTTTGCAGAGACGGAGTCCCTCTCTCTTGTTTGCTCCTGGTTATATGTAAGCTTTGCTGTCCATGTCTTTCCAAGCGCTTCTTTCGGCCATAGGAAGATATTTTTGGTTTGGATGTAATTGCGGACTGGCTTAACTGGCTATCAACTTCCTCATGAGATACTGCTGTGTCTTCTGTTACGCTTTCTTCTCTAGAATCTTCGTCACGGCCCTCAAACTCTGAGGACTGTTTTCTGGAAAAGGTAGTATTGTTACTGTGCGCATGTTCGATAGATACAGCACCCATTTCCCCGAGTACTTTGTCTGCATTTTTTAATTCGTCTGCACTTTCTTTCAAACTCTCTTCTGTAGGTTCCACCGGAATGGCTCCTTGAGATGCAATGATCGTATTTGATGAATTAGTTACAGCCTCATCATCCGGTTCACTTTGTTCGTGCATTGGGACATATTCTACGTTCTCGAATACAGAGCCACTAAGAGATGGGTCCATGCTAGTTGACTCTGATGACAACATGCTATCATGCTGCTTCAGCGACTCTAGTGCCGCTATGGGAGTATTAGTCACCAAGTCGCTCTCAGCATCAGTTTGGACACGGAAACAATCATCTGGCTGTTCGGTTGGATGCTCGTCGCGCTCCTCTGCAGCCTCAAGCTTTTCTGGGCCAGGAGGATTCGTATCACGATTGGAAAAGTTGTAGTGATCTTCTTTGTCATCAGCAGGGCTCATATTACCAGTGTCCCCGTCCTCATTTGGATAATCTAGATTGCTCATCCACTCCAAAATGGAATCGTTGGTGGTAGACTGACTTATATCCTGAAATTCGATCATTTTCCTTTCTTCCTTAATTTGCGACTCCTCGGGCTGCGAAAAAACTTGACCCGTTCCATATTCTGTAGGCGGTAGTATTTGCAGAGGATGTGGCGCACTCACTTCCGTCACGCCGGTACTGTCGTCATGGATACCAAGATGATGATATAGCTGCTCTGAATTGTTGATATCATCATTGAAGGTTTCAGCAGTTACTTTGTTGTATATAGGAGCCCCAGCCCCAGTGTCACCATAGGATGCCTCTCGTAATCGCTGATGGCGACGGCTGTTGGCCCTTCGGATATTAGAGGCCGGGCGCCTGTACTTTTGCGGCCGTATCCGAACTGGTATTTTCTCCGATTGGGATTGGGCGGAAAAAGTTGATTCCTCCTCTCCCCGCACCTCACTTGTGCGTTTATCCTTGCCTTGCAGCCTCTTGGACCACGTCGCGAAAGACGACCGCTGGAGCTTCATTTTGAATCGTTTTTCCAAAGGGACATTCAGCGTAGATAGGTTGGCAGCAGATTGGCTTGGCAGTAGATGATCTGTACACCTATTAAATTTATGGTTCTGCTTTGTAGGCTAAAAATATTAGAGATTTTAGTAATTCAGAAGGAAAGATGTGTCTACATTCGTGGATGAAGTTACTTTGAGTCGCCAACACTTTCCGTTGATTTGGGTATTTAGAGCAGCAGCTTTGGTACTTAGGCGTAGTTCTACCTAATTGCCTTAATATTTTTAGATGGTCATATTTGTCATTGCGCGGCTCCTTAAGACTCTTAAAAGCTTGGACCGTTGACACCAATTTGAAGAACTGATAAGATTGGTTTGATGAGCGTTCATGCATCAGAAACTGATTCTGTTTCGGAAGGGAGGCGCAAGGCGCAAGGACAGCTTAAAGCCTTCGTAGTATTGCACGGATTGTTTAAAAAAAGCAGTTTCGAAATATTTACGTCAAATCTGTCAAGATGCCACTGACACGATGCTGGTACGACGGCCATCGTCATCTTCTCGCCGCGATCAACGAGGAATCAGGAACTTCTACTTAACGGCGATCACAACTTCCATTGGCAACCGAAGGATGATATTGCGTTCTCGTCATGATCATTTCAGAATTAAAGAGTGCCGCAAGGTGCCCATAAAAGATGGATGACAATGCCTTCGTTTCTGCGCACGAAAGGGATTCCTGAGCACCAAGGAATGCGAAAAGGAATTGATTGGGAGGCATCATGCGGCACAGAAAAGGAACGACCAGATAAATCACAACCAACGTCAATACAGGACGAAAGAAGAATCTAAGTGCAAACAGCGCAAACATATTCTCTCCCTCAACGATGAAGAGAACGATGAGGTGGCCAATCAAAGAAGTTGTGGAAGCACCATTCTGCTGATCTTATCATTGCTAGCTCCACAAACCATCCGCCACAGAATTTGAAAACGGCCCGAGAACAATGCACGAAGCAAAGTAGATGGATAGATTTTAACCACAAGATGAATTTGATGATGACAAACCAAAAACTACTGAAGCGTTGGAACCTCAATATGCAATCACACCGACGGGAAATTGGATCACAAAGGCTAGTGACGATGAAGTGTGCTGTTTGCCTGGCGAATTAACGGCCATGCTATTGATTCGCATGAACAAACGATACGCACTGGGTTGCTTGACAAAAATGGATCGTTTAATACAGCGGCAATTTGCAAAATCATTGTCATAAGCGAGCAGATAGCTTGAACGTAGAGCTAGAACACTATATCTTCTAGTTTTTAATCTCCGTTCTTGGCGTCTTCCCGCTAGTATTAGAGCCACCCTAACATAGCTGGCAGTAGCAAATCTACGACGAAGATTGTGCTAGTAGACTACTGGTAGACTACTAAAAGACTACCACAACAGTAGAGCCATGAATATGAGGCACTGGTTAATTTCTGTCGTGGAGGAACGTCGTCCACTTTGCACGTGTCATAACTTTGGAGGCTTTAAATCAAAAACAATTTATTTATGACTTATGAGTTCAACGGTAGAATTGAGAATTACTTGAGGAGTTGCGACGAGCCCCTTCAAAAAGTATGAAAATTAGATTTAAGTAGCCTACCGTTGATGAATCCGTTGGATCAGACCTTGACTTATGAATTAAGAGGCACGGTAAGCTAAATAAATCACCTTTTAATCCTTCTTTGCTTTCTGGTACCAGGTACAGTACCTGGTACCGTAGTACCTTCAAAGGCAACAATTTCATTGCTTTGCCTTTCGGTTTCCCATTCAATTGGTCAACATTATCTTGCAAATACGATGAACGCGACGATGGTGACCGACCAGGCAGAAACTTCCAATAGAAATTCGACAGCGGAGCAGCCGCTCGGTGTGGCTAGAAGCTTCCTGGCTAGACTTCAGGAAGATATTGCCGCAGAGAATGATGCAGACTATTGGAGAGCCAAGTTTGGTCTACTTCCAACCAAGAATACACCATCAGTGGCATCTGATCTCGCCATTGAGATTACCGAGTCTAGGCAGGAAGAGTTTGTTTCTTCTCCTAGTCATCATACCCCAGCTGAGAAACTGGAGCCACGCTCCGAGGCACCTGTAGCCTATGAAAATACTGACAGTGTTGGCGTTGCCCGGCAGCCATCCTTTTCATCGTTCTTTCTAGGGGAAGGCGATAGAGTTTTTTTCACTGGCGACGATGATAATCACGATGACGGATCCGACGTATCATCCTACAGTATTCCATCCGCCCGTTCCGAGATTTCAATGGCTCTCAAGAATGCATCGAAGAAGCCAGCACCGTCCATGATTCAGTCACATATGGAATTTCATGAGGAGTCAACGGCGGATTCCAACGATCAAAGCAGCAAAGAAAAAGAGGTAAATATTGAGCCCAACCAATCACATAAAACTTACCATGATAATGGACCCTCCACATTTGTAGGCAGCGCTGACTCTTCATCTGCGATAGGTAAGGGCGCCTCTTTTGCGCAAAACCTGAAGAAATTGGGCAGCCTGAAGTCCTTCGTGAAAAAAGTCAGAAAGATAAGCAGTAAAAAACCCAGAAAAGTCAATGGGATGCCGCACATGGAAAACGAAGACAGGACCGATACTGCGGGCTACGGATTAAAAGGAGAAGGAAAGAACGAGAACGAAGAAGTAGTAGTACAAGAAGAAGAAGAAGAAGAAGAAAAAGAAGAAGAAAAAGCAACAGCAGACTTTGTTGAAGCTCCGTCGGTAACTGAATCGTATCCCCCAACCTCCTTTGTCGAACCCGAACGCAAGACTAGCACAAAGAGCACTACCGATCAAATGTTATCTCTTCATTCGGATGACAGTAGGGAGATTGACGAATATAAAAAAAAGCTCGAATCCAGGTTTGCCCTGTTGGAAACACTTATCGGACGATCAAATGATCACGATAATGTCTCTGATGAAGAAGAGAGAAGTGCAGATAACAGTAAAGTCATTTCCAAAGCCAATCCATACCAGAAGAGTGCTGCTATGGGAGCCATACAAGTCCCCTTCAAAGCAACAAATGAATTCAAGCTCGAGATTGCGCTCGCTGCCAAAAGGGCAGAAGAAGAGAGACTTGCCAAAATGGAAATTGAAAAAGCTGAAGCTCAAAGTCAAAGAGAGCATGCCCAGTTTGTTGCACTCAAAGAAAAGAAAAGACGGGCCGTGCAAGAGAAAGCTGAAGCTCAGCGCAAGAAAGAAGAAGTTGAATTGGCAGCAATCCCAGGAAAGGAACGGTTTGCGCCAGAGGTGATTGAGGCTCAGAACAAAGCAGAGGGTGAGCTGGTTGCGCGTAAAAAAAAGATAGAACCGGCCACACAAGACGAAGCCGAGCCCCACCGCCAAAAGGAGAAGGTAAGCCTTTCTGTTGAAGAGGAACAGCAGGCCATGCTTCAGCATCAAGAAGACGAAGCGATGCTATCCACTCCAAGAGAAAAAGGGGAACACGAAGCATCGATCGAGTCCAAGCGCCAACGAATACAGGCGGAAGTTGCCACCAAGAAGGAAGAGGAGAAGACTGGTTTAGGAAAAGCTACTCTCCAGCTTCAAATTGCCACCAGGAAGGAGAAACTTGAGAAAGAAGCTGTGTTAAGAAAGGTCGAAAGTGCACGCAAAAAAAGAGAGGCGGAAGACGCTGATAAGATTGAAGAAAATAAACGACTTGCTGCTGAAATCGAAGTCATTGCCGAGAAGAAGAAAATCGCGAGACTTGCCGCAATTGAGAAAGCCGAAATGAAACGCAAAAAGAAACAGAAAGCCCAGGAACGACAGGCTAAGGAAGCTAGGAGAGAGGCAAGAGCAGCCGAGAAAGGCAGAAAGAAGAAGAAGCAACAACTTCTCGGGAAAGTAAGGGCCAAGTTGGAGGCAAAAAAAATCAAGAAGCAAAAGAAAATGGAAGGAATCTCTGCGGTAATGGAGGAGGAAGGCACTCAGATAAACGAAAGTGTCAAACAACCGGCATTGTCTAACGAAGTTCTCGAGGAATCAATTCCGGACATGCAAAATGAGCAAACGAAGAAAAAGGTTCTTAGCTCCATTCTAAGAGGGCCAGAAAAGTCAGTAGAAGAATCTTGTCAGCATGCCGCTCCTCTAACAGATATTCCGGCCAGTACAGTTACAACAAACCCAAGAAAGCCTCCGAAGAAAACGATTTCTTGGTCTGCCAGTGCAATGCACACTTCTCCGTCTCCTGAGCCTGAGCCGCGGAATGTCCAATCCGTCATTTGGTGGTCAACTAATAAAGATGCCGTCGAAGTGTTGCACGATTTTGAAGGAAAGAGAGACGACGAACAGTCTGCCGACTCTAATGATGAATCATCGTTTGGAAACTCAACAAACCTTTCCGAATCGGCCATGAGTGAACTGGAGCCAACCTTTTCCTTTTCGAATTTCAAAACATTCACAGGAGAAATGCTAGAAGAGGCTGTCTTGATTGGAGAGGAAATGGGTGCAGTCGGAAAGAAAATACTAATACCTCCTTCTGTTCCAGGACTCTGGTCGTTCACAAGTTGGTTTAGTAATGATAGCGAATCCCCTGAAGGAATGCTAGTTAGCAAAAAGAAGAAGATGATGGGCAAAAGGAGCAGGAGGAATGGGAAATGAAGAACCCGATCCATCTACAATTATTTGTGTATCAACGTCGATTCTAAAGTATTTGAGAATAATTTACTCCATATTGTGAATTGACACCAAAAATAAATTCAAGGTTACCTATTCCTCGTAGAGCGTATTGTACAAAGATGCCACTAAGGTTTCCGACGACTTGCCAGCAAGAATTGCAATTTCCCTGAAATCTTTCTTCAAGTCCATCAAGAAAGAAGAGGATTCGTTGCTGGCATCATCATTGCTTGTAACTTTTTTAGAAGTTTTCCCACGACGCTGTTGTTGTTGTTGTTGTTGTTGTTGTTGTTGTTGTTGTTGTTGTTGTTGTTGTTGTTGTTGTTGTTGTTGTTGTTGCTGCTGCTTTTTCTTTCGAAGAAGACTGGATGATGATGTTGTTGTTCCTGCTGCCACCGTGAAAGAGTTTGTCAGATGCTGGAGAGGAAAGTGAAAGGACGATGGTGCATCGTCGGTCCGCGCTCGGTTGCGATCGTGAATCCGGCTGGGGGACAGGACTGCGTCCTTTTCCTGCTCTTTCCTCTTTTTGCGTCTTGACAGTGTCGAATGGTATTGTGCAGGTCGTTCCCAATATCTGCAGCGCCGTGCAGCAGGAGGAGGAGGAGGAGGAGGAGGAGGAGGAGGAGGAGGACGACGACGACGCAATCCAATGATGCTGCGCCGTGCAGGACTACGAGCTGTATCTACCACCACTCCAGAATCATCAGATTCGTACGACAACTTTGACGACGACGAGGAAGAAGAAAACGCAGAGGATAAAAATGTATCTTGCGACGTGAGTGAAATGCTGTTATCGCATCCATCTTCGCCGCCGTCATAATCCGATGACAACAAGGCAGCCGAGTCTTCATTGCTGGTGCTGCAGTTTGATACAAGACGACAATCCAAAGTCTTTGGACGCGTGCGCAACAAGTCATCACCCTCTGGAATCAATCGATTGCTGCAAGCTGCTGTGCCATTGTTGCTTGTGATGGTAGCTGGATCGTCTCTTACCGTAATAACTTCTCCCACAAGACTGCTCGAGCGTTCCATAGCGGTTATTGGTGACAAAGGCTCCGTATCGTACACACATAATTGGCTTTTTAATTCCCTGTTTGTGCCACTCTTCCTTCTCGGTACCCATCCTTCTGAATAGGATTCATAACTCTCTCCGGCAATGGAGGAATGATTGGTAGCAGTAGTAGTGGAATAGTTTGTGATGGAATTGTTGGTTGAGAAATGATTGCAGCTGTTTGGACCGGCATGCACTGCATCCTCTGGAGGGTTCTCATTGAGTTTTTCCCAGACCAATTCTTGCACACCATCTTGGTCGACGGGACGAGGATAAGACGCTTCAGATTCGGAATACGTGAAGGATAAATCATCCTTTGAATCACTATTCTGATGATGATGATGGTGGTGGGATTGCATCAACATGCTGGATTGAGAACTGCTTTGGACATAATGCTCTGTTTGTAACGAAAGAATAGAATCTCCTGCTAACTCGTACTGCTGGTCATTATCATTATCATCATCATCATCATCATCATCATCATCATCATCATCACAATCCATCATCCACTTGGAAGTTACAGATGATTCAACTACATGGTTGTTATCCGCATTGTTACAGTTGTTTATAATTCGAATAATGAATTAAATTAAAGTGGTTCAGCAGCTACCTGTTAAATGCTAGCTTAAAAGTGCTTGACCATTTTATTTTAATACAACTAGCAATATCGGTACGATTTACAAACCAAACAGC
>Ga0100402_1005311_pt1 | contig 13236 bp, 7 predicted proteins | sample CryGeyme20150102_FD_80419 | JGI IMG/M metagenome (GOLD analysis project Ga0100402, IMG submission 80419) | Groundwater microbial communities from Crystal Geyser aquifers in Utah, USA - Crystal Geyser metaG 2015-0102 | ecosystem: Environmental > Aquatic > Deep subsurface > Groundwater | place...
CAGAGTTGGTGAGTCTCTTGTCATTGATGAGCTCCCACCTACTACTGATAACAACAACGAGGACAATGAAGAGGATGGTCCTGCTGGTGGTGGTGGTGCTGCTGGAGCTGGTGCCCATCCTCAGCAACAAGGACATCGTCATGTTGTAGCTGGACGAAATCAGCAGATGCAGCTTGGCAACCACATGAGTGCTCAGCTTCACCATGGCATTAACATGAGGTTAACAAGAGTTGAAGAACAGGTTTCTTCCTCTGCCGGTGACTTGAAGATGGACTTGCAGAGGCAACTATCTACAGTTAACAAGAACATCAAGAGGCTACAGTTAATGGCTCCTACTACAAGACGACAAGTTAATGGCAACAATGATGACCCACTTGTTGTTGCTGCAAGACGACCGGGTGCACAGCTCTCCAAGAGACCTAAGGACCTCTACAGCTTATGGACTGAGTTCACCCATGGCTTGGGAGGCCTCAAAGCTGCAAGGGACCTCACTTCAGTGGAACGAGGTACTGTGAAGCAGAAGTACTACAGGCGCAAGGTCTTCTGGGATGTGATTGCTACTCATGTTGCTGCAGGCTTTACAGCTCCTGCAGCTGTAGATCTTGTCTACCAAGTCTATGGAAGAGGCCTCAGTGTTACTATGATTGTCAACAAGATGCTTGAAGATAAGAAGAGATACAATGGCCGGCCACATCCAAGACTTTGTATTCGTGTGGTTCAACAAGAACCTCGTACTAATCAAGTAGCTGCAGCAGCACTTGTTGCAGCTCCTCGTCCTCGCCCCCCTACTATTGCAGCTGCAATGGCAGCAATGATACAGCAGCCAGCAGCAGCAGCTCCTCGTTGTCCTCCTGGACAACAATACAGGAACTTACATGGAAGAAGAGTGGACCATGAGGCTCTAGCCCGTCATCGGCGCCAACAACAAGAAGAACTCTTAACTGGAGAGACGTCTAGTATGAGGACTACTACTGGACTTAACCGACTGGTGGTTGTCCTGTGCCAGCGATAGGTCAAGCATCATTTTACCATGCTTTTAACAGGGTGCTGCTGAACCATTCGTCGACACCGGAAGGCCTTTCGGACCTCACCGATAACTCGGTCGCGACCGACTTAACCTACCGGTTATCCAGTGCCAGCGCAAGGATGAACACCCTTTAAGCGTGCTTTTAACTAGCAGCTGTTCTTCCTTTCGTCGACACCGGACTGCCATTCGGTTCACTCCTCGGTACCTCACCGATAACTCGGCCGCGACCGACTTAACCTACCGGTTATCCAGTGCCAGCGCAAGGATGAACACCCTTTAAGCGTGCTTTTAACTAGCAGCTGTTCTTCCTTTTGTCGACACTGGAAGGCCTTTCGGTTAACTTGGTAGTGCAGTAGTACCTCCTCACCGTTAACTCGGTCTCGACCGACTACCTGGTAAAGTCCAGAACAGTGTGCCGAGAGGCACAGTTTAGCAGTGCTGGGGTACTAGTGTTTTTGCAGTGTAATTTGGACTTAGTGCTTCTCAACATTTTACTTAGTGCCTTTAACTCGTCCGTAGACTCTAGTACTCTTCCTCCTACGGTATCATTTGTAGTCTCATCTTTAGGTAGGTATTAAACTAGTATTAGCTACTAGCTAGTCGTCGTAGCTACAGTATCTACTAATAATAGTACGCTATCAAAATAACATAGTAGGCCCAGGTGGACTATGGTAGTTGCTTCCCGGTCTACTATTATTTATACAGTATTTTTTAGCGATATTAACATGATAGAGGATAATTGTCGTGTCTTTATCTACTACGTACTTTAGAGTAGAGAATAGCTACTAGAGTAGTAGTACAGTAGACAGTGTGATAATAATAATATTATTACAAGAATGCTTGCTTGTGATCCTCAATAATAAGAAGAAGAAGAAAGTCCTCACAATAGCATAGATGCATAGATATTATTATATCATTATTCATGTACTCCGAGTAATAGCTTTATTCGATAACACGATTTTACCATAACTAATTTATTCTGTATCATACACATACCATGAAGACCCAACGCTAATACGAGTAATTCATATTTTACAGTATTTGAAAGCTACTGCCGCAGTTGAACACAAGCACTGTCTATTCGTGTAGCAGTAAAGTTTGACATACTGATTATGACGACCTTTCTTCGTCTGCTCGGAAAAACAGAGAAGTTAAATATTTTATTGGATGAACACAACGGTGGTGAGAGATTTACGGAATATGGTGGTTGTGCCTCGCAATTTTTTTGCTAGTCTCACGATTTGTTTCGTCGACCATTCTGTTATTACGTTACTACCATATATCAAAGGAGTCCGGGCAGGAAAGAGATTGACTGGAGTGATTGAGATTGAATCAGAGAAAATGGTTCCAGGCGAAGAATTGACCCTTACCATTTCGGGCAAAGAAAATTCTTCACGTAAAAGCTGCCTATTTGGTGTCTCTCAACAACACGAGTTTTATAAGTCAACTCTCCGAGTCTGCGATTTGAAAGGCACAAAGCTGAGACCGGGAAAATCGAGGTACTCCTTCATCATGGATTTGCCAAAAGACCTGCCTTCTTCGACAGTGTATCGAGTAGGTAGCGGCGTCGCAGGATTTAACATTCAATACAAATTGTCCGCCAAGTTTGGAGTAACCAACAAAACTATCGTTGTTGCCATTGCTGCTGCGAAACTAGAAAAGAACGATGCTCCTTTTATTTTTCATCCGGCGACTCAACTCATTTCTTCTGTACACGGATCTAAGCAAGGATCCATTACTTACGCTGCTACCGTGCAGAACACCAATTTACAAAAGGGGGAAGAACTTGTCGTGGCCCTGGCATGTTGCAACGATTCCTCGGTCATCATACAGAGAGTTGAGATCAAAGTTGTAGAGCTTTTGAACTGGGGGTCCAGGGAAGGGTACTCGAAATCAAGTCTTTTCAAAGAAACTCTGGTCAAAGAAGTCGATGTTAAATTGCCAGGCTTGCAACGCAAAAACAGCAGGAAGACCAAAATAATCGATGCATGCTACCGAACGGTGGAAACACAGTCTAGATTACATGCCGCCATTCGAGATGATCTAGTTTCTGGTCGAAATACTGTAAAACTCGAGGTCCCGTTTAGATCAAGAGACACAGTAAGTGGTACACTTATCGATATACGACATTACATCAAAATAAAATTCGTCACGAACGGATTTGGAAGTGGCAGCCAACCTTCGATCAAAATTCCCATCCACATAGGCCTACCCGAGGATATTCCTACCCGAGTTTTTGCCAAAGCAAATGTCCCTGATAGCATTCCCGCGGATGACGACCTCGCAGAAGCCACCCCTGTCCCGTCCAACGAGTCGTCATCTAAAGATTATCATCAATGCAAAGAGGAAGGCTTAAGAGAGGCTGCACGTAGGCAAATGTCATTCATTACAACGCCTTCTCATCAAAGCACTAGTATTTTAGAAGCCGGCCAACAAGAAGAAGTGGAACTTGATCTAGGCAATCTGGTTCCAATGCTTCCGCCTTCAAAGAGTTCTGGGTAGAAAGCCGCTGTACTCTGTTGTCCGATGCTTGTTACTCATTTATATTCGAGCGGGATCCTCTTTTTTGACTGTTTTTTGCCGCCATGGTGCTAACTGGAGCACATTGAGTTGTCACTCTATCCTCTATTCATCTGGTGCTTTGTGTTTTGAAGTGCGCCAGTTTTTCGGGCTCCAGATCAGGATGCAAAATTTACTTTTAAGATGTGACAAGGAAAGTTGATTGAAGCTGAGATCGATAATGTAATCATGTATCCTTGCACACTGGTTTTGTGTTGTTGATAGTGAATAGTGAAGACAGCGATTTTTTATTCCTCTGCTAGTACGCTGGTACCTACTGTACTACAGTAACAAACTTCAAGAATTAGCTACTGTATCCGGTTTTACAGCAAAGGACTCACATCCGCTTTTTTTTTTTAAGAAGCAACAACCTTATTCAAGAATTCTGATGACACAAGCTACACGAACCAATGATCTACAATAAATAATAGCAATACGATAGCACAACTGTACCACTAGTATTAGACTAGACTACTAGTAGTAGCTAATAGAAATTCCATTGGTGCCATTCTTTGAAGCGTGGCTCATAACCCCGATAACAGACAGCAAAGCTCATATTCTGGATGCCCCATCAGTATCTTCTACCGTTGTACTGGTATAAAAAAATTATGGGAAGGGCCATTTTTTAATTTATTTTGCTCGTTACATCATCCAGAAAATGAGCGTCCAGGAACCATTTACATTTGCTGGGCGTGAGTGGCAAGTCCATAAATTTGGAGGCACCAGTGTGGCAACCGCAGAATGTTTTTTGCGTGTATCCCAAATTGTTGAGGAGCAGTTAAGTGTTGGCACTTCTCCATCTGGGGTCAATGTGGCCATAGTTGTCTCAGCAATGGGCGGCAAACCCAAAACCACTGACCTGCTACTATCTACCGTTTCGGCCGCGGCTGCGCGGAACGATGCAGCTGTTCAAGGTGCCATACAAGTCATACTGGAGAAGCACATTGTTTGCTTGTCCACTTTATTCAGCCAAGACAAGCCCTCAGAAAGGGAGCGCCTTCAGAATTTATTTCAGCAGGATTTGCGTGATATCCAAGACATTTTGAAAACTGTCAGCTTAATGAAATGGCAAGCTCGGCGCATTTCTGAACTGGTCAGTGGATACGGCGAATTGTGGTCCACGCAGATTCTGACGGCTCTTTTAAAAATGAGATCCGAACAGCGAATCAGTGCAAGAAATGGATTGGACATTGTTAAATCTCTACCGATGGATGCGGAAGGTAAAGATGGTGGTGCAAAAGGGCAGAACAACCCAAATACAGTTGATTTTGCACAACATGAGTTTTACTATGTCGATGCCCGTGGCGTCATAATTTTAGACGAAGATGTCATTCAGGATGGAGCTGTTTGCTGGGATATGAGTCGCACCAAGTTGCAAGATGTCTACGAGGAAGCCTTTGCAAGAGTGGCGTCACCCAGCAGTCGTGTACATCTCGTCATGACGGGCTATGTAGCTTCGAATACTCACGGCGTTGCGACGACTCTCCAGCGCGATGGCAGTGACTACAGCGCAGCTATATTAGGTCGCTTATTGCAGGCTACCCATATTTCCATTTGGACAGACGTAGATGGATGCCTTTCGGCCGATCCAAGCCGTGTCCCGGGAGCTTATGTGATTCCAGATGTTAGTTACAATGAAGCTATGGAATTAAGCTATTTTGGAGCTAAGGTGATTCATCCCAAAACAATGCAGCCGGCCATTTCTGCCAGTCCCCAAATCCCTATCTACATTCGCAACACTTTTAATCCAAAGTTTCGTGGTACTCGCATCTCTATCATTTCCACCACTCGGAGTGGGGATGCTGACAATTGTGTTTGCGGATTCAGCAGCATCGAAAATATAGCGCTTATCAATGTTGAAGGTACCGGCATGATGGGTGTACCAGGTGTGGCTAATAGGCTTTTCGGTAGGCTAGAGAGAGAGGGTGTCAATGTTGTGCTCATTTCGCAAGCATCATCAGAGCACTCAATTACATTTGCTACTTCTATGAAGCACGTAACAAAGGCACAGGAAGGACTTCGTGAAGAGTTTCGCCGAGAGATTGAGGCTAATCGTATTTCGGAGATTGATGTTAGGCAGCCATGCAGCATTGTGGCAGCAGTCGGAGATGGCATGAACAATGTTGCGGGTGTTTCAGCCAATTTCTTCTCTGCATTAGGGTCGGCGAAAATAAACGTCCTTGCAATTTCTCAGGGGTGTTCTGAACGCAACATTTCAGCGGTTGTGAGATCAGAGGATTCCACACGCGCTCTCCGTGCCATTCATGCTGCCTTCCGTCTGTCACACTCGACTGTCCGTGTTGGGTTGCTTGGCATACAGAACAACGAGATTGGCGAATCTTTGCTAAAATTGTTGCAATCTCAGCGTGAAAAATTGCGAACAATTTTCGAGATTGATATTCAGGTTTGTGTCATTGTTCCAGACAGCGAAGCAAAGCAAATCGTGCGTTTGACAAAGGATGAACCTGGATTAAGTGATTCCATCACCAGCATGGCCTACAAAGACGCTCTCTGTGAGACTGACTTGGGCGTATCTGCCGTGCATTTCAAAGACAGACCACAGGACATTGCCAAAGTTGATGAGGGTGGGTTGGATGCTGTCTACGACGTCTTGTATCAAGAAGAATGTACTCATCACGTCATCTTTGATTGCACAAGTAGCAAGGAAGCTGGACAAATGCATGCGGGGTGGCTGCGCTCTGGAATACACATAGTAACTGCAAATAACACAGGGCTAGCGGGACCAAAAGAGCAACGAGACGAAATCTTAGCGGCCGAGAAACTGTACGGGAAACACTCGGCGCATTACTTGCGCGAAGTTACGGTCGGAGGCGCTCTTCCTGTGATTACCACGTTGCATAGTCTGCTGAATTCGGGCGATCATATCAGGCGAATGGACGGCATTTTCTCCGTGTCCATGTCTTTTATCATGTATCGGATATCTCCGCCACCTCGTGGTGGTAAATGTGCAGAGTTTGACGAGTCGTTTTGCAACGGCGCCTTTCACGCGGACTCACATGATAGTGAGGCCGTTTCCTTCAGCGAAGCTTTGAAGGAAGCTGTCGCTCTTGGATTGACGGAGGAGGACCCCTCAATGGATTTGAACAACGATTATACGGCAAGAATTTTAATGGTTCTCGCGCAGGAATTAGGAGTGAATGCGACTTGTAGCTCAGAGAGCATCCAGCAATCTAGCGAGAAGCTCCTGGATGTTTGTTCACAAGACGGATTTACTTTTGCAGAAGGTTCAACAATGGACTACCACGACATTTTGGCCGGAGCTCTCGATGAACAGGTCAAAGCCCGCGTTAATACAGCGAGAGAACATGGCTGTGTTCTTCGGCACATATCCAGTGTCAGTGTGAAAGAAAGACACGTTGCGATCAATATCGTGGAAGTCCCAGACAACCACGTCTTTGCTCTGACTCCGCCTAGTTGTGAATGCGTCCGCTTTTTTACTCACCGGCATGAGACCTTTCCCTTGATAATTCAAGGCCCGTCTGCGGGCGCCGACTCAACTGCGAGCAGTTTGCTCGCGGAGCTATTACATCTGATGAGAGAAAAAGTGGGCACACGGCGAGTAGTCTTGTCTCGAACTAGTTCCGGTGCATCCCTGTTATCTACCGAGAACCCCAGATCTCTGTCGTCTCACTGATCAGATTCTGTGAACGAGACCAGAGGTATTTCAGTAGGCATAGTGTCCGCTACAACAAAACCCTGTACTGAATGCAGCATTGCTAGAGTAGCTAGCAAGAGTATCTTTTCAGCATGCAACATTCCAAAATGTGTCTACATAGCCCTGATGAGCGTTCGTTGTTGAATCGTTACGGTAATCGTACATTTTTTATTCTAGTAGTGTAGTGAATCTGTCAAACTTCCCAAAAATCTCGAGATGAATTTTGTCCATGCGGAGAGTTTGTTGTTTGGAATCAAATTGCGCAAGCCGGCCTTCAATTCCCGCATCAACAAAAATAGATGTGGTTGCTCACCAAAATTTCTCATTATTCGATCTTCAGAGGGAGGTGTTGAACGTTCACTGGATTGTAACTCTTTAACACAGCTAACTCAACTTTTCTTTCTTGAGCGAAACGGATGCATTGAATGAAGAAATAAGCAAGTCGTAAAACCATAGTCTCAGATCACAAAAAATAAAAGTCAGCACCAGACCACCAGCGAAACCAATCGATACTTGGGTCGACAAATACATTTAGCAGCGAAACTATTGTATACCATCATGTTCCTACGCAAAGCCGTACAACGAACTTTTTTGAACAAGGAGGGAAGTGACAATGTGATAGGACGGTCAACTACACCACCCAGCAAACGGATTCTTACTGAGGCGCCTTCAAAGAGATCGTCGTCCTCCTCAGAAGTTGAGTACATTGAAGACGACGATAATTACGATGATGAAAATGCTGTCATCAGGCCAACAAAACATCCAATACTTCCAGTTGTACCTCAAGAGGCTGCCGTGAACATCAAAGTAAAGGAAATGGAGGACACATTGCTTTCACTCTCCGTTGTGATTCCAGCTGGACCTGTAGACTTGGATGATGACTCGAGTCGTTGTTCGGGGGAGAATGGGATATTAACAAAGCTCCCGAGACATTTGATAGAAAAGAAGGACGATGGTTTTAAACATGAATCCAGGCCATCCATGAACACTTCCTCGACCACTTCCGAAGGTCATGGGACGCAGGCCACGGTCGCTTTGTCGTTGTCAGAGACTGGGAGCTACGCAGGAGCTTCCTCCTTTCAAGACACAGCCAACACCAACGAAAAGAAAATACTGGCAAATCGGAAAAGCGTCTTCGAAAGCAAATTTTTTAAAAAGGGTGAAGACGATCCTAGATTTGTATCCTTCTTGTTGGAGCTTGGGTCTCTGCATATGCAGTGCAATGTAAGTTTGTGAATGTTTGCACAGCGACCTTTTTCATTCCCGTTCTTTTCTAATTTTAGTTTTCTTTTATGGACGTTTTTTTCATACAGCAATATGTAGAAGCAAGAGCTTGTTTTCATCAAGCTTTGAATATTTCGGAAAGAATTTATGACAGCTCAGATTTGAAGATTGCCCGCGCACTGGAATTGCTTGGTACGGCCGAAAGCGCCGCGGCACACCCAAGAGATGGGGCGGATAGTCTCGTAATAGCATTATCGAGCTTGAAGAGAGCCCTTTGCATACGTTATGAACAACTTGGCGCAACTCATATTGATACAGTGGAGAGTCTGAATAAGATTGCACGGGTTCAAATGAAAATGGAAAAATACCTAAATGCTCGAGATAGTTATTTCGAAGTACTGAAAGTACGAGAAGCCATCTTTGGGTCACGGCATCCGTGCATTGCTGCCACGGCGCAAAATCTTGCATCAGTCCACGCCAAGCTATTGGCTATCAAGGAAGCCAACCATTTCTATTTGCAGGCTTTGGAAGTGTACAGACAAAATGGTCTTCACCGCCACAGTCTCGCAGAAACTATTCGGAGGGATATGAAGGACCTGAAAGCGATCAAAGTGCGATACGAAATATAATAAAATACATGTAAATATTCAGAAAACATTGTTGTAGTATGCATATTGTTCTGCCACAGCTTATATCGCAAAGCTACTTCTGGAGTAGCCCAATATTTCAACGCGGCCTAGCGGTTCACATACAACGTTAGTAATAATGTAGTTAGTTGTTGGTTCGATAGGGGCTCAACCCGATGAGCAATCGTCGGATAAAAACTGCACTCCTGCCCCCTAAACCTTTCATCTAGCGCCTCATACGGCCTTGCTGATCCAAAAATCTCCAAGTGATTGCATACATTGTTCACTCGAGTGTCGACCACAAATGGTGCTCCGTTTTGGGCTTAATATCTACTACTACACAGACATATAGCACGCCCATTCCGACAACTTCCCATTGATTTGATTGCACTCGTTGTTTTGTACCTGTGATGCTGGATTAGGATGCTACCGAGAAGGCCGCTGCCATTCCAATACTCACTCTCAAAAGCATGATTGGCACCAATGGTTATCGAAAAGAACTCCTGCAATCTTAAATCTGAAGGCATGGCTGGCAAGAACTCAGCCATGCAATGTGCTGTCACTCCGTCACCATTGTGTTACAATATTGTGGTGTTGCCAGCAACACCTCATCAGAGACTCACAATCCTCTTACGAAGGCTCCCCAAGAAACATGATAATGATACATGCTATGAATTCTGCTGCAAATGTAGTGGTTATACTACTATGGCTCAATTTTGAAGTAGCAGACGATCATTTCTGGCAGAGAAAGCAAAAAAAAACTGAAAATATCTGCTATAGATTTCCTGTGATGCAATCGAAGTTGTAAAACGACTCGCAACTTATCTCTTCAAGCTAGTGCTGTACCAGCCGAGTACGCGTAAAATTGAAGAGGGCATTGTCGTAGTCTTGTTTGTAAAAGCTCTCCACTTGGCGTTCCGCTGCCTGGTTGTACCATTTCCACACCTCCCACCTTGAATGTGTGGCGTGCCCGCCAGCATCCGCTGGGTTTTCGAAGATGGAACTGTTTCCATTCTTTCCCCAACCAAACCGTCCAAATTCTTCCCATGCTCCAATGCGTTCAAGTAAACATCGCGTATCTTCCTCGGCCGTTTCTAAATGTCCCACAAAGTCAATGTATTTCCAATATTTTTGGTCCAAACGTTCGCTTTGTGGCATCCAATGCGTATCTTGGCAGGATTCGGCCAATTGTAAGAAGCCCTCTAAGGTCTGGGCCTGCTCGACGCAGTCCCCAGTTGCAGGGCAGCATTTTTCTCGTATATACAAACCGTTATTGCTCAAAGCCTTATCCAAAAATGCCGATAAGAAGCGCAGCTTAGGGTCTCTGACAAATATCGCCCGTGTGTAGAGGGGCGAAGTCAATATTTCGTTGGCTTGCTCCAGAGGAAAATTATATAAGTACTTCAGCCCATTTTTGAAGGGGTTATGCGGCAGCATTAGCCTTCCGTCTTGGCTTCTCCAGTTTCGGTGCCCCATCATCCTGCGAAACAATTGTTTGAATGTCGTGCAGCCTACTTTGGGAATGGTGAAGAAAACTAATTTGTACTGCTCGATTACAATCGGACTAGAGTCCCAAATGCCGCGATACTGATAAATATCATCCTGGTCGACCACGAGCAGCTTCTCCTTTTGCTGCGGCGACCTTGGTGATGGCGCGGCTCTTGTTGGCTCGCTTCGCAGGGACCTGTTCAAATCAGCGTTAGCATTGGGCAGAAGATCGCCTACATTGTGACCTGAAAAAACATTCACAACCAACACAACAAGAGCTATTGCAACCAGGATATTTTTGGTCAGCATAAGACACTCTAGTCCATTAGACTTTGCATAAACTTCTCTAGTCGTTTGTGCTGCTAGCTGTGGAAAGACAGCTACGGGTATCTGGTACGTACAGTAACTTATTATTTAATTTAAACACTGCCAACTAAGATCGTCGGAGTATTTTTTTCTCTTCCGGATCCGTTGCACATACACCACTGTTCGTAATTTTATTGCAGTTTTGTGTTGTTTCCTGTTTCGGCTAAACTAACGAACCCTGTCCTTAGTGTGACACCTCTTCCACCAATGTCGTAGACTAGACTACTCGGAGTAGCTAGCTACCTTGAAAATGGACATTTCAAAAAACATTGTGCACACCAAAGATAGGCAGAAAACCATTTGAGCGGCATTATTCCAAACATCACTCCCAATGGTACGGTATACAGGGCACTACCATACTACACCCTAGCAGTCTCCCCAATGACATCAAACTTGCACGGGCGTCACAACATTGCATCCTTCTACACTATACTCTTCTCTAGGAATGTATCAAATTCCTTCGCCAGGGTTTACCCCCCGGCTGAGCTATGGCGTACCGCTCGGCTGACGGAGTTACTTGGGATTCGAGAGTGCAGGGATCTTCTCCGAATCCCAGTTTAAGGACTAGATTGTAGGCTTCCAATAATTCCTTTCGTATCGGCTCTGCTCGATCCATTAGCATCTTTTGCTCCTTTCGGTACTGGGTACGGCCATCTGTTGTTTCGATTGGTACAATACCGACGCCATAGTTTGTCGCGTCGTAGGGGCTCGCCGCGACGTCTAGCCTCCTTGCATCCATTGAAATTTGTAATACCCGACGCATCAAGCCAGCGTCACAAAAAGGCTGCAGCCGCAGTGCAATTTTCAATAAATCCATGTGTGCGTGAACACAGGCAGGTTGTTCCAGTCGCAGTTGATCATTGCGTTCCAAAGAAGACCCATGATGGTTAAGAGGACCTGCTGCCGGAGCAAAGAAACGCAGTGCGTCGACATGCGTGCAGGAAATTCCTTTGCGTTCAACGGCTTTGTTGATGGTATCTTGGCTCACACGTAGCTTCAGATGACTCTGGTATTTTTGGCTAGGCGGGGGAATCTCTCCTTCGGGGCGATACTGCATTGCCCACTCGTGAAGGCCATGGCAATGCAGAATGGGTTCTGCTTGCAGAGTTTGTTGAAGAATAGAACGAAACCACAAGAATGCCGAAGCAGGATGCTTCCTAGGGCTGTCTGGAGCATCAAGCTGCTGCTGTTGCTGTTGTTGCTGCTGCTGCTGCTGCTGTAGTTTTGAATTGAACCAATGTGAAGGACTGTAAAGGGCTCCATTTTCTCGTATGATAGCACCGCGAAGATGTAATAGGGTAGCGAGATCCTCTTCGGTGACGTCTTCGAGGAAAATCCCTGACGCATAATATTCATTTCCCGGCGCAGGAGCAGTAGCATCGCAAACGTTGTCGCCTTTCGGTGCCTCTTTCAAATTTTCACAAGAATTGTAGGAAGCAGGAGCATCTCTTGCCAATAAGCTGGGGCTGGGACTCCACCTAGCTAATCGCTTCACGCCTTTATGTCCTTTCAAACCATAGTACTCAATCAAAAAGTTGCAGACTGGGTTCTGCGGATCCAACGGTCTAAACCATCCCTCCTTTTGGTAATTCTTTTGCAGCCGTTGTTGTTTATTTTGCTGGTGGTTGTTGTAGTCTTCGATTGGCAAGAGGACCGGTTCCAGCAAATGTTTGATCTGATCTTGGTGATATAGTGCAGCAGGTCTCCAGATGTTGCGGGGTATCGTAATCATTCCACGAGAAATAGGGAAGATTGAGTTCGAGTTCAATGAGAGGGCGGTGGACAGGAGAGAAAAAATCAATTTCAACGTGCAGAAATTAGACTTGCGGTAAATTCTACCAGTAGTGAGGTAGTATTCCTGGAACATTTAGCACCTGCGATGCAAAAATGCAAATTAAGTCAATACTTTAAATTGATTGGGCTGCTAAATTTTGGGACGCTAAGCGTTTTTCTCCTTTCCTGTGTTGGATGTTGAGAGGTTGGATGCATCATGTGTCGTCCTGTGTCCTGTCTACCGTCTACCGTGATGTACTTCTGATACGTGATGAGAGTGAGGTACCAGGTACCAGGTATTAGCCATACGAAGCCTTGGAGGACAAGGTCTCGTGGCCCTAAACGAAATTGTTAGGGTTAGGGTGTCCTGCTCCTTCTTGCGAGCGAACGCTACCGCGTTCTCTCGACTATGCCAGCTCTCTAGGGCTACGTTCGGCTAGGTAGGGTGGTTTGGAGAAACTCGGCAATTTACTAGGGCCGACCTTTTCTCCGTTCCG
>Ga0100402_1005322_pt1 | contig 13220 bp, 11 predicted proteins | sample CryGeyme20150102_FD_80419 | JGI IMG/M metagenome (GOLD analysis project Ga0100402, IMG submission 80419) | Groundwater microbial communities from Crystal Geyser aquifers in Utah, USA - Crystal Geyser metaG 2015-0102 | ecosystem: Environmental > Aquatic > Deep subsurface > Groundwater | place...
TGCCACTGAGGTTGAAAGATAGCTCGCTAAAAAAAAAAAAGAAGAAGTTGAAGGAAAGGACCCCAACAATCAAGAAGAAGGACAAGGATAATCCTTAGAGTAATAAGCAAAGCCATAGGAGAACAAAGAAGGTCGATAGGGTAAGTCCAAATCAAAGAGAATAAAAAAAATGAAAAATTATGTAAGTTTCGACCCAAAAAGGAAATATAGGGACAGGTTTGTTGGAGCCCTAAATTCTAACTTAAGATATTACAGCAAAAATGGGCGACTAAAATTCAAATACAGACCTCCACCCAGTTAGCTGACCTTTGAAGACGGGTAAATTGGAGATACATATGTTTCTTCTCTTTCTAAAGCTCTTACAATCACGGTTAATCTCTCAGATTCAGATTAGGACTCTTCTTAATCTTAAAAACTCGTTATTCCCGAGAATCCTCAGGATTTTAACAAATAAAATTTGACCGAATATCTGCAGGCTGTCTTTGGCTTCGAGGCATTCAGAGAAGGACAGTTCGAAACTATCCAGCATGTCCTTAAAGGATAGTCGGTAGTCTTTATATCTGAAACAGCCTCAGGAAAATCATTGACCTACATCATGAGCTCAATGCTGATGGGAGGACTATCAATAGTAGTGAGTCCTCTGGTATCTCTTATTTTGGATCAGCTAGCTCACTTGCCTTCAACTTTACCCGCAGCTTGTATCAGTTCCTTGATCACTCGCGACCAGAGGGACAAAATCATCAAAATGGTCAAGAGTGGGGCCGTAAGTCTTTTGTTTATTACCCCTGAGTCACTCCAGACAGATTTCATCTATCATCTTCAAGACTTCCCTCTTGTTAACTTTGTCTGCGTGGATGAGGCCCACTCACTATCTGAACTGAGCCATAACTTCCGAACTGCCTTCCTTGGCCTCGGCTAAATTCTCCTCAAGCACATAAAGTATAGGCTGGGCTATCCTACAATCTTAGCTCTGACTGCCACAGCTAATCCTGAGACTGTCCTATCCATAAAGGACCGACTGAACATACCCAACGTAATTAGATCCTAGAACTGTATGAATAAAAATCTTTTTGTGACGATCAGTCGATAGAAGGGGCAGAGCAAGTACCAAGCCTTGATCAACTACCTTAACAATCCTTACATTGAGAGATGCAGGGGGATTCTGGTGTATGCCAGGACCAGAAGAATAATGTTCGAGGTCTTTAACTTCATAACGAACTCCACCTGCCTCAACACTAAGATATACCACTCAGCACTCACCAACAAATAAAAAACATAGACCCTCACCAAATTTAGAACAGGATAAATAAAAGTTGTTGTGGCAACTGTCGCGTTAGGCATGGGACTTGATTTCTCGCATTTAGAATGTGTTGTTCACATTAATATGCCAAAAACAATCGAAAACTATGTCCAGTAAATTGGCCGAGCCGGAAGGAGAGAAAGAAGAGCATACTGTCATCTCTTTCTGGACGACGATGACTACATCACTGAAAGAAACTATATCATTGCTGATTAACTTGAGCCCAAAACTTTATTGGCGCTCTATGAAAAACTCAAGGAAAATTCGAGGTCAAGAAGTATCAAGGGAGAAGCTCAGCCAACCAAAAAATAGCAAACTGATCTGGTAGTGAGAAGAGCAGCTCTCATGATCTAACATATTGGACACGGAGAGATCATCGATTAGGAGTAACAGGAATAGGATGAGGAATAACCTACTATCACAGTTGGAGACTGCCTCAAAAGCAAACTCTTCTCCATCAGAGTCGAAAAACTTACAGGAGCTACTCAGCTACGTGAGGAAGCCCTTTTGACCTTACTGCTAAAAATATAAAATGTAACAAAGGCCTGGGACGCCAGATTGAGGGTTCTTCCTGTATCTCATGAGCTCCTCAAAATCAGCTTTTTTAAAAATAACGAAGAGTAAATAAAAAATTAGAGCTAATTTTTCAGGCATTTGATTAGCGGTTGCAAACGTGCCAAAGGAATCATATACATCAACTTGCTTGAGAAATGCAATCGTTTCAACAAGAGACCCATCTAACTGCTGACCTAGCTATATAGAATCAGTAACACTCACACAGTCAAGGTTGAGCTGGACTCTCCCATCTATGTATGGCAGTTTGAGGGAAAACGTCGGTTCACTGAAGACGACCCAATTGAATAACTCATCAGAAGAGGTTTTGATAAACTGTCAAGTGAGGAATAAATTGAAGCTGTCCTTCAGAGCATCAATCGAGTGCAAAAGACAACCTAAGAAAAGTTGAACACTTTCTACACTTTAGCCCGTCTTTCTTCCAACAACAGTATGAACCAGATGCTGAACAGAAATGTCATCCTTCCTCCCTCTAAACCAATCCCTAAGAATTCAATTGTCTCAAAATTTGACGGTTACTTCAGATCAAACCTGAAAGACTTTTACAACGAGATCACCAGAAACGGCTAGTAAATATACATTCCGACCTATGCTGTAGCTGAGGAGGAGAAAAGATAGATTTACGACTGCATTTTGATGTTTTTCCGCAATGAGACTAACCTTGACGAAATGTATAGCAAATCGGAAGAAGCAGAGACAAAAAGAAGAACATTCCTGAAGTTTTAGGATGGGAAGACGATCACCAGGATATTGATGGGAGTCAACACAGGCTAAGTATCATGGAAAATATACGGAGAAAGAAAGTACTGGATGCAGTACAAGACAAAAAATTACCAATAGCTGCTCACTGTGGTTCGTTCTCTGCTTCAGGAGTACAAAAGACGAAATAACATACATGACAACCCTTCCAAGGAGCCAGTTGTGATTTGAATAGCTTCTATTTGTTTGTATAATCGCAATTATACAACCGATAATGACCGCTCAGTTCAACTAAGAGTAATTCATCAATCTTTGCGCAAAGGGAAGCGTTGAGGTGGCTGAGAAGAAGCTCAAGAAAGACAACATCAACATCAACTGCAAATAAAAATAGTGTAAGATGTCTACTAGATAGCCCTCAATAGCGCAGCCCATGTCGCGGCCTCCAATGATCACATTGAAGTGCTAAGAATGCTGGCTGATCAAGGATTCGACTTCAAAGCTGGAGAAGACATGAAAAATAGCGAAGGTAATAAATCGGTAATAAAGGAAATACTCCATTGCACCTGGCCTGCGAGAAGCCTAATCTATAAATCATGCTTTTCCTGCTGATGCAGGGCTCCGACTACTCCATTAAGAATGCCAAGGGATATAAAGCCGGCGAGAACACTCTTGATGCCAGAATGTACCCTCGTTCTCAAACTTAGTTTTCTCAGTAATACCCTCATTCCGTAAGAAAAGGCCTTCAATGTTCTGGATTCTGAGCAGATAAAGAAACTGACGGATATATTCAATGACATAGATTTTGACGACCTAAAAGCAATCGACCTGCACAAGGCTGTGAGGTTCAACAAGTACATCCAGGAGAACATTGCGGAGGCTAAGGCCTAAAAAGATGCTAACGATTTCCTCAAATCAACGGCTATTTGTAACAAACACTCAGTCAACATCGACTAGTGGCTTTTCAGCTTCAGCAAATTATATGTCTGTGACCCTGACGAGTTCAATAAATTCTTAGAAGACTATGAGGCTGCTGTGGCTCTTCAGGGCAAGCTGAAGGCTATCAACATTTGATGCCATCATCACATTTAATAATACATATTTATGATTCGCATAGCCAGCTTTATCCGCAAGGCTGCCTTCCCAGGTGTAATTGTACGAGTAAGAATAGATGGAGGCAGTTCGCGGGCCCAAAAAGAAAAAAGGAGAAGCTGAAGTCAAACTATAGTCAACCGATATCGTCAACATCTTCAAGGAAAGATCTGACCCATAAATTCTCGATATCGAGCATTATCCCATCTATGTCCAAGAGCTCTCAAGAGGAGCCTATTCCTTCCATTAGTTTTATGTTGGCATCCAGCACAACTAGCCGCATTTCGTACTGCTTGTTCAACTCAGATGCCCGGCAGAGCAAATCTCAAAGGCTACTTTAAAGCTTGGAAGAGACAGAGAACTAAATCAATGGGGCAGTACAGACATATGGACCAAAAACCCAATATTGTATGAATTTTTTAACCTAGATGAGCGAAAATGACATCGTTTCCAGAAGGGCCCTTTATGCCATCGGTCAATTGGGCAAGGAAGAAGAAGCTGAGAAGAGAAGGAAACAGGAGTAGGCTGAGCTGGCAGCCGAGGAGGAAGACGATGATGAATGATCCAATTCATACTATAACCTCATCTATTTCAATATTTACTACGAACACTATCATCAACGTACCTCATCGAAGTACTTTCCACATTCATGAATGAACCTGTCGTTTTCCTGTTCTAGCTCATGCAAGTTCTAAGTAAAGGCTAAAAATCCTAAGACCTGATCGTCCAACTAAGTATTGAACTCTTCTTCTTCGATCGGCTCCAGAATTTTTTCCTCAATCGGACGCATCAGAGAACCTAAAGCTGTCAGACTTTCAGGTATCGCCACGATCATGTTAGGAATGATGGTCACAATTCCCACCATTCCTTTCATGAGCAAACTCTCCTCGTATTACTTGTGAAAATCAGGTAAAACAGGATCGTTCGTCAAGACCTGGCCTTCTGTGTTGTTGTAGTCACACTTCGGGCAGCGATCAAATACATCTTTCAGGACCCTACTGTTAGCTTCTCCTTCCTTGGCCAAACTTGAAGATGTCCTGTAAGAAACCTTGCTTTTCATTTAGGAACGAGTATTAGGGCAGACCTAATGGTAGGAATGGCCACATAAATAGCTTTTGCAGGGATTTTCTTCATCAAAAGGCTCTTAACATTCTTCACATTTGAGTCCAGGAGGGAAGCCTCTCAAGAGAAACTGGTAAATATTTTCAAAAGTGTTGACTTGATCCTGGATGACCATCTCATTTGTGATATGGTATATGCGGGCATTGTTAGAGTAAGTCACCAGAGTCGCCCTGAATGCTTCAAGAACAAACATTCTGCTGAAGACTCTTCTGTGCTCTCCAATGAAAGTCGATATCCCTTCGATTGATATTTTAGTGCTGACGTTAATCAGACATTCCTCTATTATCTAGCCGAGCTGTTTGATGAAGCCATATTTTTCTCTTTCCTTGGGTATGGTATAGACCTCTTCGATATCGTCACATACTAACTGATCTCTTTTCCCTTTGTGATGACTTTTGACGCTCTTTTCTTCAAGAGGATTGATGATGCACCTGAGGATTTCCATCCACCTTTCATCATTTCCCAATATGTTGGTGATAGACAGCATCCTTTCAAACATTCTCCTCGCGAACCTCCCGTGACAATTCACATAATTTATCAGTTTTTTGTAGTTTTCCTCAAAGAAAAAATGCCGATAGACTTTCTAGTAGTGCTTATAGGCTTTTTCGTAATTTTTGCGAGCTTCTTCAAGCAGACCGAGACAACTTTCAAACTAATATTTTTCAATGATACAGATGAGTTCCGACACAGTATCGTAGTAATCCTCCATGTTGCAAATGAGCTAGTAGTAGACCCTCTTCTGGTTTTTATATTTACATAGGCATTCGATGTAGAATTGCATGACCTCCTTGTTGAGTTTTCTGTTGGGGCTTATCGACATGTCTACCTATTTGATCTCAATCACACTCTCAGTGTCGCTTTCTCCGTCGTATGTATTTCTCTGGGGAACAGCCAAAAATGAGCCTCCACTGCTTGTTGGGTTTGTTGGGTTGTAAGAATTTCCAGCTTTCTTCCGATGAAATTTTCTGATCTTGTCTTTTTTCTGACCTCCATTATTCTCCTTCCTGAGTTTTTTGAGCAATTTTCTGATAATGAGGTATCGATATGTTCTATCCTCTATGCCCAGAATTCTCTAGCTGACTGTATCAAGGGAAAACCTTTCCAGCATGAAAATCATGGTATTTTATGAGTGAATCTTGAGCAATTCCTCAACATCCCACAAAATATCTTAGCTTTTCATCCGATTCAGCAAATACTTTGTCAGTTATCCGTTTAGACAATGATCCTCATTGCTCAAGTCCACTTTTTCCAAAATACTTGTTCGCTATCCTTTGATGTTAGCCTTGAGAACATAATGAAAATAATGAAGTTGCGGATTTATCTTGACAAATACCTTAATGTTCTCAAGTTAGTTTAATTATGTATGATAGGTCTTGTAAAAATGAAGGTACTTAGCCAGATATTTTTCAATGAGCTCTTTATCACTATAGTTGACTATGATTTTGAGCTCGTCAGGTTCAAGGGTAATTGTTTAGCTGATTTTAATGAACAGTTAGGCAACTTATCTGTCATGGAACTCCTCCAAAGTAATGTGTCTCAACTAACTGTGAATGTACTCCTCCTCTTGCGGTTGAGAACTCAAAAGATAAATAAGCTCCTCAACGAAGTAAAAATAGTCGTGTCGGTAGGCCTCCATCTTATTTTTGGTGAAGAAGCTAAAAGTTTATCTGCACATCAGCCAGTTAGATAGACTCTTCTTCATGCGTAAATCGTAGTCATTAAAAGAAATGCCGTTGATGTAGCACCCTCCCAGAAGTTTGACGATATAATCCTTCAGAATCGTATAGTAGGCCTCTTGAACAGTTGTCGGCTCCTCGTTTTGTGCTATTCTGATCTCATTCAGCAAACTGGTCAGTGGAGGCACATAATCCTTGTGAGTTGAACAGACATATGCCAAAGCTCTATAAAGCTTGTTCTGACTGCAAATGTCAATAGCTTGTTCATAGAACATATCCAGAGTTTCAACGTCCAAAAACATGATGAGATTGTCCACCAATTCACGTTTGTTCTGGGGAAGGTAGTAGTCCATCAGTTCTTAGAATATCTCCTTGCTTGGAAGAGAGGTTATTCTGCCCTTGAGAATGAAGGGCTTCAGACAATCAAGAAATAAATTGTGGTACTCCTGTTGTCTGAATTTTCTGAGGATGAAATCCTGATAGATGCTGGTGATTAGTTGGTTGCAGCATCTGATCTCTAACATGTACTCGATGATACACTAGTAGGTCTGTTGAACTTCACTCTTTACATTTTTCAGGTCGTCTTTCTGCTCCATGTTTCTGGCTCTGTCTAGCTTAAGCTTCTCAATGGTCTCAAATCTCTTCTTCATGTATATATTTCCAACTTAGTATAAAATTTTCTTCGTCTTGTCGTTGACAATAATAGGTTCCAAAAAAATATCTAGCCTTCCATAATAAATTTAAATGCAGACCTTGAGGGCTAGCTCACATTGATCATCCGCTATGATTAAGTCGCTGATGTACTCATTCCATTTGTACACCCGGCATCGATAGATGGAATTTTTGCATATGAAAAAGAGCTCCTTTTGACGTGGGTTGAAAGAACAACTTATGATAGTGTTGTTGAATATTTTGATGAACCTGTTACTATGGTCTCTAATGAAACGCTGATAGAGAACCTCCTCAGGAATGACCTTTTGATTTAGAAGTTGATGGCCTCCTCCTGAATTGATCCATAGTCTGAAACTGCGATAAGTTTGCTGATTATCCAAAGTCACAAGGACCCCTTCACTGATGAACTCCATGTTATAGATCGGTGTTTCCTGGGAAAATCTATACACAAGTTATAATTTTTCAAGACGAACACCCTCCATAAACTTGTAGACAAGAATCTGATTGCCCCAGCTCACGCACAGGACATCATTGTACTGGAAATGCTTATTGCTTGGGTCATGAAGATACAGAACCGCTGTCTTTCCGATTTCTATATTGGGCACTTTTGAGTGCACCAGGTTATCAGATCGGATGATCCTGTCGATAGCTTACACTTTTGGCTTGTAGGTTGCCACCAGCACCTGCTCCAAAGAACATAGAACGATAACCTCAACTGCAGTCTGTAGTGTGTGTACTTTCACATCATAAAATACGCTGTTACTCTTCTCAAAAAGCCTATCTTTTTTAAGCTTGATCCAGAAATAATTTTCAATTGTGAAGAGATAAACGTTTCCTTCTAGATCTGCCAAAATAAATTGACTTTCTGAGCAAAAAAGCATCTTGACTATCTTCGTATCTGTCGCCAGCTCTTTCTTAATCTCGCTCATAGTAGTCAGATCCCAAATTGTGATGAGTCCGTTTTCCTGTCCACACACCAGATATCTTCCTTCTCTCGAGATGCAAATTGCAGTAATTGGTCCATACTTCCTATTGTCAGCTGTTCCCAGGATATGTTTTCCCTTGTTGCCAACTTCAAAAAGAACGACGTTGCCAAAGGATGTTCCAATAGCTAGATATTTGATGCTGTTTGATGTGATGACTGTTGGAATGCCAACTCCTCTGGAAGTCTGGTCAAAAGCTGCTGTGACGTTGTTCAGTACAATGAAAGCTATGTTTCTGATCTATGATAGGGGAGGCAAAGGAGTATTCTGAATTCTCCCACATCTATCCACCTATTAATTTTCATCCACTTTATCAGCTTCCTTTCCTACCTCCTAGGACCCTTTTGCCTCATTACTTTATTAGCCTTCCTTCTTGACATATTCACCATCTTCAACCTTGTCTTTATTTTCTTCAACTGGCACTTCTTCCAACTTTTGAGCTTCAGGTTCAGGAGTCTTTTATTCAAGCTAATCATCAAACATGCCCTAGTCGTCAAAGTAGTCATCAAAAAGGTCATCCTCAATCACCTCAGCAGCCAGCAGCTTGTTCTCGTCAATTTCGTCCTTCTCAGCCATGACATCCGAAAGAGTGAAAGATTCCTCAGCCGAGTAAGAAGAGTACTAGATGCGTTCATCGAGAATAGCGTTGACCTCCTCACTTGCCATGATATTATTATACTCAATCTTGCTAAAATTCACACCAAAAGCCTACTGAATCATTCACTCCCAGACGAACTACTTGAACTTTCTGACCTTCTTCTCCTGCCTCGACCTGCATGAGACATGCTCTTACCTCTTGATGAACTCGAACTGCTTGAACTACCTGAACTACTTGATGACTCCCTTCTCTTTCTCTATCTGCTTCTGCCCTTTCTTCTGGAGTCTTTCCTCTCTCTATCGACCTGCTCCTTATCTTGATTGCTATTTTTTTTACTGATTTTTTCTGTGCAGAATCTGGCGAAATGACCTGGTTTTCCGCATCGGTAGCAAGTGAGAGTGCTACATCGTTTAGCATTTACCCTGCTTGACGAGTGTCTCGAATGGGAGGCTCTCTCCTTTCTCTTTGGAATTCAACTTTCAGACGCATATCTCCTAAGTATTCTCCATCAAGACTGCCTTAAAATATTAGTACTTTTAGATTGCTTATTTGGCTTACTGACTATTTTTGTATAAGACGAAGGCAAAGACCCTGTTTGATTTTTCGTTTCTGCGAACTGAGATGGAAAGGATGGACCCAAATTTATCGAAGAGACCTTTGAGGTCAGACTCTATCTTTCTATTGCTGAACTGCTTAAGTTGGGGGTTACTGTAGAATCGAGGTTGGTGACGTAGAGCTTGCAGTTACTCTGCACAGTCTCCTAACGAGGAATATCTTATTCGCTCATTTTTAATGTAGATTTCAACAGAACTAAATCAGGTCAAATAATCAGAAAACCGGTAGCTTCTTTCAACTTGGATATTTTCTGATGAAGAATTTCATCAGCTGTTTCAATAAAATCAATAATAAAGGATTTCATTGAAAATAACATGGTTTCCTCGTCAATACATAGCTTGAGTCAATCTTTCACTTTAGTTCAATATATTCCATGCTTTTATATTTTTTCTAATTTATGTTGACCTCACTATCCCAATAAAATTAATTAAACACTAACATCAGGTCTAATGCAATCCAAATGTGGAAAGTATATAAATGCATCTCCGATCAATCATTTCTTTAAGATCTGACTTGTCTTTGATATGTTATTGAAATTAAGTTGATAAGCCAGCACTATAAAATGGGACCCTCAAACCGGCAATATAATAAAATTGCAACATCACATCCTCTATTGCAGAAATGGCAGAAAAGTTTCTCCGGTTCCTCACCAACTAAGACATCCCCTACTCACCTTGTGCAGCCTATGATCTCTCAAGAAAAGGACTGGTTCACCTCTATGAAAATATCACACTTGACCCTAATACCTTTCAATCATAAGTGAGCCTCTACGCATCTCGAAAGGAATCTTTCTCAGGTAATGTGGCAGTAGTTTACAAGTTACAAGATGAAAAGGTATCTTTCAAGGATGAAAAGGCTTCCATGGAGGTGACAGTTGTCACTGAGTATGTGCCTTGGAGACTCCATCGACAATCGAAAAAATTAACCTATGAGCAAGCTCTTTTCTTGATCGACGGTGCTACCAAGGGTATCCGTGAGCTTTTGCACAGAACGAAATCTCCTTTCCTGATCTAGAAATATATGATAGGAGTTGATGCTTCAGGACAGGTAAAAGTATGGTGGAATGAACACTTCTTCAGAAACAAATTTTCATTCACCCTCTCATCAGATGTCAGAATGAAAGATATGGTTTATTCTTTAGTCAATATCATTGCTTCTATGTTAGATACCAAGGACGGTCAAATATTCAAGTCTAACCTCACCGATAGGAAAGAACTTACCTTCGTTAATCTAGAAAGAATCATTCAATAAATGTCGAAAGGTCTTAACCTTAAAGTCATTGGAGTCAACATGCTTGCTGAAAATACAGAAATAGCCTTTGTCAATAAAAGATCTCTCGATCTTGTGAGTTCACCTCAAAGACAATCTCATCTCACAAACAGCAAGGTCACTCCATACAAGCAGTAGACCATCATAGTTCCATAATCTCCGAGAAAAAAGAAATAAGAGGATCATATTATCAGCAAGAGAATATATAAAGATGGACTCACTCCTCCTCAGCACTTAAAAATGAACATCATCAAACAAGACATAGAACGACTCAGGTCATCAGTGGATTAAAGACAAAGCCCTTTGCTCAGACAATCAAGAAGTTTGACTAATATGTTCAGCTATGAAAGAGCACTCAAGGGTGATACATCCATTCCCGAAGTGTACAATTTTATCTAATTTAGAAGCAGAGTCATTAAAAATTCACAAGTTCAAGATGTTCCTACTGTCAGCCAGTTTATTGAATTCAAGTCAGAACCTCAGTTCACAACTCCCGTCAAGCAAAATCCATAAAACTGCGAGATCTGCACCGGAGTCGAATCATTGCGCCTATCAAGACTATCTTCAAGCAAGAAAAACATAGCTCTATCAAGAATCAAGAGTCTAGAGAATTTATCGACAAGCAGATGCATGTATTCAACTGAGAGGAGTATTAATGATCCCAGAATCAAGGAATCTCTTCTGCAGGCTCGTTTTAGAGAAAGCGAAAAGAAGGTGCCACCCTCGACCTATTTTGCTTCCGTAATTGAATGATGGCTTATTATATTTGCCAACTGTCAATACTGAGATGAATACATATATTAAAATTATTACTCAAAATTCATGAGTGGTGAAGCCATCACCAGTTCAGAAGTCAATAACAATCCTCTTTCTGACCCTGTACTTGACAACTAGTTTGCTTAGGAGGAAGACTTGATCAGAATTCCAATGCCATCCACAATCAATATCGATAATGATGACTTCAAAAGCAATTAGAGGGCCTTGGAAGCATTGAACCGATAGGTTGAGGAATAAACGAACTTCAAGAGTGAAAATAACGGCAATCTGGGTCCTAATATAAACAAGAAATAAAGCAATGTATTGCCTCAATAGTATGTCAAAGTCAACAAGAGAGCTTAGTAAACATCCAAAAGACCAAGGTAGACCTAGAGGAAGCAGGTGCCCAAGTCTGAAGACAAAATATAGAAGATAGAAAGTTCAGGATAAAAACTAAATGTCTCTGTTTTAAACCCTTAACAACAATAATCAGCAAGAATTCCTCTCAATACGAAAGATCTTGAGGCAAGGATCAAGTAGATAGCAAAATAGATCAGAAGAAAGGTAAAAAAGGATCCTCCTCGATCCATGAAAATGCAAGTTTCTGAGCCTAAAACTCACAGAAGTACAAAAATAAAGGAGAAATACCTCACTCCTCTGAATACAAATACGGCTGTAAAGTAGTTTAACATAACTTCTCCCTAAGGTTTGAATTTTAGCACACTCAAGACTATAAGTAGCAAGTAGAAAGCTGAGGCATAGATATAAATACCATCCACAACTATTGTTAAAAATATTCTGACAAGATAGATCTTAGAAAAAGTCAATAAGCAAATATAAAAAATTGAGCAGGCTAAAAAGGTTAAACTCAAGCTAGATCCAATCATTCATCGTTATCCAATGACTTCTTTCAGGAAAGCCATTCTCAAGGAGGAAAAGTGTCTTCACTCCAAATAGTACTAAAGGGAAAAGGAAAAGTAAGGTAAACTGCTAAAAAGAAAACAAATATTCAGCAACTCCAGATATCAACGGTATACTCCAAACCTGAAAAAAAGTCAACATCTAGAACTGGAGCCTCAACCCTCAGAAAAATAGCCTTTAGAAAGATAGGGATAGAAAGAGATAGAGCCTAAACAGTAGTGCCTTGATAGCAACGTCTTTTCAGTAGATCTGGCTCAGGAAGACACTGAAAATCATAAATAAATTCCTCCAGGCCCCTAAGATAAAAATATCAGTAAGCCTGAGCAGCAGATGGGAGTTGTTTCCTCAATACAGTAGCTGGAAAATATTATCCAAGACATGATGTATTCCAACTAAACTATTCCAAAGGAAGAAAAGTCACACTTCTAATAGAAGGAGGTTAGATAGGCCACATAGGCTAGATAGTAATTAGAATAAAAATAAAATGAAAGGTCACTAAAATCGAAAGAGGAGAAGGAGTCTGTGGATTACGGCTGGGATGAACTTGAGGATTGATATGATTGGGTAAAGTGGCAAAAAATAATATAAAATTCAATGTTTTTTTGTTTTATTCCTGTTCATCTTTTGATACTTCAGCTCAAAAATATCCTCTTCTTCCTATTCTCTTTATTCAACCTCATATCTGCTTTTTAGCACACTCTATAGCTTTATCGATGTCATTGACTGGCTATCCTTTCTTCGCTGCTTAATTTTGCTTGAGCCATTGTCGTCGAAAAGGGAAGATTCTCCATCAAAATAAGTTTGTTACAAGTAGTGAGGGTTTTTGAATGAGGACACTTTTTTGGTCTGTTCTGAAAGTTTGGGAGACTTTAGATGAAGTTCAGAAAAATCTTTATCATAGATGGACTATCGTGAGCCTGTGGTGATGCTGTAATCTTTGAGAGGAA
>Ga0100402_1005325_pt1 | contig 13209 bp, 13 predicted proteins | sample CryGeyme20150102_FD_80419 | JGI IMG/M metagenome (GOLD analysis project Ga0100402, IMG submission 80419) | Groundwater microbial communities from Crystal Geyser aquifers in Utah, USA - Crystal Geyser metaG 2015-0102 | ecosystem: Environmental > Aquatic > Deep subsurface > Groundwater | place...
ATATCTACATTAATATTCATATATAATCTGAAATAATTCATTTCGATTGTTGAAGTTCTTTTAGTTGCTAAATTGTAATTAATATAATTATTTACCCTAACAGTTTCATTTACTTGATTGGCAAAATACTCATCATCATTCACCATTCTTAGTTTTACTCTGTCATCATTTATGTCTAAGAATATTCCAATAATCTTAGAATGAAGTCTATAATAATTATATTAAAATTATGAACATACTCAGTTGAGTTGGCAAAATTTGGGTCAGAAGATATTTTCCCAAAGAGAATTTCTCCTAAATATTCTCGTTTTACATTAGGGTCCATTTTTGAAAGATCAACATGTTGAGGTGGTATCAACATAACAGTTCCTTGCATTTGATTTTTGTTCATGTTTGTTTGGTTATTGTTATTTTGATATCCCGTAATCATATTTTGGTTACTATTTTGTTGATGTTGTACTACTTGACTTCTTCTATTTCCTTGACTGCTATTGTTTACCTTATTGCTATTATTCCCATCGTTGACTTGATTTGTATTTTTTCCATTGTTAAAGTTATTACCTTGATTCATTTGACTACCTTGACTTCCTTGATATCCTTGATATCTATCATAGCCTCTACTTACAGGATCATTATAACTTGTTTGAGATGGAAACTTCCGTAGAATATTTGGTCCGAAAACATTTCCAAATTGAGGTTGGACTATAATAAATTAATATATTTATAATTTTAATAATATATACTTCCACTCATTTGCATTTGCTGTATAAGCATGTTTTGATTCCTATCCTTCATAATTTCTTGCTTTTTAGGCCATGTTCCATTACTATTGACTTGTCCATTATTTTTCATATTACTCTGTCCATATCCTTTTACTTGTCCATTATTCATATAATGTATTTGTTTCAATTTTAAAAACTCTGCTCTATCAAGCTTACTCTGGTGGTAGTCCACATATAACCTTGCTTGATTTGGGAATTTATCTTGTAGATTTAAGTCAACTTTGGCATCTTTAGCGCTTTTTTCGTCTTTAAAACATACAAAGGCAGAAACTTTTACACATCTACTAATTCCCATGTAAGACTGGATAAGTTCTTTCCTGATTGTCTTTGCTGAGTGAATCCTACCATATTTTTCAAATAATTCATATAACATTTCATCAGTGAAGTTATCAGGTAAATTCTTTACATAGAGGTTGCAGAATCTAAACTTTTCCTTCATTTGCTTTTTAATTTTTTCTCGTATTTTGTTAAGGCGTTTGGTTCTCTCAGCCTTTTTTAATGCTTGACAACATTCCATTCTGTCTGTTTTATCTTTGACTACATAGGTATTATCGTTCTTTTCCATATATGTCTCGAAATTCTGAATTAACTCTTGTAAGTTTGAAGGATCATTTACTAATGTTTGATAATTCTGGTAATTCTCTATAATATAGCAAGCACATCTGTATAAGTTTTCCTCCTTGATTAAGTTTTGCTTAATCATACTAGTATCGCAGTAACCTTTTAGTAATTTGACAATTGAGAGAAGTTCGCTGTTATATTCTTTATTTGTTATTTTTAAGTAAGAGACTTGATTTACTACTATGCTAGCAGAATCAAACTTCTTATAACAAATAAAGGCATATTTATGATTGAGAATAAATTGCTTCTTCTCTTCAGGGATGTTTCTAAGCACGTTAGGGTCTGGATTGCGAATAATGTAACTTCCAATTTCTCCGTATACTTTAAAATAATTTATTATATCAGCTTCAGAAAAGTCCTAAAAATTTAAGTAAAAGATTAGAAATGTGAAATAAATTAAATAGATTATAATTATTAAACAATATACTTACTATTGGAATATTCTTCACGTAAATGTTATTAAAAGCAGGTACTTTCCTTGGTCTATTCTTAATAAAGGCTCCTACAAATAATTCTTTTCCTTTTAATTTTTGATTATTTGCTTCTCGTATAGCAAGATCAGCGCTTAATTTATTATCATATAGGACAAATCCAAATCCTACATTTTCTCCTTCCTCGTCTTCGACAAGTCTTGCCGAGACAACATTTCCAAACTTTGAGAAGAATTCATGGAATTCTTGAGATGTCACTGATTTTTGTATTTTTTTAACAAAAACGTTAAATTCAGGATGATCTCTGTAATTATTTTGATCTCGATTGTACCAAGAGATCCTAAGCGTTTTCTTGTTTAATTTTTTGTAGTTTAAGGCATTTAAAGCTTCTTCGGCTGATAATGTTAAAATGTTAAAATATTAAATTAATTATTACCTTTTTGCTGACTTTTAAATCCTACAAAAGCATAGCCGAAACTTTCACGAGAAGGATGTTCCTTTGCTATTTTGATATAAGAAATTGGATAGTCGTTAAATAACTGGTAAAGTTGATTTTCGTTTACTGTTTTCTCGAGACCGCTCACAAAGAGTATTGATTGTTTTGGGAAACTCATAGTTGATTAATATTTTTAAAATTTAAATTTTATTTAAATAGTAAAGACATTCAAATAATCAAGCGGCTAATTTAATTAATTAATGTTTAATGATAATTTAATATTAATGCTAATAATTAATAATTACTTTTAAGTAATAATTAATTAACATTACAAAATTATATAAATTTTTGTATATAATTACTTTATATAATTAATAAAATTAGTGGAATAATAATAAATTTATAAATGAAGTACTATCTGATAGATAGCTATAAATGTAATCTTCATAAATTTGTTTTTATCGTTTTACTTCTTTATAGCGTAAATATAAATATTCTTACAATTTCAGATAACAATAACAAATGGAGAAAACAGATTAAAATGGTGTTGGACCAAATCCATGGTCAATGAACCAAGTTTTATTTTAAACAAAACTAACGGAGGAATGAATTGGGGTTTTTGTAATAAAGCAAGTGCTGACGGACAAAAGGCAAAATACTTTTCGATAGTCGATACGATATTAGCAACAACGTAATAATAATTTATAATTTGAAAAATAAAGTTCTGATATAAAAGTAAAATTATACGGAGATAAAAATGTATCTGGGCAAATTCCTTTGTCTAGTGGATTTGACAAAGGCTTAAAAAAGATTCCTTTTAATACAATAGACGTAGGAGAAATCCAAAAAATACGGGTAATTTTATATTTTTAATGTAGTTAATTTTAGATGGCCAACAACCTTGGAGATGTAAAACTGTTACCATTTTTAAGGGTACTAAGAGATTTAATTTTACTTGCTCAAGAATGTTAGCTCAGTGCACACCTTCCGAACCAACAAAATGCTTTTTAGATATAAGTAAAGATGGAAGAATATTATTCTCGGTAACTGTTAAATCGGGCAGTGGTCCAAATGATGGTACTAAGTCACCAGTTGCGTTTACTATACTTGGTACAAAAGGAAAAGGTCAAAAGAAAATCATATCATATAAAGGAATACCAAATAGTTCATCAAAATCAGCGACTTTTAACTCAAATGATGTTGGATCAATAGTAGGGTTTGAATTAGCATTAGAAGAAAATGGTCGATTATCAGTTGTGTATGTTAAAATTCAAAATATGAGTATATTTTATAATAAAAACTTATAGTTACGAAGGATATGAAAGAATTTCAACTAAAGAATGTGGTTGTAAGTAAACCAGGACATAGCCCCTTAATTTATAAAACAACAGGAGGAAAAAGTGGAGGGGATGCTCATAATCCTGATGGAGGTAATCTTTCTGCAAAAGAAAAAGAAAATATAATAGATATTGGTTGTACAGATACTTTAATTAATCCAGATGATGAATCATATTTCTTTGGTCCGGATTATCCAACTCAAAATGTTAATTATTTAAGAGTACTTGTAAGATGTCCTGCTAATTGTCACACATTTAAAAACATAAAAGTATATGGTATTGGTATACACCCTCAGAATACTCCGATTTGCCCTGCAGCAATTGTTGATAAAGCAATGAGCTTTTACGGAGGAATTATTTCTATTTCAATCTTTCCTGCTTTGAAAACATATGAATTACCTACTGATCAAGAGCCCCTTATTAATAATATTAAAATCAGGCCATATACATCAGGGGATGCTAAAAAATCATTCGTTCTTGCAAAAGTTGATAATATAGATATGGTAGAAAAAGATATACGTATAGTCGATTATAAAGGTACGCCGACAAATGAAGGTAGACTTGAAATGAGATATGAAGGAATATGGGGAACTATATGCAGTCAAGGAAATAATAGAAAATCAGCAAAAGTTATTTGCCGTGAAGTAGGATACGCCGACGGAGAATGGAAAAGCCCTAAAGATCAGTCTGGCTTAGGCTTTTGCAAATCATTTAAAGGTTATGATCATTGTGGGGCAGAAACTGCAAGACTGTTCTTAGCACAAATTAAATGTGATCGAGAAGATAATAAATTCCATGAATGTGATAAAATATTAACTGAACCAAATAAATGCGGTCATGATTCCGATGCCATTATTAGATGTTTTAATAATGATTACGAAAAAGCCCCACAAGTTGCACCCCTTACTATAAGATTAGAAAATTACAAAACATATGGTGATAAAATAACAGGAAGACTAGAAATGTACTATAAAAATATGTGGAATCCTGTTTGTAATATAGGTTTCGATCAAAAAGCAGCTTTCATTGGTTGTAGAACAATGGGATATGATAGTGGAAAATTTATTATTCACAAAACATTAAATAAATTTCAATTAAGTAGCTTCAGTAACAGACCATTCTCGGCCACTAATATAAAATGTTTAGGAAAAGAAAAAGCCTTAAAGAAATGTGGTATGAAATTAGATGAAGTTATTTGTAAGCATGATCAAGATGTTGTACTCATTTGCTTAGGAATGAAAGGAGACCCAAGTGGTAAAAGTCAATATTTTAAGAAGATCCCTCAACCTCCCCCGCAACTAGGAAAATTAACTTTCCCACATAGATCAGTCGATTGCGATATTAAAGGTCATGATGTTATGTTTAGAGGAGATCCTGGAAGTATTTACATTGTCACTTGCCCTCAAGTATGCGAAGTGAGACGAGGGAGTATATGGGGAACAGGTATTTATAGTTCAGACTCTTATGTTTGCAAGGCTGCCTTCCATGCAGGAGTTATAGGTGATTATGGCGGTCAATTTGCTTATATTAAATCATTCAAACAAAAAACATATTTAGAAAGTGAACAAAATGGTATAATTTCATCACAAAGTAGTAAACAATGGAATCAAAGTTTTTCAGTATCTCAATTGAATACATCTTGGAGTTCTGGCTATGTTCAACCAAGTTTTTTACAAAAATATGATGAAGCAATATCATTTGTTGATCAATTTCATTCTCCTATTATAATGGAAAATTCAATTGAAACTATAGAAAACTCAATCGAACCTGATGAAGGATATAATTATCATTACAATAAAAGTTTACAAAAAAAATTATTACTACATAGTTCGTTCTTAGAAATGAAATCTAACCTAATTAAAAAAGAGAATGTTCAACTTCCAGTTTTAGCCTGGTTACGTCCATCATACGTATATCAATTTGGTCCAAAATCACAATTCCAAATTAAAAAACATTTAATCGAAAAATCTATTCTTGACTATACAATTATCTTTCAAATAAAAATGACAGATTTTACCCATGAAAACACATTTATTTTATCTTCTAAAAACTGCGGTGGTTATAACATAATGATAACCAAAGAAGGAACATTAACTGTAGGTGACTACTGCGAAGTCAACAAATTTTGGAATACCGGTTTAAGGATACCAATCAATGACTTAATTACTGTTTATATTAGATATTCTGACTCAAAAATTTCTATAGTTTCAACTTCAAATAAACTACGAATCCCATATGTTAAATCAAAACCGTTTAAATTAGATATAACAAAAGATATGTTTGACAGTTTAGAAAGAATATATGTAGGGAGAGACTCAATGAAAGATGTTGGACACTTTACTGGAGAAATCAAATTTATCCATATTTATCAAGGAGAATTTGCTAAAACAAGTGTCAATCGATTAATTGCCAATATTGGAATAAGTGGTACTCCTGACTATAGCCAATTTCAAAAAACAAAAGATGGAAGACCTTGTGTTAGTATGTGTACTGATAATCCATTTCCTCCCAATAAAGGATCAGGAAAACCACCTAAAGATGCTGATATAAACGGAGTTTTTAATTATTTCGCATTACATGCAAAGGGATTAAATGGTCATACGGCTTTTGGAACTCATGGAGCAAATAAAAACGCAGTTCCTCATCAAAATAATTTTGGCGGAATGAGTGCAAACAACGGGCACTTATCGAAGTATGATTTAGCATTACAAAAAGATTGTGGTAAAAAGAAAAATGTAGATGCTGGAGATTCTCCATACAATGGTGCTTATGCTAACATTGGAAAATTAAAACCTGGATCAACAGGAACTTACAACCACGCTCATAAAAATGATATTGAAACTATAAAACTCACATGTACTACTAATCTTTTAGATAATAGATTTAAAGGTGGACCAGGAAAGATTTTTAGAGCAAATTGTCCAAATTGTAGTAATGATTCCTCTATGGTATTCGGTACAGGAATATTTCACCCACTTAGTTCAATTTGCAGAGCTGCTTTACATAACGGTTCAGTAAAACCAAACAAAGGTGGAGATATCCATGTTTTACTTGTCGGAAAACAAAAAATGTTTAATGGTTCAGTGGGTTCTGATAACAGTAATTCAGGTACATTCGGTGCTTCCGATAATTCTTTTGCAATTAGTACTGCTGCTCCAGTTACACAATTAACTTGTACTACAACAGCAAACGAAGGTAGATTTGCAGGAGCACTTGTCTTAAGTAAATTTGTTGCAAACTGCCCTGTTAACTGTGCACTTATAAGTAACCCTAAACCTATTTATGGAAATGACTATTATACTGATAATTCAAGTATTTGCAGAGCTGCTATTCACAGAGGAGTAATTAATGATTTAGGGGGTGAGGTTAAAATTGTAATAAACGGAAGAAAAGACCAATTTAAAGGTACAAATGGATTTGGAATAATATCAAAGGATATGGGACCACATATTAGATCTTTTTATTTTATCGGTTCTAAATCAGCATCAAGTTATCATTTTACAGAAGACTGTGAAGGTGCAATAAGTGACAACTGGGCACATGGAACAGAAAATGGAGTTATACATAAATTATCTGATCTTTGGAAGTTTGAAAAGAATCTAGACGGAGGAAAAGAACTTGGAAGAAAGTTTACTGGAATAAGCCATGAAGGTGATATCTCTGTTTTAGGATCTCAGAATAAATTTGCTTCGTGGATATACTTAGAAAATGCAGAATGGGCAAACGGCTTAGTTAAATTTAATTTTTTCTTAAAAGACAAAAATCCAATTTCTTTCTTTTTTAGATATAAAGATAGATCTAACTATTATGCTCTTAAAATTGATGCAAAAAACGATAAAATTGTTTTATTATCAAAGATACAAAGTAAATAATAAATTATTTTATATTATTTTATTAATATGATTTATTTATATTATTTAGATCAAAATACAATAGTCGAATCTACAAGACGAGATTTTGAGATATACAAATGGTATAGAGTTGAAGTCGACTACAATTTTGAGAATATTAGAGTAAAGATCCAAACTGATCAAATTAGAGAAAAGAAAGTTGTATTTGAAACAAAAATGTACGGATTACATCGTGGGTCAATTGGTTTTGCAACAAATGGTAATATATTTACAATAATTATTATATTTCTATTCATTATGTAGGTAATAAAAAATTCTATATCAGCGGCATAAAGATTGACAAATCTTACAAAGGACTAAGAACTACTCCTAAAAACAATCAATTTACATGGCATATGATTATCGACCATAGCACAAAGAGCGATAAACATAACTATTGCGAAGGCTTATTTTTAGATGATAAAGACCAAATTAATCGTTGTATAAGACCTCATAATTATTGTAAATACCGTTGCAATGAAATTATTAATCGAATTGAAAATATTAGAAATTATAGTTGTTACACAGACTGTATTAAATCAGTTAAGAATGTTATAGTTATCAAGCCAATCCCACCTCCTCCTAACTTCGGTAAGTGGAAGCCAAAACTACATGATAAATGTGATTATATGCCAAATGGAGATGTCTTATTTATTCCATGTGTTGTTGTTGGTATAGAACAAATTGGAAAAATTAACTTTGCAAAAATTGAATTTGTTTCAAGAAATGGACATAAATCACAACTAAATGTAGAATATCCCAATAAGAAGTTTTTAAAATGTGGAGAAGGAATTAGAATGAGAAAGGACTGTAATTAAAAGAAGTAAGCATATACGATAGAAAAGAAGTAAATAAGCGATAAATAAAAGGTTAAGGCTATTGGTTATAATATTAAATAATTCTTATAATAAATTATGTTTCATATTTATTTATATAGTTAATTTTAATTTATTAGAAATAATTTATCATGTTATTATATTTAAAGTACATTATTAATATATATAAATATATAAATATTATATATAATATATTATATTGAAAAATCAATAAAATTTATTATAACAATTAAATTCTATGTTCCTAATGGTTTTAATGTTATTCCCCTACTTAACTCTACAGACTAATGTAATCTTTCTTCTAAATTCATATTACTAATTTTGTTGGAAGTATACCCATTTTAAATTAACTATTTTTCCTATTGTAATCCTACTCCTAGGATTCTTTATTAAACAATTTTTCGTTAATTCTACAATAGGTTTTAACTCTATGTCCTTTTCATTTATAAACACCAGCTCCTTTTCAAGTATTTCATTTTTAATTAGATTATAATTGATAGGAGTATATTTGTCAATTGGTAGATCTCCAAACGGAAAAGTTAAAAATATTATTTGATAAAGTATGATCCCTAAATTCCACACATTTATCTCTAAGCCAATATATTTATCTTTACTATAGTTAATAATTTCAGGTGGTAAGTAATGTATATTTCCAAATTTAATAATAGGATTCTCACTAAGGTCTAGTAGTTTATATATTCCAAATAAGCCTGTTTTTATCATATATCTTATATCATCGTCGTCATCATCTTTAGAAGCTAGTCGTAATATTTTAATATTATCAGCTCTAAAGTCTGTATGTACAATTCCAAAACTCTTGAGGTATCTTACAATATCAATTAGTTGACAAACAACATCGCTATTCTTTGATACTTTATTTACTCTAAAGAAGTCTAATATAGTAGGTTCTTTATAGTATTCATCAACTAAGAAGAGAAATTCTGAATTTTCAAAGAAATCAATGAATTGCGCAAAGTTAGGATGTTTAATCATTCTAAGTAAGTCTATCTCAGATTTAATTGCCTCTATGTCATTTTGGGTCATCTTAGTTTTTGAATATATCTTAATAGATACATATTCTTTTGTACTTTTGTTAACTCCTATTTTTACTGTATAATTATTTGCAGAGTAAAGCTCGTTTGTTAATTCGTAATAGTCGAATATGTTTCTGTAGCCAATAACAGTACGAAGGCATTCAACCCAGAGTTTAATGATAGATTTCTCCTGGTTGTAATAAGTAAAAATTTGGCTTTGGAACATTATTGAAAAAGAGTAGAACTTCTTTTTACTAATGATTTTATTCCCATTATCTTTTATAAAACAAGTAGATAATTGAATTACATCTTTAAGCTTTTGCTTCTTTTTATCGCTAAAAACAAAAATAAGTGTATCAAACATTTCTATACAAACATAATTCAATACTTCATTATTTTTTTCGTCTAGCTGGTAAAAAAATTCAGTCATATGATCAGTATTTTTCTTTGTGTCTTCCTTAGTTTTGAGAACAGATATTAGATCAAGCGTAGTCTTTTGTTTTTTTAAATATCTTAGCTCTAAAAGTTAATAATGTAATTAGTTGCATTAGTTATATTTATTTACCTTCATCGTTATCAATATTGAAATCTAAGTCTTTCAAGATATTTGATTCTTTTTCTTTTCTTGTGGTAATAGGTAAATCTTTTTTCATACCTAAAGAAAACAGTTCAGACTTTATTTGAGGTCTATCAAAATTTAGCATTTCATCAGTATTTACTTTAGAATCTTTCTTTTCGATAATTCCATAATTATAACATCTTTTTAAATAATCCTCTAATGGGGAAAAGTTAATCTTAAAGCAAGGTAAAACGATTTTACTTTCCTCTTCCTGTTTCACATCATGCTTTAATTCATCATTTGATTTAGTCTTGTTGCCATTGTTCCCGTTAGTCTTTTCTTCTTTAAGCTTCAAGACTGATATTAACTGATCGATATGTTTAACATTAAATGGGCAATTTAAATAAAAGTAACATAATAGTTCTAAATAGATGAATGAGTTGACCTTAGTAATTGCATTTATAAATTCTTTAAAAGAAAGTTTTGATTCTTTATTAAATGTTATACTTAATACATTATCTAATTCTTCAAGCGAATTCTGTTGATATTTATAATCATTTTTAGTCATATTTGTTTTTAACGGTAAGTATATTAGTATTAACTTAACTTCTTCTTTTGTGATAAAACCATCTTTATTATAATCATATATTGAAAATATTATCTCGACGCTTTCCTCAAAGGTTCCAAAGTAAAGTTTTGTCATACCTTCTGAGAATTCATCAATGCTTAGTATACTACTTTTACTTGTATTTAAAGCATAAAATAGTTTATCGCAAATAATAATTGGTAATTTTAATAATTCAAAGAATTTTATGCGTGTTAATCCAATTAATTTATTCTTTTCATACTTACAAAAGTTTGGAAATATTTTCTTTAAGTAAATAATAAAGTGATTGATATTTTTAATTTCTACGCTATTTCTAATCTGCTTATATTCTATTAACTGTGTTGGAATTTGTCTATTGGAGTCCATTATAATATTAAAATAAATATTAATAATATTATATTCTTTAATTATTTTATTTGCTTAAAATATGAAATTTTATAATACTTAATCCATTTACATAAAGCAAATATAATATAAATTTAACTACATAATAAAAATAAAAATATAAATATTTAAACTAACATACATAATACATAACTAATATTATAAATATTAAAATAATAACTAATCATTGTTTAATTTAATAATTTTATTTATTATTATAAATCTAAATGTCAGGAAAGGGAAAATCACAAAACACCAAAGAAGTCAAAAAGAACAAAGAAAAGCCACAAGGTTTAAGCCAAGACGAAGTAGACGAAATCAGACAAGCTTTCGACCTATTTGATACTAATCAAACAGGAAAAATCGATCCAAAAGAACTTAAAGCTGCAATGCAATCTCTTGGGTTCGATACTAAAAACCCTACTATATTCCAAATGATTGCCGAGTTAGACACTACTGACGCTCAAAAAAGAGGAGGAATCGACTTCGATACTTTTGTAGAAGCCATTAACGATAAATTAGGAGACAAAGAAACTAAGCAAGGAATTGAAAGAATTTTCAATTTATTCATCGATGACCCTAGCTCTGATACTATTACTTTAACCTCTTTAAGAAGAATTGCAAAGGAATTAGGAGAGCAAATGTCAAGTGATGAATTAAAGGATATGTTAGAGAGAGCCAGTAATAATGGAACTGACCTGACTTTTGAAGAATTCTATGATATTATGACTAAAAAGAGTTTCCCTTAAAATAATGTTTTCATTTTTTTAATTACAGCTATATTAATATAGTAAACATGTTTTTTTAATAGTTTTAATATACATATAATCTTTATATTAATAATTTTAATAAATTTCTTTAATATTAGATAGGTTATATATAATATTTAGTTAATTATTAGTCAATTTAGGTTTGATATTAACTATAATTTATTTGATTATACATATATTAATTATTATATATTCATTAATATGTTTTGCATTGTGCATTATTTAATTAAACATTGAATAAAATATTGATCCAGTAAGTGATATCAACAGTTCCCTCAAGTAAATATTACTATTATTTATATATTATTAATTATATGAATTGTTATAATTATAGTACGTAATTATTTATTTTAAACTTTTATATTTTTAAATTAAAATAAATGTCATTAAATTAAATGAGCATAAGTCTTATAATTATATGTTTAGTTAACATAATGCTCTTAAGTTTTCTAACATTCATAATATTTGCTCCAGAGTTTTTAATAGATTATTCTAATATCATTCCAGCTCACAATAATAAAGACTACCTGAGAAGAAAAATGATTGATAAAATTCATACATTTTATGAATATAAACTGCGTAATAACATTTCCAATTCAAACTTTGAAGAATTCAGCCAACTTCTAAGAGAAATTTTTCTTTCATATGATCTAGACAGACATGAATTTACCATCCAAGTATTAGGGTCTACTTTAACTCATAGCGATGTTTTTATAACAGATTTACATAAATTTTTAGAAGAAAGATCAGAAATAGTCGATGCTTATAAAAAAGAAAAAGAATTATTAAATTATGTTCTTAATGAAGTATATGATACTATGAATAGTTATGTTAAAAAACATTATTATAATTTCACTGCTGAAGAGCTTGGCTTAAATGAAATATATGTTATAAATTTAAAGAAAAGACCTGATAGATTAAATCATATGAAAAAACTTTTGAAGGGTCAAAATTTAAATTTTACACTTTTTGAAGCTTTTTATGGGGTTACTATGTTAGAGTTACTAAGTAGTAATAAGACTGTTCCTGGATTAAGTCCTGAGAGTAAATTCGATTATACATTATGCCCAACAGATAAAAGAACATGGAATCAAATTGGTTGCTGGCAAAGTCACTTACACGTATTATTTCAAATAAGAGATAAAGTATTAGCAGGAGGAAAAGAGGGCCCTGTTTTAATCCTTGAAGATGATGTAACGTTCTACGAAGAATTCCAACCTATTTTAAAAACTACCTTACCAATACTACCTGAGGATTGGGAAATCCTAGCCGCAGGACATTGTTATTTAAATTGTAGTTCAACATTTATAACTAATATTCAAGATGTTTGTAAAGCTGATTTTTGGTTATGTCTAGATGGTTATATTGTTCGAGATCTAAATACTGTTATAAAATTAATAAGTCATATTAATACTAAAGAATTTAATGTCATAGATACTTTAATTGGAGATTTAACAAAAGATAATATATTTTCTACTTAACATAAAATATTACTATATCTCCTTCCAAGTAATTTTTGATA
>Ga0100402_1005326_pt1 | contig 13209 bp, 14 predicted proteins | sample CryGeyme20150102_FD_80419 | JGI IMG/M metagenome (GOLD analysis project Ga0100402, IMG submission 80419) | Groundwater microbial communities from Crystal Geyser aquifers in Utah, USA - Crystal Geyser metaG 2015-0102 | ecosystem: Environmental > Aquatic > Deep subsurface > Groundwater | place...
CAATAACGGGTGTCCCTCAACTACCCCTCTCTATGATGCAACAACTGGAATATGTGTGGCCTGTCCAACTGGCCAGCAATTTATCAACTCACAACAAGCCTGTCTCCCCATCATTTATGCCACAAATCCTCAAGCTCCCAACTTAATAATGACTAACCTTAGTTAGTTGTCTCTTGTCAACGCCCAACTACAAGCTGCTCACCCTCAGCAAAGCATTCAGTACTGCCCCTTGAGTGCTCCCTTCAGTCAAAATGGCAACTGCATTCACTGCGGAGCCGGACATTATTTCTACTTGGCCACCAACTTATGTATTTACAACTGTCCTTATGGATATTCCTATGACCCTGCTGCCTATAAGTGCACTAAGACCCAATTTTACAGCAACATCAACGCACCTTATCTGGTCTCACAGACAGGTAGCTATAGCAGTTGGGTAGCTAAAGTCAACTACCGAGCTTCATCTTCACCTTTGATGAGCCAGTGTCCTCTTTCGACGCCCTACCAGGTCGGAGGAAAGTGCATCAGTTGCCCCAATGGTCAGTTATTCAACATGGACACGTCGACATGCGAGTACTGCTCCAATGGACGTTACTACGATGGTTCCACCAGGAAGTGCGTGGCTTTTGTCAACAATGCACCATCTTTTGCCACCTATGCGGCTGCCATTTTGTGATCGTCAATAGTAGTATTTCATATAATTTATACACAGCTATCAATCATGAGTCTTAGGGTAATAACATAGACTAAGTAAAGTTCTCATTTTCATCTTTCGGCTGAGAAGGCTCATTCAAGCATTTAATCGTCAGTAGTTAGTAGTAGACTAAATTACCAAGAATCAGCAACAAAAAGCCAAAAGATTAGCCCAGCAATTACCAAACATCAAGAGACTACCAGACATAAGTTTGGTTGCTAGAACCAAAGGTCGCAGTTATCAACACTCCTGCCAACCAAATCAGCACAGTTCTACTCACATCTACCACTGCTCTGGCTAGTGAACTTATCTTCTTTGTGATGAGGACCCCCGTGGCATTGTAGAAAGCAAGCATGAGGGTGACGGCAAAGAATGCCACTAATATCAGAGGATTCCCAAAAACCTCCCTGAAATATATGCCCACATTTTAGACCACTGCTATGCCCTCGCCGTTGAAAACACAGGCATTGTCGTTGAAAGGACAGTATGCAAAGGCCAAGAATGGGATGCTGAGAGCTGAGAGGACGATACCATAAGACCCTTAGAGAGAGATAAGCCACAGTGCATTCAGACCGTATTTTTTCATAAGATGTTCTTAAACTATAAAGTGCAGACCTGAGCCACAGATACCCAAAATGATTAGCCCATAGCCGACGATAACAAGCCCCTCCTCATCAGGTGTGTCCTTCTTCTCTCCCAGCAGCAAGTTGACAATCCCTACCACTATCATACCAAGTAAAACACCTAAACAACCCACCATTTTGTTCTTCTTTGGCCTGTTCTTAAGCACAGTCACCGTGAAAAAATAAGTGGTGAGGACTGTCCCTCCCCTCAACATCTGGTAAATAGACCCTGGCACGAAGTTCAGTGCAATGTAGTAGCAGAATGCAGTACAGAGGTCGATAAACTAGGGAATTAGGATAAGTAATGGATTGATCTTCGGGTAGCCTTAACTTTGGAGTTTGGACTTTTGTGATAAAGCGACTGTGATGCAGAGAAACTGCGAGAAAGCTCGGAGACCAGTCTGAGTAAAGAATGATGAACCTGCATGTATGGGTGGTAGAAGTGTTTGGTGATTCCAGCTTAGGTCACCATTTGCTTGTTCTGAAGGGTGAATGCTAAATATTGTAAGGAATACCGAGGGTGACACCAGCTCCAGAGAGGAGAGCAAGGGCCATTATGATTTTTCTACTGTTGTCCATTAAATAAAAGATGATTTTATTTGCAACTGTACAAATAAATAGTAACAAGTCCCCATGAGTAGTCAAGCTATAGATAAATTTACCCGATAGTATTAATTGGCAACAGAAAAGAATAAAATTATATAATTTCTGTTGGAAAACAAAAAATGAATGCCATCCGGAAACTTCAGTTCATGTTCAGAGGGTATCTTGACTTCACGAAAAGAAATTAGCCTCTTCCACCACTTGGTGGCACCCTGAATGGCAAGACCTTTGTCATCACAGGAGGAAACAGTGGCATAGGATATAGTGCGGCTAAGGGAGCTGCCATGAGAGGAGCAAAAGTTGTCTTGATGTGTAGGAGCAAATAAAGAGGGATGAAGGCTGTTGAGAGCCTCAAGGAAGAGACCAAAAACCCAAGCATCAGTCTTGTCCTGTGCTAGATAGGAAATGTGGAATCTATGAGGAAAGCTGTGGATTAGCTAAAGGAGCAATACAAGACTATTGACATTTTGGTCCACAATGGAGGATGTATGGTCCACGATCAAAAGTTCACCGAATAAGGAATAGAAAGCAACTTCGCCACCAACACCTTCGGAGTCTACTACTTGTCAAGATTGGCAATGTCAATGATGACTCCTACCTCTAGAACCATTGTTGTCAGTTCTGGTGGCTGCCTGACTGAAAAATTAGTGATTGGGGACATCTATATGCAAGAAGAAAAATTCGACGGAACAACTCAATATGCCAGAAACAAGAGACAGCAGCTCTGCATGATTGAATAGTTAGCGAAGATATACCCCAATAATGGCAAATTTTTTACCATGCACCCGGGATGGGTTGACACTCAAGCTATCAGAGAAGCCATGCCTGATTTCTACCAAAAGATGAAGGATAAATTAAGAGAACCTGATGAAGGAGCTGACACAATTCTTTACTTATCGGTGGCTGAATTGGAGCAGCTGAAAAATGGAGAGTTTTATTTTGACAGGGAAGTAGCAGATAAGCATCTAACTATAGCATTGACCTCCTACAAGCAGAAGGAAGCTGATGCTCTGATGGAGAAATTAGAAAAACTATCGAAATTAGATTGATCACTTAGCATATTTGTACTTATACAACTCTATTATTTTTTGAGAATTTTCTCTAACTACGTCTTATAATCTACCCTTGAGCTCTTCTAACTACTCATTCAAGCTTCCCTCCTTTCTTATCCGACCTTCAATATCTTCAATGTGAGCCAGTACTTATTCAAGTTGTTGCCGGTACCTTTTCTGTTCGTAATCTAAACTTTCCAGTTGCTATCTTTTGAGATATTCAAGCTCTTTTCTCAGGGCTTCTAATTCCTGAAAAAGTCGGGTGAGATCTCTCAAATGCTTTTCTTATCTTTTTTGCAATTTTTCCCGTTAGTTGAGGTATATTTTTTCTACTTCGATGTTTTACTCTTTCAGCCTGTATATCTCCTTATCTTTCATTGCTAGTTATTGTGATCTTTCATAGAGAATAGCTTTTGTTTTGTTCTCATAGTCCTCCATTTCCTGCCTTAGCTCATCAATCTTTTGTCTTTGTCTGACATTCTCGACATCAGCATCAGATCGACTCTTTCGCTACTGATCTAATTCTTCTTTCAGCCTTCGACTTTCCCTTTCAGATTCTCTAAGATTCTAAGCCAGGCGATGGTTGTTGATCTGATACTCGATCAGCTTCTATTTGCTTTGCTCGATCTCTTCTTGAGCCTATTTTAGTCTGGCATTCAAATAGCTACTGTCTTTGGCGAGCTTAGCGTATTTGTCCCTTTCGGCGTCGAGTTCTTTGGAGAGTTGGACTATTCTTCTGTGTTCAAAGGTCTATTAGCTCATATATTTTATTGATTATCATTCTAACTGTCTACTATGGATGCTGATTCTTCTCCTTTTTCAAGAATTTTCTTGTTCGATTTCTCAATACCTTAATCTGCAATTTTTTATATATCTTTTTGTTTCCTTGGCCGATAGAGATCCAATTTTTTTTCCCAAAATTCACAGTATTTATCGACATCTTTTTCCATAAGCAGTTATTACTTAACACTCGTCAAAGAACCATCATCCCATAGTACCTTATAGCTGTTTTCTTTTGACTTCCTTGATATCACATCTTTAATCGTGTCTCCATAGATCCAGTTACTTTCGGATTTGAAGGGTGATCTGAGGTAAATTATGAAATCTTTGGCTGGAATTGTATAATTACCTTTGCTTTCTCTTATCTAAGCTTTTGCTTTTTCAAAAATTTGTTGGCGATTTCTTTGACGCAGTAATGGTCGTCTTTGGCGGTCTTTTTATTTTTATCCCTTCTCTCCTTCATTACCCTATCCGCTAGCTTTTAGTTGTTTCTTCCTGTCTAATATTTATTTGACTGCAATTCCTCTCAACCTTCTACATTTATGATCTAGCAGACGATCGTACTCCTCAATCATATCCATGTGATCTGGATATTTACTGATGATTTCCTCCTTTGTTAGCCAGTCTGCTGAGGTTAGGTGATGACCCCAAAACGATAAGAGGTATTTTTATTGGCCTTACTATATGACTTTATCGATGATATTATGCTTGGGTTTCATGATTATGATATAGTGATTCACAATTATAATTGATAGATGTCCGTACTCGGCAAGTTGAGCAAGCTTGTCCCTCCCATTCTTCACTTCCAAAAGTCAACAGTGCCCGCTCTCCGCATCAATGGACCCATTACCCCATAGACGTACCTGAAAAGTAATTTAGCACACTCTTCGTCTCGGCTATGTTGGAGAAAATTCCAAAGAATAAGAACAAAATCGCAGTTCTAGTCAACTCGCAAGGTGGCTGCTACTCTCAGGCTCACATCATCAACAAAAAAATAGCCTAAGTCGCCAAAAGAAACCAAGCATAGGTCTGGACATTCGGCTAAAAATGGGCCCTTAATGCTGGCTTCATGCTCCTTGCCTCAGGAAACAGGGTCTTTATTGATCGAACCACCATCGTAGGAGGTTCAGAGGTCGGATAATCTAAATTTTTGGCAGGAAAAATCGGAGAATATATCTCAACTGTCACCTATGCTGAACAGCCTTCATACGCTTCTGAGACCAGAAAGGTTGGGGCTTTCGATTCCTCTAAGAAGGAAGAGCTTCTGGCTGTCAACAGCAGAATTGCTGAAGATGTTCAGGCATAAATCCGAAATATGCGAGGAAGTAAACTGACAAGTCAAGTCGATTTAACTAACTTCTATGTGGGAGAGGAAGCAGTAAAGTTCGGCTTAGCCGATGGAATTGACAGTCCTCACCAAGCATTTGGAAAACTTTCAATCCACAACGACCTGAAAGTGCTTTAATTGGGTAAATATCAGAAATGGATCCATTTCGTAAGGAGATGTAATATCAGTGATTGATTCAAGCATACAGATTTAATATAATATTTGAAATGATAATGAAGGAAAGACTCTTGGTAGAGATGGGAGGACTGGCCGTTGATACAAAATGGGATGAAGTACTGTCTGATACTCTCAATGAACTTTTCGATATCAAGCCTACCAACCCATATCTTTTCCTGCAAAGAAAACTGTAAGGATTTTGTGAGATAGGTCTCTCAAGCAAAAGTTAGACAATACCAAGGTTAGTCAATATTTACTCGAACTTACCATGTATTTTACCCATTTGGATCCTCTCACCACATCAGAAAAAATCATCAAGGATAAAGTCATGAGTATATGCGTGGAGAAATATCAGCACACCAAAATTAAAAGTATTGATATTTAGCTAACTAGAAACGGAGATCACTCAAGTTTTGGGAATGATTCTTCTTCCATTCGAAGGCTCAAAGAAGGATGTATATGTGAAGCTTGTGGGGCAGCTGCTGGATCACTAGATCTACAATATCATAGAGTACTCATAGCTCCTATACCATACTGTGATCTTTCGAGCCATTCTTTAGGAAGTTGTAAGGCTTGAGCTTAAATTGAGTGATTTCAAGATTGGCCTCACTAAACCATTGTTGCTACAATACATCAACACTGTAAATGAAACTAACTCAATGTAAAATCTATTCCATTTAGCCTGAAGGCAACTTCTCTCTAGCTAGAAGGAGAAGACCCCATATACAAGCTTCTTTCTGCCGAGATATGCGAAAGGATCAACATTTGAAGACCCGTGATCTTGTCATTTCTGTTCAAATTGTCAATATCCTTACTATGGTAGCCAAATGACTATTTGAGTAGGGTAAATCAAGTCTAAGCTCTTATTAATAAAAAAGTTTAATTAAAAATAATTCATTCTATTAATCTTAGAAGGTTAAGGCTATCTTTGTTGGTAAGCTAGCCCTAATGTTTTAGAGTCAGAAAGGACATTATCCCATATATCAGCTTGATATTACTCCACAGGCTAAGCTACTAATCCTTCAAACTATGCCACAGTATCTAGGCACATCTTTCTTAGCATTGCTGAAGCCCAAATACTCTCAATGCCTTTCTGGATGCTGACAGAGGGCCTTCTCTAATTTTTCGCCAGTCAACGGTCAGGTACATCTGCTTTTCCTTTTCGAGCAAATGACGTCGATTGAACACATTACAGGAAGCTGTTACGTAGCACTCTGGATCGACGATGGTCTCTTATTTCAGCTTGGATGCTATGAGGAGGCCACAGCAGCCGATAAGCTGAAGAACGTTAGGCAGTTAGTTGGATTTTTAAAGATATGTGTCGATAATGATGGAGGCCGTGATTAAAGTTTCTTTGGAGAAATTGAATGTTTCAAGAGCTAATTTTTCGAGCCATCCCAGAAGCTTTGACCTCATTTTGAGTGTTATTTATTTGTCTTTAAGAGTTTTTGGGGTCTACTGTTTATTGAGCAGAGCGAAGAAATCATGTGTTTCTAGCTATGACTGTATATGCTGAAAGTTTGATTGTATAGGGGGTCTAATGGGAACAGGCTCCAAGTTTTCAGGATCGCATGATGCCAACATTTGGAAGGAGGAATATTATTATATTAGAATATGCAAAAGTTGAAAGTTAATAGTTTCTCAGGCGCATCACTTATTATACTAAATTTAAAAATATGATGTCAAGTGTCTACCCCTTTGATACAGTTATGAGAGGGGTGCTATCGAAAATTACTGTTCTGCAAAGTAGCAATCGGGATGGTCTTTAGCAAGAAATTGAGGATTTATTTGTCAAACAGTTGTTGTTATTGATATCATAAGTGATGATAATGAACATTATTAAAATTAGTTGGGACCATATTAATATTTAAGATGATCAGGAAAGGGCTCACCCAGCCTCTTACCTTTTCCTTCTTCGGAAAAAAAGCCGAAACGTCTGTCAACGTTCCACCCGTCAATGCCAAGCCCAAGAACAAAGGCTACCTGGCAAAAGCTATCCTTGATGCAAATGCTAACAAACCCAAACTGCTCCCTCCCTCAAAGGATCCAAGCAAACTGACAGTCGTCATGGAGATGGACGAAGTCCTATCGTATACCTTTACCCCGGATGAGGAAGGTTACATGATGGCACCTCGCAGGAAGTAAGATTTTCATCTTTGGTTCTAATAATATGAGTGCCTGTTGAATATATACAAACGTAAAAATCTTGACAACTTTCTGGCTTACCTTAGCGAAGAGTGCGAGCCTGTCATATTTTCAACAGGTGTCAGAAGTTATGTGGAGTTGGTGATGAGTCTAATAGATCCTACTCGCAAAGTAAAGCATATTTTGACGCAATAACACTGCGATCGAATCATAGAAGAAGAGAGCAACATCGATTAATTTGTCAAAGACCTCAATCTTTTAGGCAGAGATATGAGCCGGGTAGTATACCTTGACTGTAAGCCTTTGAGATTTTGGCTCCACCCTGACAACGGATTTGCTTGGTAAGAATTCAAGGCAGATAATGCCATGAATGCTGAAGATCTAGATTAGATATTACTGTACATTGACAAATGTCGAAGAATGCCAGATTGCCGTGAGTTCCTGAAGGAGCAGTTTGTAATGAGATAGTAATTCGAAAGAGGAGATCTGTTGTGATTGATATATCTCTTAAAGTGTGATTATTCACTTACTCTTATAATATTTTGATAGTAATTGACTCACGATGCAGACCATTAAACAATTAGCTGAACAGCATGGATGGAACGAAATACAAAAAGCAAGAGCATCCATTGCAGCATACTCTATTCAGAAAGCAGCAGTACGAGTCACAGCCCAGAAGCAAGAAGAAGGTAAAGATAGCTTGGAAAAAGAGGAATAATTCAATCTAAAAATATCCAGGGAAGTATTCTATGAGAAGGTCGCTACTGAGTATGGAGACTCCAATTCTGTTACCAGAGGAGTTTTCTCAACTCAAGGCAATTTGTATATCACAATTGGATCCAGCGGGTAGGGATATGTCTGGAACACAAACGATCCAAACTCTCCTTAGTTTTGCCAAAAAGTAACATCTCTCACTGCACCTTCAAAGTTATGTGGAGTCGATTTTCATCCAAGAATAGGAATAATTCCAGGTAGCGGTCCTAACATCATCACAGGATCTACCACTGGAGACCTTCAAATATGGACATTTTTACCTTAGAGAGAAGCACAGCAGTCCATTTCAAGGTAAGGACATGGAGATAGGATCAACGAGGTGAGATTTATGTAAAATGGCTCTCATTTTATCTCTGCCTCTTATGATAAAAGTTGGGCATTGTGGGATGGCAAGAAAATAATAAAAATATTAAGCCAAAAAGGACACGAAAGATAGATACATACAATCGGCATCCATCCTGATCAGAGCTTGCTGATGACTGGAGACTTAGGAGGCTACGGAATGGTATGGGATTTACGGACAGGTAAAGGGATATATGAATTCAACCAAAGCGATTCACTTCTATGCTGTGATTTTGCTCCCAATGGATTCGAAGTTGCTGTAGCAGGAAAGACCAACATCATATCAATTATTGATCTGAGGAGAAGAAAGGAGCTCAAAAGAATTCCTGCCCACCTCAAACTAATTTCAGATGTTAAGTATCAGCAAGAAGGGCTTTTCTTGGGGAGTGCCAGTCACGATAATACAGTCAAACTATGGCATGGATTAGACTATACACCTATCCCTGTATAGGATATATAGGAGCAGCATAAGATCACCTCAATAGATTTTAGAGATGGGAGGCTGGCTGTAACAGGAATTGATCGCAAATGGTCAATGTTTGTCAACAAATCAAAGTGGCGACAAAATTAAGAGTGCAAAGCTTAAAATACTTAATGATTGATGACTCTGCTCTGAATATCAAATATCCTCTTGAAAGGATAAATTGGCTTTTTTCATTTTTTTGAAGCCGAAAACAGCTGTATTGAACCCTTCTTTTTTCTTTTTTGTACCTCCAATCTCTACCAGACTTTTCTCTTCAGGCCTTTTCACTTCCTCCTTTCTCTACATTTCAATTTACTTTTGATATCCTTGCTGGGCCTGGTCCTTCCTGTTGTCCTTGTAGTAGTGAGGAGCAAGCTAGACAATCCATTCTGAGTCAATTTGACTGCCATTGTGGATATAATGACTGCTGCTTTTGATGATTTGATGATACACGATCCACTAGGGATATACAACTGATAGAATCGATGTCGGATGAATGGTTAACTTTTCCTTTGAGCGGATATTAAGATAGGTGCCATCTCCCTGAATTTGTGCGATGTTCATGAAATAGCCAGTCAAAATACATCTGAGGATAGCTTCATGCTCGTCGCTAGAGGATTTGATCTCATAGACTTTTTTCTTGAAGTCTCCGTATTTGGACTACATTTACTCTTCTTAATTTTTGAAGCGATTGAATTTTTTGAATTGAGCCACCAGCTCATCGTATATCTTAACAGCTTGTTCCATTACTGGAAATCTGAGTTTGTACTATCCGCATATCCTTTTCCTTTAGCCAACGTTTCCGTGATTGAATCTAATAAAAAAGTTGATCAACGTCAAAAAATCTCCTTACTTTGCACCGACTTTCTTTTTAGCTTTGAGAATTCCCAGTCCCTGCCCGGAAAATAATTCACTCTGAATTTAAAGCATCGCTGCTAACATCAAGATCTATCTGGAACAACCAAATTTGGGATCGAATGAGTTCAGAAGCATGCATGCATTTTTAATATCTACTGACAATTCAGCTGCTTTTTTTCCTTTATCTGTTAGTTAAAATCGTTGGTCGACCAGCTCAAAGGCACAGAGAATGTCTATAGCCTTAGCTAAATGTCTCTATTCAGGCTTTTCAAGCATATCGAAGGCAAGGACATCCTCAATTCCCAGACCTTTGAGTTTGAGAATAATATTAGATAAGTCAACTCTCATAATTTCAGAAGGTAATCTACTGTACATATTTTAATAGCCTTATTGGTGGTAAACTCGATAGCACTAGCCATCGGAAACTCTCCCAGCTCTCCCAGCTCGTTGGTTGGCGCTACTCTTTCCACATGGCACAGTGATCATTTTTTATATTCCTGCCTTCCAGTCATAATTTTTAATCTTTACATAACCCGAGTCAATGACGTATTTGATATCAGGAATAGTAATGGAGCTCTATGCAACATTTGTGGAAAGAATGATCTTTCGATCATAGCTCCTTTCGAATATCTTTTCCTGATCCTAGTGAGCCAATTTTGCATGTAGGGGCAATAGTTTGAGTCTTCTTTTATTTTCGCTTGAGTATGAATCGAGCATGTTGATCATTCCTTCTATTTCTTCCACAGATGTTAGAAAGACTAACACATTGCCATGTGACTTTTCCCTGTCAATGTAAACGATTGTTTGAAAAATTTTTAGGAAATAATTTTTGGTGGGTTCTTTCAGATAGTGTATGTTGACTTCATGCAAGCGGCCTGTAATATTTACTTTCTTGACTTTGAGAGGCTCTTCCTTTTTCTTGTAGTCTCTTTTGAAGGCAAAAAAATCCGCGATAGCTTGGGTATCTGCTGTGGCTGAAGTGATGATGACTCTGAAATCCTTTCTGAGAGTGAGAATTCTTTTGAGAAAGCTGAATAGGATATCGTAGTTGACAGACCTTTCATGGACATCATCCAAAATTACGACCGAGTACTGGTCAAGCAAAGGATTCGAATAAAGTTCCTGCACCAAGGACCCATCAGTGGTAAAAATAACCCTTGTGTTGCTGTTCACCAAAGAATTGAATCTGACTTTATGAGCGATCTAAGCATTATGACAACCAAGCTCTTCTGCTACTCTTTTTGCTATCGATATAGCAGCTATTTTTCTTGGCAACACCACTGCTACTTTCTTGTCGTCAAGAGTATACCCAGCTTGGATCAAAAACTGAGGCAATTCTGAATAGTTATCGATGTACGAGTGGTCTTTCCTGATCCCGTTTCTGCAGATATGATAGTGACTTGATTGTTGTCTATGTGGTAGAGAATATCCTTTTCTGTGTTAAGGAAGACTTACTGTAATGTTTGATGGGAAGCTACTCGCTCATTCTTATAAGAGTTGTATTATAAAACACAAAAATTAGCATAAATGTCATTAATCAAATGTCTGCAACTTTCTTGGGGATAATGCGCTTCTTCTTGGTGCCGTTCTCAGTCTCATGATACTCCACTCGAGCAGGTTCTGTGTTTGCTTGAGTATTTTCGATTTTTGGTGTTTGTTTAGGAACATACTATTGGATGTTCATCAAAGTAGCCAGCTCGCCTTAAGGTTCATAAATCTATCCAAGCTGGCCTTCAGGGAAAACCATGAAGGAGCAAAAGCCATCGGAGGAGGAAACTGCTAGTATATTGGCACCTCTCCAGCACATGTCAGTGAGAGCAGCATAATGGTAGTTTCCCATGGCATGGATAGGACGAGTTTATTCAGTGCTGTAAATCAAAACAGCAGAAGTGGTGGCAATAGCATAGATCATGTAATATGGAACGGCGAAAATGCCTGGCTTGTCTTGAGGTTTTTTGAACAATTTTGGACAAAATTTGCATATTAGAGCAGGTTCGCCATTTGAGGGAAGGACAAAAGTAGGTTTTTCGAGGAAATTTTTGCGATAGAGGAAAGCACAGTACTCAGGTCTACTTTCAGGAGTCTTATGCCAGATTCCAGCTGGAAGCAAAAAAAGCTCTCCATCAGGGGAAACATCAGGTCTTCTAAAGAAAGTAGGGACACTCTCATCTGTAAAAATCCTGAAGCCCATTTTTTGCTCAGGATTCTCTTCTTCCTCAGCTCGAGGATTATCCATCCTTTTCAGGGCCTTTTTGCAGTAGAATTAGGTTTATGATTTTTTGGTCTTGATACATTTCCAAATTTTGACAGATCGGTCGTTACTGCAGCTGATTATATGCTCAAACTTCAGGTCAAGAGCTACTCCTTGGACGAATTTCTCATGCTCATCAAGTACTTTGACATGATATTTCTTTTCAACGTTCCAGATAAATATCCTCTTGTCCATACCTGAGGAAACAATGAAGCGAGAGTCTGCAGCCCAGCGAAGGTCAAGTACATCTTCAGTGTGCCCCATTAGTCTTCCTTTTGGAGACCAGCGAATGATTTTCTAGGAACGGTTGATTGACAGACAATTTTAGCGTTTTTGCCAAATCGTGATGCATTTGTCATCGGATCCAGAGGCCAGGAAAGCTCCATTAGGAGAATAACGAACGACATTGGTGTTTTTGTCAGCCTAACTCAGTCCGTAGAGGATGCGAAGGTTGTGATTATCGGGGTGCAGAGGGCGTCCGTCATTGATGATTTCCCATATTTTGATGCACCCTTCTGTGCCTTATCGCTCCTCTTCCATGAATTTCTTGTCATCTGAGCCTGCTGAAGCAAACTCGTTGGAGAAAGGATGGAAGTCAATGGAAAGGATGCGGTCCTTGAGCCCATGCCAGCCGATGTTCGGGGAATCGATTCGCATAAATTGGCGGTAGATTATATTATAGTTCAAAGGGTAATCCCAACGCTCACTCTTGCCTACGTACTCTCTTCAAAATATAATAACCAGCCAAAATTTACATCTTTTTGAACAGCCGACCTCCTAGGATGGCCAATCGAATCGCAATTCTTTGAGTTTGATCGTATTCGATCCTCTTATATTCCTTCTTTTGACTTTATTGACTGAAATACCTGAGTCTAAATAACTCAAAATTAGAAACCCAGATAATCAAATCAAATGGGGACTATCTTCTAAGTTGAAAAAGGATCCAAACGACTCTTTATTTGAAGCTGTTCACTCAACTCGTCAGAAAATTGATAGAACTAGATTTGTAAAAATAGCTCGGGCTTGAGCTTAATATGTGAGCTTATTCGTTAATGACAAAAACTCAAAGAAGGAGTCCCTTGATATTGTGGTGCTCTCTTGATCAACTGCAACTTGATTATTG
>Ga0100402_1005329_pt1 | contig 13204 bp, 10 predicted proteins | sample CryGeyme20150102_FD_80419 | JGI IMG/M metagenome (GOLD analysis project Ga0100402, IMG submission 80419) | Groundwater microbial communities from Crystal Geyser aquifers in Utah, USA - Crystal Geyser metaG 2015-0102 | ecosystem: Environmental > Aquatic > Deep subsurface > Groundwater | place...
AGCATCTGCAATTAAATCCAAATGCCTTTCATTAATGTCAAGACCTTGTCCTTCCAGAACCTTATCTATTTCCACAATAATAGCCTCCCTAGCAGACTCTATACCAAAGACTTCTGCAGTTTCATGGATGTCGTTGGTGGTAATCTTATCAGGATTAATGCCTTTTATCTCCATAACATCTTTAAGATTAGAACCAGCAGTCAGAACAACATAATCGCTTCCTCTTTTAGCAACAATAACTTGTGAAATTCCCTTAACGCCTGAAATAATTGTTTTCTTCAACTTTTCCTTAAATTTATACAACCCCTTGAAATCCAAATCTGCAACTTTCAAAACAATTTTCATATCTCTTGCTTTTGCTTCATAACCTTTTTCCACAAGCCTGTCAACAATCTTCTGTATCCCAACATGAACACTTCTTAATGATTGGTTGTCCAAATCAATTTCAATCTTGTTTCCTGTAAAGTCAATCTTAATTTTTCTGGCTATCTCTTCAAGTGTAACTTCTTTAATTTTTTCAGCAATTACTTTAGCATCCTTCTCATTATTATTTTCTCTATCAAGATATATTTCCATTAGTGGAGTAGAAGGGTTCTTTCTTGCATCAAATATTTCAATCAACCTTGGAAGACCTTGTGTAACTTGCATTTCCGCAACACCTGCGGAATGGAAAACGTTTAGAACCATTTGCGTAGATGCTTCACCAAAACTTTGTGCTGTAATAACCCCAATTGCCTCACCAGGAGGAACTTTAGAATTAAGGTGTATTCCAGCAACATCAATACCATCTCCACCAGCCTCAAACTGAATGATATTTTCAGAAGCATCCCTTACAGTTCCATCGTATTCAACCTTTAAGTCCTGTAATGCAGAAACCAATCTCCTATACAAATAACCGGATTTAGGTGTTCTTAATGCAGTATCCATCAGACCATCTCTTCCAGTCATTGCCCCAAAGAAAAATTCTGTAGGCTTTAATCCCCCGAAGTATGATGACTTGATGAATCCTCTAGCTTCGCTTCCCAAATCATTCTTCTCAAAGAATGAAAGTGTTCTCCCTGTATAACCTATGTCAATTCTCTTATTCCACAACGATTGCTGACCCACACTACACCCAATTTGTGTAACTGCCATCATATTACCTGCAGCACCCGGTTTAATCATCTTGTAAACATTGCTATCTGTAGGCAACGTTGCTTTAACAACATCTCCTGCCTTTGAACTAACTTCATTCAAAATCTGAGAAATCTTAACTTCCATAGACTCTTCAGCATTCTTTCCTGGGATCAAAGGCAATGTTCCATCTTTCTTATCTCTTATTGCTTTTTGGGTTTTTGCTTTTGCGTCATCAATAAGTTTTAGAGTTTCTTCTTTAACTTTATCAGAAACATTAACATCATGCAATGATAATGTATAGCCTCTGCTTGTCAAATATGTTGTTCCAAGCTTAAATGCTCTGGCTATTGCTTCAACAGCTTCTTTTTTCCCCATGGCTTTGTCAATGGCCTTGACCATTTCTCCACCTTCAACACCAAATGAATTGTCTCCTAAAATCTCCCGAGGAACTTTAAGATTTGCTTCTTTAGGAAGAATTTGGGAAAATAAATCAGCTCCTGCAACACTCTTTGTCTTAGAATTATTGATTATTCCAACAGAAAACAACAATTGATCTGCTTCAGCTTTATCAAACATCTCTTGTCCAATCAGATAATTTCCAGTAACTGCATCTGCAATGCATCCAACAAGATTTGTATTATTTTTAGACGATATAATATTATTATTAATATCAAGCAATATTTTAGATTCTGCTCTTGCCTCTTCGGTCTGAGGTGAATGAATGTTCATTTCGTCTCCGTCAAAGTCTGCATTATAAGGTGCAGCCGCCGCAGGATGCAACTTAAATGTTCTGTCAGGCAAAACTTTAACATAATGAGCCATCAAGCTTTGCTTGTGCAAACTAGGATGCCTATTGAATAACACAATATCTCCGTCTTGAATATGTCTTTCAACCAAGTATCCTGGCTGAATTTCATTACATAACTCTTCTTTCAATTCTTCACTTACTCTTTTCTTTCTTCCATCAGGTCTGATAACATAATTTGCACCAGGATGTTCCTGTCCCTTCCTTATTAATTTCTTTAATTGTTCAAAATTTTCTGAGGTAACAGGTTCAGGAACGGTTAATATCCTGGCTATTTCATAAGGAATCCCGACCTCATTAATTGCTAAATACGGATCAGGAGATATAACAGTTCTCGAGGAGAAATTAACTCTTTTTCCTGCAAGGTTCTTTCTGATTCTTCCTTCTTTTCCTTTAATTCTTTCAGTAATTGTTTTTAAAGGCTGTCCACTCCTATGTCTTGCAGGAGGAATTCTTGTTATATTATTATCAAAGAATGTTGTTATATGATACTGAAGCAAATCCCACAAATCTTCTATAATAACTTCCGGAGCACCAGCGTTTAGGTTTTCCCAAAGCCTTTGGTTACTTCTAATTATATCAGATAACTTATGCGTTAAATCATCTTCGCTTCTTTCTCCAGACTCCAAGGTAATGGATGTTCGAACAGTAACACTAGGAACAAGAAGCTGGCTTAATATGGCCCATTCAGGCCTACATGTTCTCGGATTAACTCCAATCTTCTTCATTTCTTCATCAGTTATCTTAACAAGGTGATCTCTGATTTCCGTCGGGAATATCCTTCTTTTACCCATCATAAATGAGCTAGGCTTCTCAAGTCTGACTTTTTCCTGAGTATAACTACAATGAGGGCATTGTTTCTTGTCTCTGGCCTTCTTAGATCTGTCAACTAGATTCATTCCCTTAATTTTTTCGTCAGAAAGCAACAACTTCCCACAATTATGACAGAAGCTCCTTAAGAACAATTCAACTAATGGGACATATTTAATATGAAGTACAGGTCTGGCCAATTCTATATGTCCGGGGTGTCCAGGACATTCCTTAACTCTTTTTCCACACGTTCTGCACTTAACGCCAGGATCTATTGCTCCAAGCCTCAAATCCATTAAACCACCATCAACAGGAAATCCATCAATATCATAAAGTTCAGGCGTAACTATTTTTGCAGAGCTTATTCTCTTAACTCTCTCAGGACTGACTAAACTGAATGCCAACGCCCTAACTTGTTTTCTTATATATTCTTCTTTCATTTGTCAAATTTATTTTTTAATTCGAATGAAGTTGATATGTGCAATCCAAGCAACTCGTCTACTAACAATTTGAATGCATATGAGACTTCAACAGGAAATGCTTCTATTCCGCCACAGTTTGAACATACAATCTTATTCCTTATTACATCTTCATAACCTACGCCACCACACTTAGTACAAAGATACATTGTAGTCTTATCAGAGTCATATCTTTCTTTCAATAGCAAGGATGCTCCATGCCCTACTAAGGCTTGTTGCTCCATTTCTCCCAACCTTAATGCTCCTCCTCTTGCTCTTCCCTCTATAGGCTGTCTTGTAAGCAATGCAACTTTTCCTGAAGCCCTGGCATGAATTCTATTATTCACCATATACTTAAGTTTCAAATAATACATATTTCCGATGTAAATTCTGACATCCATTCTCCTTCCAGTGATACCATTGTACATAACTTCTTTTCCATCGTAACTGAATCCTAATCTCCTAAGTTGTTCCTCAAAATAATCAACTTTATCCCCACAGAAAGCAGTACCATCAATTATTTTTCCTGTCAATGCGCCTGTCTTTCCGGCAAGAAGTTCAATCAAATAACCTATACTCTTTCTACCTGGAATGTTGTGGGGATTAAATATCAAATCAGGCCTTATACCCGATGCAGTAAATGGAATATCTTCAGATTTAGCAATCATTCCTATAACTCCCTTTTGTCCGTGCGGAGCAGAATACTTGTCTCCGGGTTCCGGAATTCTCAAGTCCCTAAGTCTAACCTGGGCAATCTTATTACCTTCACCATCAACGGTAACGAAAACAGCATCAACCGTTCCACTTTCCTCTTGTCTAACTGGTGTGCTTCCTTCCTTCTTAGACTGCAAACTGATATCCTTAGCCTCAGACAAGAATTTTGGAGGTGTAGTTTTACCAATAATAACATCTCCTGAGTTAACGGCTGCTTCAACAAACGCAATACCGTCATCTTCCAAATATTTATAGGACTCCTCCGTTCTATATCCCGAAACATCTTTGTCTGGCACTACTATTTCATCCTTCAACCCACCAGCATAATGCCGTTCAGTAGACTTGTAAGGTCTAAAGTAAGTACTCCTCCCCATACCTCTATCAACACTCGCCTTATTCAGAACAATGGCGTCCTCAACATTATAACCCTCATAAGGCATTACAGCAACAACAAGATTCTGGCCCGCTGGATAAATATCAAGAGTATCATAAATAAAACTCCTAACAATAGGCTTTTGAGGATAATGAAGAATGGAAACATCTGTATCTAATCTAGTCAAATAATTAGCTGCATAGATACCAAGACTTTGCTTCAACGTCTTGCTTCCCTTGTTCAATCTGGATGATTGGTCGTGGTTACAGAACGGAACCAATCCAGTGATTAACCCAAAAATATCGATTATGTCAACTTCAAGATGTGTACTTTTTTCAGTAATGTCATCTTTTTCAAGAGCGACCAAGGCATCTTCCTCTTCTGATGCATCAACATATTCAATAATCCCTCTGTCAATCAAATCCTGCCAAGTTGATTCTCCTTCTTCTAGTTCTTTTTCAACTTCCTCAGTCAATTTACTTTTTCCATCTTCAACCACAATCAATGGCCTGAGAACCCTTCCAATTTCAGTCGATATAACTACTTCTCCCGCAGTTCCAAAACTTCTAACACTCAAATCACCGGGTAATCCACCCTTTCTCCTTAATTTTCTAACTTCGGCAACAAAATCCTTATTGTTTTTAACAGCACCAATATATCTACCATTAAAGAACACATCAAACTCGCCATCCTCGTTCAATCCAGCATCCTTAAACTTCTTTAAGGAGCTATTCTCATCAAACTCGATTGCAATGGATATTCTAGCCAGTATAGAAAGATTTTTTCTTAAACCAATTTCAGTACCCTCTGGGGTTTCAGTAGGGCAGAATCTTCCATAATGTGTCGGATGTAATGTTCTTGCCTTCAGATTTCCTTGCTCACCTGGCAGTGTAGAAGAAACTCTTTGCAAATGACTCAACATATCAAGATAGTTACTTTTCTGCATATTTTGCGTAACTCCGGTTCTTTCACCAATCCAACTACCTGTTGCAATCGCACTCTCAATTCTATGACTGAATAAAGTACTCTTAGCTATTGTTTTTATCGAATAGAATTTCTTTCTTTTGACAACTTTCTGCAATGAGTATTGTATATCTTTAATAAGAATGTTCAAGTTAACTCTAAATAAGTCAGCAAGCAAATCTCCTGAAAGCTTAACCCTTTTGTTTGCATAATGGTCCTTGTCTGTTCTTATATTATCATCATCCTTTGCCTTCAAATATTGTTTCAACAATTTACATAATGTTAACGCCTTCTCAGTTCTATTGTTCTTTTCCAATCCGATGTGAGGAAGGAAAAATGAGTCAATTCTCTGCTTTACCCTATCCAGAATCTCTTTCTTTGTACCTTGAATTCCAGACTTTTCAGCTATAAACATTAAGGCATCTTCCGTGCTCTGAATACTGGCATACTCATAAAAGTTTACAATAACACAATTATCCTCAACATCAATATTCTTAGCGATTTCTGATTCATTAGTCATCCCAAGAGCCTTAATTAAAACAATCGCAGGAATATTTCTCAATCTGCTAAATGTTACTTCTAAAATACCTTCGTTTGTCTCAGAAATAGTTGTTGGAATCCTATAAGGCCCTCTTTGTGAAAATAATCTGGATGTTAAACCAAGCCTTCCATATTCGATAAATGGCTGGTTTGGGGCTAAATCCTCAGTCATTATCATAATTCTCTCATTCCCATTTATTATGAAATATCCACCAGGATCTAACGGATCCATATAGTTGTCCCTTAATTCATCTTTACTCATTCCACTAGTATTACATGCAGCGCTTCTAACAATAATAGGGATTCTGCCTATCTCAACTTCTGCACTATCTGACTGTTCACCATAATTAACATTTAATTCAACATAAACTGGAGCAGAATAGGTTATAGTTCTCAATCGAGCTTCGGTAGGAGTTATTTTAGTGACACTTCCATCAGCTTCAATAACATTCGGTTTTTCTAATCTTATTTTTCCAAGCTTAATTTCCACATCTTCGTTATTAATATTATCATTAATTTCCTTAACAATCTGTTGCATCCTATTCCCAATGAAATCGTTGAAAGACCTAATATTAGACTCAACTAAGGAATGTTCTTCAAGATATTTTTCAACTAATAGATGTTTTTTATTTGCCATCATACAACAACCCTAAAATACCCCCTTATTTTATCGCCAAATTTTCTTTCAATCTTAACAACATCGCCCCTTTCACAATTCTCAGGAAGACCTTTGTCATCGATTTTTATCTTTGGTAATTGAGAAACTGAAATGTTGAGATTTTTAGTTAACTTCCTTACCTCTTCTGGCTTCAATTTTATGTGTTTTGGCTGTAAGATATGCATTGGGCAAATTTGCTTTAATGACTAAGCGATAACAAATGATGTTGTAAATATGCCTTTATAAAGCTTTCTACAAAAAATCCCAAATGGCCCCGAAGGGATTCCTGAAGTGAACTCCTGAGCTTCAGGGACTGGGGAGCTTTGCTCCACAGGATGTTCAAATCCCAAATGGCCCCGAAGGGATTTGAACCCTCGACACCTGGCTTAAAAGGCCAGTGCTCTGACCAAACTGAGCTACGGAGCCACACAATAAATAGAATTAATTGATTTTTAAAGCTTAAGGTTTTTAAAGCATTGTTTAATAAGTCCTTTTTAGCCCATACTTTTTAAACAGAAATTTCTCTTGTCTGTTCAAGATTAAATTCTGTCTTTACCCCAATTCGTTTATTTCTTGAATTATAACACAAAATTTAATGATAATAACTTTAATTCGATTGTTAATTTAAAAATAGATTCTTTATCAATTAGTGGAGATGAAGTTATTGATTTAATAATTTCTGCAACTGGAGAATTAAGTAGTAGGTCAAAACAGATAACTGAAGATAATTTAATTTCTATTTTTAAGAAATTAAAAGATTTAGAAGCAGTAGTAGAAATAAATCCCTCTGAAATGGAACAAGATTAATAAAATTAAGAGTTCTCTATAATCTCTTGTTCTGCTTTTGTTATTCCATATAATTTATAGATTTCTTCATCAATTTCATAATCAACATTTTTAATCTGTTGTTCTGATTTTCCTTTTTTATAGAATTGCACTATTCTTTCAACGAGTTCTTTGATTTTAAGTGTTATCTTTATTATTTAATAAGAAAAACAATGTTTTTATACATTCTATTCTTAAGATGAGTATGTTTGAAGAAACCAGAATTAAAAAGAGAGTGGAAATTGAAGGGTTCATAAATCTCATCAAAAAGTACAAAAGAGAATAGATTGAATGTACTCATCACACCTTTTTTAGATTAAGTAAAAAACAAAGGAAAATCTATACTTGTGATGAATTAAGAAATATATTGCTTCAAGAAAAGCCATTTTTAGTAGGTTTTCAATATAATGAAAATTATGCTGTATTTTACAAATATAGAGGTAAAAATTTTAAAATGATAGTTGCTTTTAATGATAGAAAGATTAAAATAGTTACTTTTTATTTTATAGAAGAATGGCAAATACCCAAGCTATAAAACCAAGACATCTGGAAGGAAAAGGAGAAATGGATTACGATTATGTAAATGATATTCTGTTTTTTAAAGTTAGTGAAAGGGAATATGCTTTTTCTGTTGAGTTTCAGAACATGGTTATAGACATTGATGAGGAGAATTTTATAGTAGGAATACAAATTTTTGAGGCGTCCAAGTTTTTAAGAATGTCTAAAGTTAATTTAAGAGAAATTCCAAGATGGAAGTTTAATGCAAAACTTGACAATAATACAATTGAAATTCGCCTTGATTATCAATTAAAAGTAAGAAACAGAATATTTGAAAAAAATCCCATAATTATACAAGAAAACAAGTCTGAAAGTTTGAAGCCACAGGTTGTGAGGACGATTTAAGTTTATTTCAGACTCCCCTTATCTGAAATTACTGAAATTATCTTCTTTAATTTTATATTCATCTCAAACTCTCCTCAATAATTTTAATCTCTTCTTTCGTCAATCCATAAAGTTTATAGATTTCTTGGTCAATTTCATAATCAACATTTTTAATGTCCTGCTCTGATTTCCCTTCTTTGTGAAATTGCATTATTCTTTCAACGAGTTCTTTGATTTTTTTGGCTTGGATTGAAGAAGGGAGTTTTATTGGGAATCTGTTTAAATCAACTCTCTTTAATTGTGGTGTAGAATCCTTATTGGTTACTGCGAAGTTCCAATAATAACTCTGCATTAATTTTGAATTTAATATTGCACAAAGAATTTTCAATTTTCCTTTGTCGTTCTTTTCGTTAGTATAAACAAAGTATACTGATTGTTCTGGATAAGTTGAACTTCCGTCAAAAGAGGAGATTATTTTATTTCCAGTTTTACGCAAAAATACTTTATTCTTTTTGCTTAATTTTTCTTTGTCCTGAGTGCCTCCTGCAAGGTTTGATTTTTTAAAATCAAAATAATAATTTCCCAGCATTCTATATCTGAGGATATTTCTCCCCTTAAAAACTTTAATTTGTTCGCCAGATTTATTTTCTGTTACTTTTCCTTGCTTAGCTATAAAACCTACTTTTGTTTTAAACTTTTCAGATAACTCAAAAACATCTGTTTCTTCTTTTATTCTATCAAATATATTTTTAAGTTCTGTGTCAACTATAGTCCAAGATAGATTTTCAGATTTAAGATATTCCTCTTTTGAGATTTCCTTAAATTCTGTGCTGGGATATACTGCAATTTTTATTTTTGATTTTTTGTTAGGAACTTTGTTTTGTATAGCAAATATCATATTATCACTAATAACTCCCTCAAACTCTGGTCTGAACCAAAGGGATTTGATTGTTCTATTGGTTAATATTTCTTTTCTTAAATTCTTAAATTGTAGGTTGTTTGCTAATCTGTCTGGAACAATAAACCCAAAGTATCCTTCTTTTTTGATTAGTTCTAAACCTCTCCAGACAAACATCTCAAATAAATTCGGTCTATATTTGTCACAAGGATATTTTTTTAGAAGATACTCTAACTCGCCGATAGATAGTTCTGCACTTTTTTATTTTCCCTTAACGGATACCCATGGAGGATTCCCAATAACAATATCAAAGCCACCTTCTCTAAAAACATCTGGAAATTGGGCATTCCAATTAAACGCCTTATCAAAACGAGAATCTGAAATTAAGCTGTTTCCATTTCTAATATTGCCCTTCATATTCGGCAATATTCGTCTTCTCGTTTCTCTTGTTTCTTCTTCTAATATTTTTAATAAAAGATTGAGCTGTGTTAATTCTACTGCTTTTTCATCTAAATCAACGCCATAAATGCAATTAAGCAAAATAGTCGCCTTTTGTCCTAAACTTAATCTTCCTTTGAAGTCTTTGAATGAATCCCATTTCTTTGAGCTTTCTCCATTTCTTAACCTCTCTTCAATTATTTTCTTTAATTCTTCAAAGGCGTCTAAAAGAAAAGAGCCAGAGCCACAAGCAGGGTCAATAACTTTTATATCTAAAATCTCATCTAAAGTTTTGTTTTTTGTGTATTCTACGAGAGTATTATCTAAAATATAATCAACAACATATTTAGGGGTGTAATAGATACCCATCTTTTTTCTTTTCCCACTCACTAAATCTAACTTAACTCTTTTTTCTGTTCCTCTTAAAACAACTCCTAAATACTGCTCATAAATACTCCCCAATAAATCAACGGGAATCTCATCAAACATATACCTCTCTTGATGGTCTTGAGTTCCATAGTATAATCCTTTGATGACTTTAATCAAACTTTTCTCATCAAAAAATCCTTCTTTTTCTAATAATCCTTCTGCAAATAATTTAGAGTTATATTCTTTATCAAAAATTTTAAATTGAATTAGCAATAAAGCCCAGAGATTTTTATCCGTTCTTCCGTTCTGGACATCATCAACCTTTTTTAATAAAAACTCTTTTTCCTCTAACCCTCTATCTTCAACGGAACGCATAAAAATTAATCTATCTATTAGAATCTGAACAAGCTCATCAATTTGAGAATCCTCTAAATAATTTCTTTTACTCTTCAAATCTTTAGATAACCATTCCCTATATTGAAGCAAATCAGTTAAAATAGATTTATCAATAGGTTTTATTAATTTCTTATCTACATTATCAAGAAGTTTATTTATTTCTTCTTTTTCAAAACTTTCTCTTGATAATAACCATAATCTATCAAAATCTTTAATGAAATTTTCACAATCTAACCGCAATAACCTTTATCATCCTTCAATAAATTTTTATCTATATTTTTTATATTAGATAGTGCGTGATAAACTCTTATCTGTTTAAAGTTAGTTAAAACTGAAAATTTAATATTCTTATGGTGTGCATAAGAAACAGCTTGTTTTCCTTCTTTTTCTTCAAGTCTAACATTAGTTTTCTTTGCTTCAACAACTAATTTATTTTGATTTCCTATTTTGATAAGATAATCTGCTCTACCTTTCAAAACCCTATATTCTTTTGAAATTTCCTCTCTTTTCCAACCCAATGCTTCTAACAATGGCTCTATAAACTGAAACTTAATATCTTCTTCAGGCATACTATCAAGTTTTTCTTTAGGATAAGATTGGAATTTTTTAACTATTTTTTCTACTTCTGATTTTGCTATTTCCTTATCCATTTAAAGGGCAATAAAAGAATCTATAAAAACTTAACTCAAAGGACTTTTTAAACAGGAACTACTTATTAAACAAAGCCGGTTTTTAATAAGATTACTTAAACGCCTTATCAACCATCTCTTTAATCATATCTTCATTCAAAGCTCCAGAATGTCTATCCACTTGCTTTCCGTCTTTGAACAGGATTGTCGTAGGTATGCTCATTACCTGGAATCTCTGAGCTAATTCCTGATTGCCATCAACATTTACCTTACCAAATTTAACGTCCTTAATGCTTTCAGAAGCTTTCTCAAAATGAGGCTTCATTATCTTGCAAGGTCCACACCAATCAGCGTAGAAGTCAACAACAGCACCCTTCTTAACGAACCCATCAAAACTCTCTTTATTTAAATCTTTAACAGCCATAAAAGGTATTAAGAAAAAGTGTTTTTAAACTTTTTGTCACCCCATTATCTAAAAGTTTCTCGTCGTGAATTGTTTATATTCTTCTTTTCTCTATAAGATAAAAATGTCAGACCGGTTCCAACAACCCCTAAAACCCCTGCAATAAATACAGAATAATCTGCAACATCTCTTATATCAGCACCGCCTCGAAATATTCTTTGCTGTGAGCTGTCAATATTAATGTTTCTTCTGAGTGATTCAGACGCAAAATAAATTATTCCTGCAAGAGTAACAGCTGCTGATGCATACCTTATAACTTCCCTCATCAGAATAATTGGAATAAAAAGTATAAATAATTATATGTGCTCTATGTCCTTAGGACACTTTCTTTTTAACATGTTTAAGGCATTTCTCACAATAAAAAATATCATACATCAATCCTTCAACTTCAATTCCTACCTGATGTTTAAAAGAATGTTCGCAATTCATTACTCCCCACACCCACCCCTAGTAGTTTGCTTACAAAAAGTGCAAACCATTTCACAATTACCAGTTCTTTTAGCAGGCCCGCCACACAACGGACATGTCAAACCTTCATTACCATAATCATCCAACGCTTTTTGCTCCTCCGAAGGTTTTTCCATTTGCTTAATTTCAAACTCAACCTTTCCCTTACTAGTTCCAAAGTTATTCAACATAAACTGGGCAACATAATCCACAATAGAGGATGCAGACCTTATTATAATTCCTCGTGCGTCTAATTCACCACCTTCAACATTTTTTGCAAAACCAGATGGCTCAAATTTTTGATGTCTAAATCTCTTAAACAATGTATCAACACTAACACCATACTGTAAATTAAATGAAACAGACCTTGCCCACGCATCCATCAATCCCCTGATAGTAGAACCTTCCTTAGCCATTGTTACAAATATTTCTCCAGGGCTTCCATCATCGTAAAGCCCAACAGTCAAATAACCTTTATGCCCTGCTAAATCAAATCTATGAGTTATACTCTTTCTGGTTTGAGGCAAATCCTTCTGCCTTTTTCCAATAAGATTATCAACTTTAACTCTCTCCCCTTCAGTCTTCTTAGTATTCAACGGCTGACTTCTCTTGCTATTTTCCCTATAAATTGCAACAGCCTTCAACCCCTGCTCCCACGCATAAATATATGCATCCATTATTTCATCAACACTCGAACTTTCCGGCATGTTAACAGTCTTGCTTATCGCTCCAGATATAAACGGCTGAACAGCAGCCATCATTCTTATATGGCCCTTGTAATTAATATTCCTAGTCCCATTAGCCGGTTTGAAAGCGCAATCAAAAATTGGTAAATGCTCTGCTTTTACAATAGAACCCTCAATAGTATCATTCTTATCAATATAATCTATAACACTATTAATCTCATTTTCAGAATATCCTAAATTCTCCAAAGCCAACTTAACACCCCTATTAACTATTTTCAACATCCCCCCTCCAGAAAGAACTTTGTATTTAACAAGCGCGATATCTGGTTCGATTCCAGTAGTGTCACAATCCATCATAAATGCAATTGTCCCAGTAGGTGCAAGAACAGTTACTTGTGCATTCCTAAACCCCTCTTTCTCTCCTATATTGTACGCGTCACTCCAACAATCCCATGCTACATTAACTAATTCTCTTAAATTACCAGGAATCTTCTCCACATCTATATCTTTAACATGTTCTCTCTGCATTTCAATAACCTTCAACATAGACTCTTTATTATCTTCGTACCCTGCAAAGGGTCCAACTAATCCAGCCAACTTTGCACTAGTCTTATATGCCTCTCCGCCCATTATAGCAGTGATTGCTGCAGCTACTGCCCTTCCCTCATCAGAATCATAAGGCAATCCGTAACTCATCAACAAAGCACCCAAATTTGCATAACCCAATCCCAAGG
>Ga0100402_1005331_pt1 | contig 13194 bp, 11 predicted proteins | sample CryGeyme20150102_FD_80419 | JGI IMG/M metagenome (GOLD analysis project Ga0100402, IMG submission 80419) | Groundwater microbial communities from Crystal Geyser aquifers in Utah, USA - Crystal Geyser metaG 2015-0102 | ecosystem: Environmental > Aquatic > Deep subsurface > Groundwater | place...
ACTTCGCCATGAAAAGGCCTTTGAGCTTGTGGAAAAGAGTGAGTTTTTCTCTTAAATCTTCGAGGTAGAGAACGGTTGCGTGTTCTTCGATGCAAGCGATAAGTTCTTCGAGTTCACCAGCTTCAATAAATTTTCGAGATGTAATCACGGTTTTAATGTTGGCGGTTTTTAAGACACCGCGTGTTGCTTTTTCGCCCATGGTGAAGTTGAGCATAGCAGGCACTGCGCCAATGGCTTGCATGGCAAAAAAGGTGAGGTAGCAACCACAGACATTGGGTAAAAGTAGTCCCACATGTTCTCCCCGGTATGCGGGTTTGGGTAGTAATTGCTGCAATACCATGGTGCGCGTATACACATCAGAGAAAGTCATCGGTTTGCGATCGAGGTCTTCGATAATTTCATGGTCTTTACCATGTATTTCGCCAGCATGAAGCAAGGCATCCCATAAGCGTTCATTGTATGTTGAAGAGGCAAACATCATGTCACGCATGATAATTGCCATAGCTTCACCCGCTTGATGGCGGCGATCTTTATTGCTGATGCCTTCGGCAAAGGTGAGTTGGTGATGGGGTAAAATGGTGAGTGTAATCTTGGGAAACCAGCGTTGACGAACTTTGCCTTTGAGACGAGAGAAGTGCGTAAACTGAGCGCCATCAATGCGCACGGGCAAGATGTTGGCATTGGCTTTATCGGCAATCATCCCCGGGCCAGGATAGATTTTCATCAGTGCGCCTGTAGCAGTGAGCCTTCCTTCCGGAAAAATGGCTACATATTCACCAGACTTCACTTGCTGAATCAGTGTTTTCATGGCCATGGGGTCGTGGTGAGCAAGCGGGAATAAAGAGACGGCGCGTTTTGGTAGCCACATCCACCAGCGATAAAAATATTTCGGGTCGATTGCGAAACTAATTTGGGTGGGAAGGAAAAGGGCCAGCAAAATGCCATCTAAAAAAGAAGCATGGTTGGCTACTATTAAGGCACGTTCCCCGACATTTTCTAAATTGGCTAGTCCATGAACATTAACCCTAAATAGCCATTTTATGGGTTGTTTAACCAGCCACATAAGTAGTTTCATAGGCCTCCCCCTCTAACCTTCCCACAAGGTTTGTGACTCAAAAGTAAGTGCAGCATAGCGTAAGGTTGTTGGTTTGGTAAGGCTCTGAGTTAGGGCGGAAAAGTAATCGGTAGCTCGTATTGAGATTACTGGTGTACGGCAGGACAGACTGAGCCTTAGACGAAAAGTTTTGAGATGCTTCTAGCAAGAAAAAGCTCGAAAAAAAGCGGCGTCTGTTTAAGGTTGCTTGCAAAGAAAAAGAGTGGCCAGATGATAGTAATTTTAAAAATGTTGGGATTGAGGGTTTTAATCTTCAAGTCAATTTTTACGGCTTAGAGGCGGAGTTAAAATGAAAGTTGCAATAGTTGGTATGGGTTATGTGGGTCTGCCATTGGCTTTGGCCTTTGGTAGGGTTGTTGAATGCATAGGTTTTGATATATCTAGCGATAAAATTGAGGCCTACCGCTCTGGTGTTGATCCTACTGGTGAAATGGAAGATGAGTTGTTCATTCATGCCAAGCGTCTTACGTTTACCACACGGGCTGAAAACTTGAAGCAGGCTGACTATGTTGTGGTGGCTGTCCCCACGCCAATTGATAATGCACATCAGCCTGACTTGTCGCCCGTGATCAATGCCGCAAAAACCGTAGGTAAGCACCTTAAACGAGGAGCAATCGTTATTTTTGAATCCACAGTCTATCCAGGTGTGACTGAGGATTTTTGTGTACCAATTCTAGAGGAAATGTCTGGTTATAAGTGTGGTGAAGACTTTAAAGTTGGTTACTCGCCTGAACGAGTAAATCCTGGGGACAAAATACATCGTCTTGAGACCATTGTGAAAGTGGTCTCAGGCCAAGATGAAGAAACCCTTGAAAAGGTTGCAGTGCTCTATGAGTTGGTGATTGAAGCTGGCGTGCACCGTGCGCCATCCATCCGCGTTGCGGAAGCTGCGAAGGTCATTGAAAATACACAGCGAGATTTGAACATCGCGCTAATGAATGAGCTGGCTGTTATTTTTGATAAGATGGGTATTGATACGATGGATGTTCTTGCTGCGGCCGGCACCAAGTGGAACTTTCTCCCATTTCGACCAGGCTTGGTGGGCGGGCATTGTATCGGGGTTGACCCTTACTATTTAACCTACAAAGCTGAGATGATGGGGTACCAGCCAGATGTCATTTTGTCGGGCAGACAAATTAACGAAAGTATGGGTAAGTTTATAGCGGGTAAGACCATAAAACAGATGATAGCTTCGGGTGGTCGTATCAAAGGCTCAACAGTTCTTATTCTTGGCTTGGCCTTTAAAGAAAATTGCGAAGATTTAAGAAATACACGTGTCATTGATATTGTTGAAGAGCTCGAATCGTATGGTGTTTGCGTCAAGGTTTTTGATCCGATTGTGAGTCAAGAAGGCGCAAAGCGAGAGTATGGGCTAGACTTGCTAAATAATGTATTTGAAGTATCAGATGTTTCAGCTGTGATTGCTGCTGTTGCGCACACAGAAGTTGTTGCACTGGATACAAGTGAATTATACAAAAACTGTAAACCTAATGTGCCGTTTATTGATGTGAAGTCAGCATTTGATCGTGAAAAGTTGGCGGCTGATGGTTTTGCAGTATGGCGATTATAAAAAAAGGATTTATAATGAAAAAAGTAGCATTAATTACAGGGATTACAGGCCAAGATGGCTCCTATTTGGCTGAATTTTTATTGGAAAAAGGTTATGAGGTTCATGGAATAAAACGAAGGGCATCTTCTTTTAACACACAGCGAATTGACCATATTTTTCAAGATCCCCACGTCAAGAATCCAAGCTTAAAGTTGCATTATGGTGACTTGTCCGACTCATCGAATTTGACGCGCATTTTGCAGGAAGTACAGCCCGATGAGGTTTATAATCTGGGTGCACAATCCCATGTGGCTGTGAGTTTTGAATCACCTGAATATACTGCTGATGTGGATGCTTTGGGCACGCTCCGTTTGTTGGAAGCTATTCGTTTATTAGGTTTGGAAAAGAAAACGAAGTTCTATCAAGCATCGACGTCTGAATTGTTTGGTGAAGTACAAGAGATTCCGCAAAAAGAAACTACACCATTTTATCCACGCTCGCCTTACGCCGTTGCGAAAATGTATGCTTATTGGATTGTTGTAAACTACCGTGAGTCGTATGGTATGTTTGCCTGTAATGGTATTTTATTTAATCATGAATCACCACGCCGTGGCGAAACCTTTGTAACGCGTAAAATTACACGTGGTTTAGCGAACATCGCGCAGGGTTTAGAGGCATGTCTGTATATGGGTAATATGGATGCCTTACGTGACTGGGGTCATGCAAAAGACTATGTTCGTATGCAATGGATGATGCTGCAGGAAGAAGTAGCAGATGATTTTGTGATTGCTACAGGTGTTCAGTACTCTGTGCGCCAGTTTATTGCTTGGTCAGCACAAGAGCTTGGTGTAACGATTCGTTTTGAAGGGAAAGGACTTGAAGAGAAGGGGATTGTAGAGTCTGTTGTGGGAGATGATGCGCCTGGACTGAAAGTTGGTGATGTGATTGTTCAAATTGATCCACGTTATTTTAGGCCTGCAGAAGTTGAAACTTTACTTGGTGATCCTAGTAAAGCTAAAGCTAAACTAGGTTGGGTTCCTGAAATTACAGTGCAAGAAATGTGTGCTGAAATGGTGGCTGAAGACTTGAAAGTGGCGAAGCGTCATGCTTTGTTGAAAGAGCATGGCCACGATATACCTGTTTCAGTTGAATAAAGAATGAAAATTTTTCTAACTGGCTCAAACGGAATGGTTGGGAGAAATATACTTGAGCATTCATCTGCCCAGGCTCATGAGATTTTAACGCCAAGCAGTGCTGAATTAAATCTATTGGATGCTAGCAATGTCCAGGCTTACCTTGAAAAATATAAGCCGGACATGGTGATACATGCTGCGGGTATTGTAGGTGGCATTCAGGCCAATATTTCTCAACCCGTTAAATTTCTCGTGGATAATATGCAAATGGGACTCAATGTCTTAATGGGTGCTAGAGCAGCAGGCGTTACCAAATTAATCAACTTGAGCAGCTCTTGCATGTACCCTAGGGATGCGAAAAACCCATTGTCTGAGGAATTGATTCTAAAAGGCGAGCTCGAGCCTACCAACGAAGGCTATGCTTTGGCCAAGGTGGCTGGTACTAGGCTTTGTGAGTATATCCATAGAGAGGATTCTTCTTTTCAATACAAAACCGTCATCCCATGTAATCTCTATGGTCGCTTTGATAAGTTTGACCCGAAACACTCGCATATGATTCCTGCTGTTATTAAGAAGTTATCCGATGCCAAAGATGCGAAACAGATTGATATTTGGGGTGATGGGCTGGCCCGCCGTGAATTTATGTATGCGGGTGATTTGGCAGATTTTATCTTTTATGCCATTTCAAAATTTGAGGCTATGCCACAAAATATAAATGTCGGTTTGGGTCACGATTATACCATTAACGAATACTACCAAGAGATTGCAAACGTAGTGGGTTTTAAAGGCGAGTTTATTCACGATTTATCCAAGCCCGTAGGTATGAAACAAAAGCTCATCAATGATGCGAAATTAAAGTTGTTTGGATGGAAGTATAAAACCAAACTCTCTGACGGTCTTAAAAAATGCTACGCGTATTACATAAATGAGGCAAAGTATGATTAACTATCCATTGGCAAGCAGCACATGGGATGAAAAAGAGCTGAGTGCAATTCAGAAGGTGATTGATTCAAACATGTTTACCATGGGTAAATATGTTGCGGAATACGAAAAGCGTTTTGCTGACTTTTTTGGCTCCAAATATGCGGTGATGGTGAGTTCCGGTTCAACGGCAAACTTATTGATGATTTCATCGCTTTTTTACACCAAGAACGAAGAGTTAAAGTTGAATCGTAGTGATGAGGTGATTGTCCCTGCAGTTTCATGGTCAACCACTTATTTTCCGCTGCAGCAGTATGGATTGAAAGTGAAATTTGTGGATATCGACCCTGAAACGCTGAATATTGATTTGGTTAAGCTGGAAGCTGCCATCACCGATAAAACCAGAGCAATTTTGGCTGTGAATCTACTTGGCAATCCGAATGACTATGCGGCAATACAAAAGCTCATTTCAGGTAAAGACATTGTGTTGTTGGAAGATAACTGTGAATCCATGGGCGCTACCTTTGATGGGAAGCAGGCCGGCACCTTTGGCGTGATGGGCACTTATAGCTCCTTTTTTAGCCATCATATGGCAACGATGGAAGGCGGCTGCGTGGTCACCGACGATGAGGAGCTGTATCACATTTTATTGTGCATGCGTGCGCATGGATGGACCCGCAATTTACCGAAGGAAAACCACGTTTCTGGCATCAAGAGTGATGACCCATTTGAAGAGTCATTTAAGTTCATTTTGCCTGGATACAATGTTCGCCCATTGGAGATGAGTGGTGCAATTGGTATTGAGCAATTAAAAAAACTACCGAGCTTTATTGCTGAGCGCAGAGAGAATGGCGCGTACTTTCAAGAGCTGTTTGCAAATCACCCTTATTTGAGAATCCAGAAAGAGACCGGGATGAGTAGCTGGTTTGGTTTCTCTTTGGTGATTAACGAAGACGCGGAAATTGAGCGAAAAACGATTGTTTCGAAGTTGATGGAAAATGGAATCGAGTGTCGCCCAATTGTAACGGGTAACTTTGCCAAGAATGATGTGCTCCAATACTTTGATTATGAAATTTCCGGTTCTTTGAGTAGCGCAGAATATTTGGATGCCAATGGTTTCTTTGTTGGGAATCACCAAGTTGAATTAAGGAAGGAAATTCGTTTGTTGGCCGATATTTTAAAGTAAATGCTAAAGAGAACACTGACATATATAGCGAATCTTAAGTATATTAAATACATTGTTTTGAGGCTGATGTTTGCTGGAAAGCACATAGCATTAGAAACACAGCATATTAATTTTAAAAGTAAAATTGGAAACTATACAACTATTTTAGAAGGTTCAGTCGTGGACCACCTTACCAGCGTAGGTAAGTATGCTTATATTGGTAGAAACTGCTATTTAACTAAAGTTTCAATAGGGAATTACTGCTCTATCGCCAATAATGTTTCTATAGGCCAAGGTGAGCATAGTTTGTCTGATGTCTCGACAAGTGCTTTCTTCTACGAAAATAGTTATGAGAAATTAACGGAGAGGGACTGTGTGGTTGGCAACGATGTTTGGATTGGTGTAGATGCCATTGTGTTGAGAGGGGTGAATATAGGTGACGGTGCGGTTATTGGCGCTAACTCTGTTGTGACGCGAGATGTCCCTGCCTTTGCCGTCGTTGTTGGCTCACCAGCTAGAGTTATTAAATACCGTTTTGATGAAGGTAAGTGCGAAAAGATTTTGGGATCTAAGTGGTGGGACTTTGAGATAGAAGAGGCAAAAAATATTGTCCGAGGATTAAGTGAAAATCAGTGAAACAAGGCGGCTCATACAAGTGAAAGGATGCTACGGTGACTATATGCCTGTAGGCCAATTCCGAGTCGCACACGTTGGTTTGGGAAAAACTGCCTCTACGTTCTTGCAAAAGCGTTTTTTCTCAGAAATCGATATGCCTGTCTTCTCTACTGATCCCTCCAGTCATTGGCCAGAAGAGCTTAACTGGCTGCGGTCAATAAATCGTGTTTGGATGAAAGACTTTTATACAGAACGGTTGTTTTGGTCTCGCAAAGAGCGAGAAGCATATTTTTGCGCCCAAGTGGATCAGGCTAGGGAGTCTTGGGTTCTTTCGGGCAAAGAATTTGTGGAAAAATCAGGTGGCGCGCTTCTTTTAAGTGCTGAGGGGCTTTGTGGATTTTCAATTCCAGTCGCAAAGTATATTGGTAATTTGTTGCATGATATTGGAATTGAGAAAATAATATTTGTATTTAGAGGGCAGGCTGACTGGTCGATTTCATTATGGAGGCAGCTAATTTTGGCTGAGGACCGATTTGCTCGATATGTTAGTTTTGAAGACTTGTTTGGCAACATGAGTAGTGATGGAAAATGTGCGCCATTGGACATGGACTGGATGGGGTATTTAAACAGTTATAGGGAGATATTTGGTGCACAGAATGTTCTGGCTGTTCCTTATGAACGCCTTGTTCATGAAGCACCAATGTTTTTTGAAGAAGTTTCGAGGTTCATGGGTGTGAAATCTAAACGGCTGCCTGACTTTAGTCAGCGGGAGAATTTGTCCCAAGAAGATAACTTTTACCTCGCATGGAAAATGGGGGGCGATAGCCGACTCTTGCGTGCGTATCCGTTGAGGATGTTATTGCACAATAAAAAAAGAAGCTTTTTGTCACTGTGTTTTAAAAAAGAACCGATCACAAACTTCAATCACGATTTTCGAATAAAAATTATGCAGCACTTTAGAGATTCGAATCAAGAGTTATCAAATCAGACTGGTTATAACTTAGCATCCTATGGGTATTTCTAAATTGGCGGTGCATGATGAGGAATTCTTGAGTGGACGCTTTGTTTATGATGAAGATATTGGTCATTCCATTTTTTCTTCGGAATTCAATCCAGATGGGCTTAAAGATAAGTGGATTCAGCTTCATGAGCGCTTTAAGGAATTAGGGGTGGCGCTTGGGTATGATTCGGATATTAACGAGTACCCAGTGTTTGAGTTGCATCTGAATGTACATGAGCGGGTAAAACAAGCAGATTGTCCAGCATATGTTATTTTGCTTGAGGATTCGCATGTGTATTTACCAAATGGTGATAAAGGGTTGCTTTCACACTATAAGAAAGTTTTCACTTGGGATGACTCGCTAGTTGATGGTGATAGGTTTGTAAAAATAACGTTCTCACCCCGCATAACCCCCGCTGCCTTTGCGAGTCTTTCTGACCGCACACTATTTTGCTGTATTATTGCAGCTAACAAGTCATTGCCAGCATTTTCTGAAAATGACTTGTATAGTGAACGGGTGCGCGTCATACGATGGTTTGAAAGGAATGCTCCTGATGATTTTGCCTTATATGGGGGCGGATGGGGTCACCCTCCAAGAAAGCCCGGACTTGCAGGCAAGGTGTTAGGTCTTCTTTTTCGCATCTTACGTGTTCAGAACTGGGTGAAGTGTTTCCCATCATGGAAAGGTAAGGTTGATGTGAAGCAGGACCTGCTTCAGTCAACAAAATTTACATTCGCATACGAAAATGTCAGTGATGTGCCAGGATATATCACTGAGAAAATATTTGATGCATTTTCCGCAGGCTGTGTGCCTGTTTATTGGGGTGCGAGTAATATTACAGACTATATTCCAGAAGACTGTTTTATTGATGCAAGGAAGTTTGCTGATATCGCTTCAATTTATGCGTTTATGAAGGGGATGTCTGACGAGGAGTATTATGCATATCAACATGCAATAGACAGTTTTATAAAAAGTGAATCTATTAAAATGTTTAGCCCAGCTTGCTTCGCCCACACAATTTCAGACTCAATAATACAAGACATCAATGCTTAGTAGAGACTTTGTGATTGTTTTGGGTGGAAGGCTTGCTATTGCATGTATCGGACTGATTGCTATTCGTGCAGTCACTACCTTCTTGTCGCCAGAAGAGTATGGCTACCTTGCTTTACTTTTAATGGTGCAAACTCTTTGTGGCATGTTTTTGGTTAACCCAGTTGGCGTATATATTAATAGACATACGCATCAATGGTGGGGTGAAGGAACACTGATGTCGCGTTTGAAGCCCTTTCGTTTTTACGTCATAGCAGTATCTCTTGTTGGTGGCATTGTGATGTTTGGAGTTGCACTTGCGTCAGCAAATGAGCATCCTTTTTTAAGTGCCTTTGCTCTCATGCTTATGGTTGTGTTTGGAACTTGGAATGCCACATGGGTTCCGCGGTTGAATGTGCTGGGTTTTCGGTTGGATGCTGTTTTTTGGGGCGTTCTTACCGTAGCTCTCAGTCTGCTCTTTTCCGTTGCTCTGATGCTCTTGGGCACAACGGCTACAGTTTGGTTTTGGGGGCAGGTGCTGGGCATGTTAGTTGGTGCAGCGGGCGCAGGAAAACTCATGCGTAAATATGCTAAAACCTTAGGTCACACTGAAGTCGCACCAGCTATTGATTTTGCCGATTTGATGCGTTTCAGCTTGCCATTAGCAATTGGTACAGGATTTATGTGGTTGCAGTTAAGCGGTTACCGACTGGTGGTTGAAGCTTACTGGGGGCTTTCGCAGCTTGGCTATATTACAGTTGGCCTATTGCTTGCGACTCAGATTTGGTCTGTTTTCGAGTCTCTAGCTATGCAATTCTTATATCCATATTTTTTTAAGTCTATAAGCGATAACCATTTGGAAAGTGGAGAGAGAGCGCTTTCAGATTTAATCAATGTATTAGGCCCATTTTACTTGGTGCTTGCTGGTTTGACAGTTGTTGCCGCGCCGCTTTTGGTGCACTTGCTTGTTGACTCCAAGTTTTCAGATGCTGTTCCTTTTGTCATGATGGGAGCTTTTATTGAATGCTGTAGAGCTCTAGCAAATGTCTTTGGGAATGCGGCTCAAGTCACAAAGAAAACATTATCATTAGCTTTACCCTATGGGTTTGGTGCATTTGTTGTGTTTTCGTTCTTATTCGCAACAGGCTTGTTTGAAGCTGGGGTCATATGGGTCGGCGCTGCGTTAATTGCAGGTGCATTGGGTATGTTAGTTGTTATGGTGTTTTCTATGTACAAACAAGTTCGCTTTAAGTTTAAAAGAAAAAGTTGGCTAATAGGAATGTTTGGAATGATTTTATTCTGTGTCATGGGCTTCTGGTATGGCGAGTTGAATACAGCGCCCGAACGATTTGGCTTAGTTGTCTTTGTTGTTTTGGCTTCGGGGCTGCTTACTTTTGCGTTATTAAGAAGAAATGCCGCATTAACAAGGCTGCTTGATACTCAGTTGTCTGGAGAAAACGGTGTCTAAATTAATTGTGAATTTATTAGGTGGTTTGGGAAATCAAATGTTCCAGTATGCTACAGCAAAGGCCTTGGCCCAGCATAAGGAAAGCGTACTTTTTTTGGATGTTGAGGATTTTAAGCATTACGAACTGCACCGATTTGAGCTAACAGATGTTTTTAAACTGTCATCTTTTGAGCTGGCTGCTGAAAAAGACTTCAGAGATGTGTTGAGTTGGCAATCATTTCAGCAGCTGAGAAAGGCTTTAAAAAGTCCAAAGTTAAGCTGGTTTCGGAATGAGCATTATGTCGTTGAACCATTTTTTCAGTATTGGTCAAATTTAAGGGGTAGCCCAGCGAATGCTTATTTAATTGGTTACTGGCAGTCTGAGAAGTATTTTCAAGATTACGAGGACATTATTAGGAAAGACTTTACCTTTATTAAGCCTCTTGAAGGCCTTAATCTACAATTGTCTGGCCAAATGAATCAAAGTGATTCTGTTAGCTTGCATATTCGAAGGGGTGATTACGTGTCCAATCCTGAAACATTAAAAACACATGGTGTTTGTTCGCTAAGTTATTACCAAGATGCCGTAAAGTTCGTTTCTGGGAAAGTTGCAAATCCTAACTTCTATGTTTTTTCCGATGATATTGCGTGGGCAAAGGACCATCTTAAAATTGATTTTCCATGTGAATATATTGGGCATAATACAGGCGCTGAAAGCTACCGAGATATGCAGTTAATGAGCATTTGTAAGCATCATATTATTGCCAATAGCTCCTTTAGTTGGTCGGGGGCATGGCTAGATGGGAGAAATGATAAAATTGTTATTGCGCCAAATCAATGGTTTGCAAATGGCACGAATACTTCTGACTTGCTTCCCCACTCCTGGCTCGTTTTGTAGCCTTTGACTATGAAAAATGCATCTTCAACTCGTACGCTGGTGATAGGCGGCTGTGGTTTTATCGGTTCACACTTGGTGAAAGCGCTGGTTGCATCTGGCAGAAACGTGACTGTGCTTGATAGGAACAAACCAACGACTAACCAAATGTTAACAGATGTTGAGTATGTTACCGGCGACTTTTCTGAGGCTGAGTTGATCCAATTGTTAGTGCCTCAATTTGAAGAAGTGATACACCTTGCTTATGCAAGTAGGCCCAATACATCACATGATGACCCTGTAGGTGACTTGATGCAGAACTTGCCTGCTACAGTGCGGTTGTTTGACGTTATTGCGCAGTGTGGCGCGCGTTTGTTGCTGGTGTCATCTGGGGGCACTGTCTATGGTCAAGCGGTTACTTTGCCCATTCGCGAAGACCATCCCACTCAGCCCATTTCTCCATATGGCCTCACAAAGCTAACAATTGAGAAATATGCTTCCTTATATGCAACAACCAAAGGCTTAGAATTTGTCTGTGTTCGTCCTGCAAATGCTTTTGGCGAGGGGCAATTGCCTTTTTCTGGGCAAGGCTTTGTTGCAACAGCAATCGCAATGGCGCTAAAGCAGATGCCGATTACCATTTTCGGCAATGGGACCGTTCGTGATTATGTTTATATTGACGATTTGATTGCAGGCATGATGGTAGCATTAAATTTGGGAAGGAGCGGCCAAGTTTATAATATAGGTTCCTCATTGGGCTTGGATAATTTTCAGGTGGTAGAAAAGATTAGGCTTATCATGGCCGATTTCGGTATTGAAGTGAAAGTTGAACACGCTGCGCCTAGATTGTTTGATGTGCAGGCCAACGTTTTGGATTGCACAAAAATTCGCCAGCTTGGCTGGAAGCCAATGACGAATTTTGATGAAGGGCTTGGTAACACTTTAACATGGTTAGAAAATAATAAATGAGTAAACCTTTAGTCAGTATCATACTTGCTTTGTATAATAGTGAGCGGTGGCTTAAGGAGGCCGTAGATAGCATTATTGGGCAAACATTGCGTGAGTTTGAATTAATCGTTATTGATGATGGTTCTACTGATAAAGGCGTATCAATTGTACAGTCCTATGGTGACCCTCGAATCCGTTTGATTGTCCAAGAGAATGCCGGTTTGGCTGCGGCACTCAACCGTGGCATTGAGGCGGCCAATGCAGCGTATATTTGTAGATTTGACCCCGATGATATCTGCCAAGAAAATCGACTCGAAGTGCAGTATAATTTTTTAGTTGCCAACCCTAAAGTCGTTGCTGTGGGAAGTGCTGCGATGATGATTGATGAAGAGGGGCTGAACGTTTGTGTTTATTCCAAACCACAAGATCATTTATCGCTGCTGAATATGATTCCTGGTTCTCCATTTATTCACCCAAGTGTGATGTTTAAGAAAGAGGCCTACAAACGTGCTGGGGGGTATCCAGAATTAATGAGGCTTGGTGGGGAAGATGCAGTTCTTTTTGGACGAATGGCTCAAGTGGGTGAGCTATGTAATATACCCGACCCATTGATTTACTACAGAATCTCAGCTTCAGCTCTTAGTAGAAAGTCTAAGCAATTTCGCAGTTTTCTGACGGAACTCATCAAAGCTCAAATTGCAGGAAAAGAAGTTACTAGTGATGATTTATCTGTTTTGCATCGGTTATCAACTGGATCCAGTCAGGATAAGCGGTTTTATTATCATGCCGATTTATCGAGGATGTATGCATGGGGAGGAGGGCAATCACTCTCCAGAAAGCATGCTTTGGGGGCGATAGCCCTCAAGCCATGGTCTTTAATGTCATATCTCATTATCATATTAAGCTTTCTCCCATCAGGCTTCGTGCAAAAGCTTTACTATCTAGTAAAAAAGGAACGGTTTCATAAGTGAATATAGGAAAGAAAGTGTTTTTTGATAATAGGCTGGCGCCTTTTTTATTGCTTACTTTGATTGTCTTCTCATGGGCCTTGTATCCATTTACGGTATCATGGATATTTCCTTGGCATGTGAGAGCGGTGGTAGTTTTACTCTGGGTGCTCTTCATTATTTCAGCATTTCTTTTTCGCGCTCAATGTAACATTCGAGAATTATCCTGGCCGAGTTACATTAAATATTTCGCGATTCTAATTAGCGTTTATTTTATAGCACTATCTGTGCCCACATTCATGAGTGAAAATAAGGTTCCTGTATCTGCGTATTATTATTTAAGCCTTGGTTCAAAATACGTGTTTTTGGGCATGCTGCTGTTTTTTGTTAATAAACGTATTCTATATTCATCATTGAGAATTTACACTGCGTTATGCGTTGTTTTAGCCAT
>Ga0100402_1005339_pt1 | contig 13181 bp, 13 predicted proteins | sample CryGeyme20150102_FD_80419 | JGI IMG/M metagenome (GOLD analysis project Ga0100402, IMG submission 80419) | Groundwater microbial communities from Crystal Geyser aquifers in Utah, USA - Crystal Geyser metaG 2015-0102 | ecosystem: Environmental > Aquatic > Deep subsurface > Groundwater | place...
AACCGGCTTATAAAAGCCTGTGCGTATACCAAGCCTATCCAAAGCGCGCACCATGCCCAAACTCACAGTGGTCAGCCCACTACCAGCACCCGTGGAAACAAGCAAAAACGCATGACTCATGCTAACAACCCCTCAGCTTCAAGGAAAAAAGCGGATATCAATTTAATACCTGACACACATAAGAAGCAATCATCTTTTCTTCATGGGTAGGCACCACCAGCGCTGCCACTTTTGAATCTTTGGCGCTGATATAACCACCAGAATTTTCGCCATGATGTTGATTGTTTTCTGCATCGATTTGCACGCCAAGAATAGCCAACTGCATCAATGTTTTTTCACGAACAAGCGCCGCATGCTCACCAATGCCACCAGTGAAAATGATGGCATCCACTTGCCCAAGTGAAACTGCCAATCCAGCCAATGTTTTTGCCAAATCATAACAAAAGATTTCAACAGCTAGGCAGGCGCGTTCATCACCATCAGCACTGGCTGCCAGCAATGTTCGCATATCATTGCTTTTACCTGAGATACCCAACAAGCCTGATTTCCGGTTTAAAGTGTTGGTGATACTTCCCAAGCTTTGACCTGTCTGGGAAGCCACAAAAGAGAAAATACCAGGATCAATATCGCCGCTGCGGGTGCCCATCACCAAACCCGAAAGCGGTGTAAGCCCCATGGTGGTATCCACGCTTTTGCCGTTTTTAATTGCTGTGGCGCTACAGCCATTGCCAAGGTGCACTGTAATTAATTTGCAGTTTTCAAAGGCAACGTTTAACAGCTTGGCAGCTTGAAGCCCCACATAATGATGACTGGTGCCATGAAAGCCGTAGCGGCGCACGCCATAATCTTCATACCACGCATAAGGCACAGCATATATGCTGGCTTTGCTTGGCATGGTTTGATGAAAAGCAGTATCAAACACCGCCACATGCGGCACCGCTGGCAAAGCAGCAATGCCCGCTTTGATACCAATGACATTAGAAGGATTATGCAAAGGGGCCAAATGTGATAACCCTTCAATAGCTGTAATGCTTAAATCATCAAGCACCGTTGGCGCAACAAACAACTCACCACCATGCACCACCCTATGACCAACAGCAATAATAGCCGATTGATTGAGCTTGGAAAAAAGCACATCCAACATCACCGCCATAGCACTTTGGTGGGTAGCCTGTAAAAGCTGCTGTTCATGTTTATTGCCGGCAATCAACCAAGATAAATCGGCCTCAGCTTCACCCAAACGCTGCGCCAAACCTTCTGCCAATACCTGCAGGCTTGAACGTTCGAATACGGCTATTTTAATGGAGGAACTACCTGTGTTAATGACCAAAATCATGTTTGTCCGCCATCTTGCATTTGATTTGTTTGCTGATGTTACCCGCGATGCAGCAGTAATTTTCTGCGATATTCTTCAGGGTCTTTGGTTTGCGTCATCGCACCGCCACGGGGATAAAGGGCATCAAACAAACGCGATACCCAAAAGCGCAAAGCGCCCAAACGAAGCAAACCATTCAATGCATCTTTTTCTTGCTCCAATAAAGGCCGCACCGATGTATAACCTGCCAACCATCTGGCCATGCGTGATTCATCGCTATCGCCCAAAATAATAGCCTGGGCGTTGATAGCAATGGCAATATCCATGGCATACGGGGCATCATGGGCATAATAAAAATCAATCACCCCCGATACTTCATCGCCTGAAAAAAGAATATTATCGCAAAACAAATCGCCATGAATCACGCCATGAGGCAAATCGAGAAGTTGCAATTGCTGTTGATAGAGCAACTCGTCATTAAGCAGCTGCAAAGCATCATCACCGTAAGTTTTTTTCACATCCGCTTGCATGGATAAAATCTTTTCAACCAACCAAGCCCGCCCAGTTGGGCTGCCTCTACGCTCTGTAAAACTAGCGCCAATCACATGCAAGTTGGCCAGCATTGCGCCCGAGGCATAAAGCTGAGTTTCATTGAGTTCGTCTAAAGTTTCACCGCTCAAGCATGAAACAATACAACCCGACTTTTCACCATCATCCGCATCAAGCGTGAACAACAATGAACCATCTTTGCGTACCAACACATCCGGGCTTTGTAAGCCGTTGCTGGCCAGGTGCTTCATCAAGCGCATAAAATAAGGAAGTTCTTCGCTGCCCAACCGCTCAAAGATGGTTAGCACATAGCGCTTACCATCTGTGGTGTGTATAAAAAAATTACTGTTTTCAATCCCTGCGGCGATACCAGAAAAACGCTCAAGCTCACCCAAACTGTAATCGGCCAAAATCGCTGCGATATCTTCAAATGTTAAATCAGTATAAACAGACATGTATGAAAACCTTATTGTAAATATTTACTTAATGCTGAAAACGTAGCGCAGTCTCTACCACATGTTCGCCATAAGCTCTTGCTGCCATCAGCGATGCATCATCCACGCCATCGGGCATGCCTTCTTCATTACCTGTACGCACAGCTAGGCCCCAGTGAATACCTGCATGGGCATAACCTGTAAGCTGGCGAGGAAAGCCGCAAACCAACATACCATGCTCTAAAAAATTAGCATGCAAGGCTATCAATGTTTGCTCTACGCCGCCGCCTGCGCCGCCATAACCACCATAAGTAGCAAACACCCCGCCGATTTTTCCTTCAAGCTCACCTGCCATCCAAAGCTTGGATGTGGAATCAATGAGCTTCTTCAGTTGCCATGCCAAACCACCCATATACACGGGCGAACCAAAAATAAGCACATCAGCTGAGCGCAAATCATCCAGGCTTACTTGATCTGCTGATTTAAACATGATGCTTTGGCTGATGGCGGCATCTTCCAAAGCAAGCTTTGCACCTATGCCAATGGCATCGGCAACTTGTTGTGTGTGTTGGTAACCCGAATGGCAAACAATAAGGACGTTCAAAGCGCATCACTCCTCGTTTGAGAATACGCTTTACGCATGGCCAATCTGCCCCACCAATTGCGCGCGTTCAAAACCAATATCTTTAGCCGCCAACGCCCAGCGGTTTTCAGCTGGCGCTTCAAACACCAATTCATTGTTGGCGTGGGCAATCAACCAGTCATTACCAATCAATTCATCTTCGAGTTGCCCTGCACCCCAACCGGCATAACCAAGCACCAGCAAAAAGCGATTTGGCCCATTGCCCACTGCCAATTGCTCCAACACATCTTTGGATGCGGTAAGATGCAATGTATCATTGATATGCATAGTAGATTCATAAACCTCATCAGCTTCGTGTAAAACAAAGCCGCGATAAGGGTCAACTGGCCCGCCTTCAAATACAAATTTATCTTCAAATTTCATCTGAGCCAAACCACGGCCCATGGGGTCTTGGCAAAAGCCCATATCATCAAGCACATCAAAGACATTGATATGCTGGCTACGATTCACAATCAAACCCATCGAGCCATCATCATCATGGTGACACAACAAAATCACGCTGTTTTTAAACAAACCCTCTTGGATTGTAGGCGTTGCAATCAATAACTTTCCAACCATGTCATGAATCATAAGCTGCCCCCTTGCTGCATTGAAGCCTGGCGCTGAAAGTCTTGCGCCATTTCAATCGCAGCAACAAGACTAGTATAGCGTATATCACCCGTTCCTGCACGTGTGAGGGCTGTGCCATGATCAACACTGGTGCGAATAAAGGGCAAACCGAGGGTTACATTCACAGCATCGCCAAAGCTTAAAGTTTTAAGCGGAATCAAACCCTGATCATGATAACAACACATAATCGCATCATACTGTTGCCTAAATTCTGATGAAAACAACGTATCAGCTGGGTGTGGCCCATCCACAGTGATGCCTTCCTTTTCAAGGGCGAGCAGTGCTGGCGTTAAAATTTCAATCTCTTCTCTGCCAAAATGCCCTTGTTCACCCGCATGGGGATTTAAGCCACACAAAGCCAATCGCGGCTGCGGCAATCCCATCAATGATTGCATAGAAGTATAAGTGATGCGCAAAATGGACATCGTTTCTTCCTTGCTCAATAGCTTGGGCACATCGGCTAGAGCCACATGGGTGGTCAGCAGCGCCACACGCAGGGCTTTGGATGCCAGCATCATCACCACCCGCTCAACGCCAGCAATATCCGCCAAAAACTCGGTATGCCCTGGAAAATCAAAGCCCGCATCGCGCAAAATGGCTTTTTCAATCGGCGCGGTAATCACCCCAGCGCCAGTGCCTGCCAAACTTTTTTCAGCTGCCACGCGAATGCAATGAATCACCGCCTCGGCCTCTAAAGCACTAGGCTTACCTGCAACCACGTCGCGCCCCATATCATTCGTAGGGTCAAACACCCAAAGTGCTGGAAGCAAGGTGTCGCGCTTAAAATCTTCTTCACACCTGCGGATTTGCACATCCACATGCAGCTGAGCTGCCCGCTGGCTCAACCAACAAGGCTTGGCAACGATGACAATATCAGCAAACAAATGCGGCAAATCTTGATACGCCAACAACACACAATCAGGGCCAATGCCCGCTGGCTCACCTAGGGTGAGCAAGAAAGGTACTTTTTGCATATTTACTTGGGTGTTTTGATGGTGGCTTCGCTGACAATTTTCCATTGCGCGTCCAACCATATCATCTTGATGATTTTCTTATCGTTATCGTCAAATTTGTTCGATTTGAAATGCTGATCAAATGTTACTGTGGCTGATTTACCATCTTCCATCTCTATCACGGCCACATGGCTTAACGTCACAGCAATATCATTGTTGCCATTGATAACGCGGCGTTTGTAAGCCTGCCATGTTGAGAAATCGTCATAACGACTATCGGGAGATACGCTGGCATCATAAGCAGCAAAGTAAGCATCTAAATCTTTTGCCGCCCATGCCTTTGCCCAGGCTTGCAGCGCATCTTCAGGACTGATTTTTTGCTCAACAACCACTTCATCTTTAGCCTTTTCTGGAGCACCAACTTGATCCGCGACCACTTCTTTTACAGAGGCGCTGACTGGTGCACACTGTTTATATACGATCGTGGCTTTGTCTTTAAGTTCATTCATCCAGCGCGGCACTTGCTGTTGCAACTCGGCATCCATTAACAAACGCTCAATATTGTCCTTGTGCGCTTCAAATGCATTGGGATTAATAGTGCGCTTTTCAATCAAACGAATCACATGCAAGCCAAATTGGGTAGTCACGACTTTACTGGTTTCACCTGGCTGCATCGCAAATACTACTTCATCGAATGCACCCACCATTTGCCCTCGCTTAAACCAGCCCAAATCCCCCCCCCGAGAAGCACTAGGGCCTTGCGACAACTCTTTAGCGCGCACAGCAAAAGCATCGTCGCTGGTACCCTGCATTTCACTAGAAATATGCTCTGCACGTTCTCTAATTTTAAGTTGGGTAGTCATATCTGCACTTTCTGGCACTTGTAATAAAATATGACGGGCATGCACTTCTTCATATGGCAACATATTTTCAGGTTTTTGCACCCGATCTTGAGTCACTTTAATCACGTGAAAGCCTGCTGATGAGCGAATCACATCCGAGTAATCTCCCACGTTGAGATTAAAAATACTCATGAATCCGCCTGATACAGCACCCGGTGATACCCAGCCCATATCACCACCTTCGGTAGCATTCGGTGCATCCGAAGCCATAGCTACCAAACGCTCAAAATTCTCGCCACCATGCAAACGCTGCAAGGCATCCTGAGCTTTCAGCCGTAAACGTTCCACTACATCCGACTTTGCATCTGGAGGCAGAGCCACAAAAACCTGCGCGATACGCACTTCACGAACAGGCTGAGGATCTTGCAAATATTTACGGTAGTACTCACGCATGGCTTCTTCACTGACACTGATTTTTGAACGCACAGCCACATTTATGATACGACCAGACAGCAACTTATCTTCCAGCGTTTCACGATAGGTATCCATATCAACGCCTTGGGCAAGCAACGCAGCCTCCAACTGCCCTGGCTGCAAATTGTTGCGGGTTTCCACCTCAGCAATTGCTGCGTCAACTTCAGCTGGGCTTACTTTCATTTCCAAACTTTGCGCTTCTTGGTATTGCAATGTGCGCATCACCCGAGAATCCATAGCGCGCTGCTGCAATACTTCTTCAGAAAGCGAAGCAACACCTTGTTCTTTTAACTGTGATTTCAGCCCTTGGTAAGCCATCTCGACTTCCGAACAGGTAATCGCTTCACCATTCACAACGGCTGCGACAGCATCCAACCGCTCAGCATGCACTTGCCCCGCCAATAACATCACCATCATCACGCTCAATCCGCGTATCATCAACACCATGAAAATCCTCTCCATACTACTTATCGCCGAAGCTACCTAGGCCTTCAAATGCGAGCAAGAAACGCACCCCGATATCGGTCAATCGGTTGTTGGTACCCACTTGAAATGTTTTAAATGCTTCCGAGGTCAATCTCCAACAAGGATGTTCGTAGTTAAAGCCCACTGTGGCATTGAGCAATCGCTTACGATATCTGTCATACTGACTCGACGCCTGCGCAGACCAGCGTTGATTCATCGCAGCCCTTCCTGAGACGGCAATAGTCTCAGCTGCCACATCATAACTTGCATCCGTTTTTTGCCAGCTCATATCAAAAAATTGCTGCAAATCGCCGCGCCAATGAACGTTAGCATGTGATTCTATCCAAGCGCTGCGATCCGGGTCATGTTGACCACCCGAGGCTACGCGCAAGGCTTCATGCGGCATCCAAGCCACTTCAGCCAATAGATTAGAAACACTTCGTGTAGACGCTGGTAAAGCTGTATCCACGCTTTGCAGCAACCCATCCCAGACTAACCCAACTTGCCCTTGCAGAATTGTCCTGGAGGCTTCAAGCCCTTGCTTGGTTTGTAGTGATGAATGAATCAGAAAACTCACTTTTCGCATACGCTCAAATCTATCCCAACCAGAATAGCGACTGCCTTGTAAAATATTGCTAAAATTTAATGGTACCAAGCTGGAATCATAACTCGGCATATCACTTTGATCCTCAGCTTGTGATACATCAAAGCGAATCACTGGCGTAATGGCATGCCGCCATTGTTTATCTTCTGAAATGCGCTCAAATGCTGTGCTCACCTGCAAGCTCGAAGCCATAGCTCCATAAGATGAGTGCGTCTCGGTAAACTGCTTAGATTGATAATCAACATATTGACCCAACACAGACCACTCAGCTTGGATAGCACCTTGCTGCATACTCCAAGGCAAACTCCATGATGGACGCAGCCCAACACGCAAACCAGACACACCCAATTCGCGTTGAAACAAGGTACTTTGGTGGTCCACCTTGAGATTTTCACTTTCACCCAAACTAAAATAATTGCGCGTTTGCAACCTGGGCATCACTTGCAGGGTTGCTTTATCGCTGCCGCCCCCGAGTACTTGCTGATAACGCGTGCTCAAAGTCGCACTATCACTTCCAAAGCGCCAATTGGCGCCGGCTGAGCTGGTTAAAAACGATAAAGCCTCATTATCACCACGACGGGGGAAATCGGAAATAAACAAGCCATCATCCACAGCATCAATATGCACACTGGCATCCAAAGCGGGTGAAAATGCCCAACTCATGTCGCTTTGAATTCGACTACGTTGCGTTTGTGTAACACGATCAAAAATACTCTGCATTTGAATCGCCTCACTACCCACCACCGAGCGATGACGCCACTCCACGTCAGCCATCGTGCCACGAAGCGACATAAATTCAGGGCTAAAGGTCATATCCCAATTGGGCGCAGCATCCCAAAAAAAAGGTACTTTGATGGCCACACCATGACTAGAGCTTTGACTCAGTTGCGGCACCAAAAAACCAGAACGGCGTGATAACGCATTTTCCCATCGTGGCGTGTACAACACTGGCACACCCCCAAATTCAAACCAAGCGTCCCTGGCAATAAATGTGCCACCTTCGCGGTCTAATGTGGCACTTCCTGCAATCACCCGCCACGCCATCTCATCATCAGGGCAGGTGGTATAAATAATATTTTCACCTCGGAAATTATTCAGGTCAAAGCGCTCAAGTGTAGAGCCAGAAAAGACATAACCGCTATCAAAACGAACCGTAGCATCTTGCATGCGCCCGGTTTTTGTATCTAAATCCATGGTTAGGCTTTGGGCTGTAATGGTAAAATCTTTGGATTGTAAGTGCACATCTCCAGTTGCCGAAATTTGTCCATAAGGATCGCGATGAAACTCATTCGCTATCATTTCGCCGGCTTGTGCCAACCCCGAAAGCATCAACAACGCACATCCAAATGTGCCTAATGTAAGCAACATCGTATTAGTCAGGCTTCTTGGCAAAACCCAGATAATTCACACTCAAATCATGCGATAAATAAAAGTGCCCAGATAAAAGGGCATAACTCATACCCTGAATATCCTGTTCGTTCAAGCCTGCTTGTCGCACAGCGCGAATCATTTCATTGGGTTTGATAAATTTATTGTATTGGTGCGTACCTTTGGGCAACCAACCCATCACATATTCAGCACCAATAATGGCTTTGATGTAGGAAATCGGCGTGCGATTGAGTGTCGCAAAAAAGAATAGACCACCTGGCTTAAGCATGCTTGCACATGCAGCAATAGCGCGCGGCACATCAGGCACATGCTCGAGAACTTCTAAACAAGTGACTGCATCATAAGTTTCCGCATGGGTTAACGCCCAGGTTTCAGCATCATTTTCTTGATAATCGACACTCACATTCGCCTGCTCTGCATGCAGCCTAGCCACGTTTAGCGCTTTGGGGGAGCGATCCACCCCCGTTACATCTGCGCCGCGTTTGGCCATACCCTCAGCCAGCAAACCACCCCCGCAACCAACATCCAAAACTTTGGCTTGGCTTAAATCGATGCGCTGTGCAATATAAGCCAGACGCAATGGGTTAATTTGGTGCAAGGGTTTAAAGCGACCGTTGGGATCCCACCATTCGGCAGCAATAGCCTCAAAACGGCTTATTTCATCAGCGTCAACATATATAGAAGTCATGGTCAAATGATGAAGAGAAAGCGTTGAATTGACAATGTTTTATGCTTAGCTACGAAGTTCGGTATGAGGCAAAATTATGGTTAGCTACTTTAGGGCGCAAGCCTTTGCCAAATTCGGCTCATCAAGCTCCAACCATGCCAAGGCTTTACCCATATCCATAAAGGCTTTGATGGTGACATATTCACCACGGTTAGCGATAAACAATCGTGTGAAGGCAAATGATAGTTTGGTACTGACTACCACTGCCATTTTGGCATCTTTAGGCAGCAAAGGGCATTGCTTAAAGTGAAGGCTTAAATTGCTCAAATTTTTGATTGGTACTTGCGAGACATCTGGCTTATCAGTCAATAAATCAATCAAAGCTTTTGTACAAGAATCGATACCATCACAAGCCTGCAACAGCAGATAATAAGCATCGACATCGGCAGCGGTGATGAATCCTGAGCAACGCACATACAGAAGATGCTCATCTTGAAGTACATTTGCGCTTATTGTCATGAATGAGACTCGAGCCAGTTCAACGTTTCAGCCAAAGTAATAAATGAGCCTAACACCAGAAACTTCCCCTGACTTTGCAGCGCCATCTCTGTGCTGAGCGCATCTGCTACTGTTGTGTAGACGTATGGTTTTTTTCCTGTCATCACAACCACTTTTTTTGCATGTGTAGCCAACGCCGCTAACGCATCCGTTAAATCCCTATCTTCGCGTGTGCACACAAAAATCACATCAAAATGAGCAAGCTTTGCCAACTCTGGAAGCAAAGCTTGCGTAGCGTGGGCATTATGGGCCGCATCTAGCCAAAGTTGATGGCCATGCCACTGAACATGTTGCAAGCGGCCAGGCACTAGGCATTGAGCGATGGCTTCCGCACAGGAGGAAAAATCCAAGCTACACAATCCCGCAAGCGCAATGGCTTGCAAAGCTGACCAAGCGAGACCTGCATTTGTATGTTGGAACTCACCAAGCATACCTAGTGGTTTTTCATATCGCTCAGAGTAAGCTGGTGGTTTTGGCAGTGCTTGCAGCACTTTTTTCACTGTCTCATCTTGTTCAGTGCTAATGGCAATGGTGCAACCATTGAAGATAAACGATTTTTCGATAGTGATGTCAGTTAGATTATCACCAAGCCATGCTTGGTGATCGAGCGCAACAGGCGTAAGCAAGCCAACATCTGCAGGCACTGCTGTAGTCGCATCCAAGCGTGCGCCCACGCCAGCTTCTAAAATTTCGACATCAACATGTTGCTGGCTAAAAAATAACAACGCTAAGGCTGTGGCAGTTTCAAAATAGGAGGTTTGCGCAGCAAGAGCCAGCGGCATAACGTCACCCATCAGACCCTTCAAGTTGGCATCAGCTATAGCTTTACCCTGCACCATCATCCGTTCATGAAAATATCGAATATGCGGCGAAGTATAGAGCCCAACTTTATAGCCACAAGCTGAGAACGCAGCCGCCAAATAATGTGAAGTAGAGCCTTTGCCGTTGGTACCAGCCACACGAATGCGCAGCTTGGGCTGACGCAAGACGTAACCTTCTTCTTTTGTTGCCTGCAAAAGCGCTAATAAACGCTCGTGCCCAGGCTTGTAATCCCTATCAGCACTGGGCTGCCCAAGCTGGTTCAACCAAGCTTCGACATCACTTGGCTTTGATGTTGCATTCACAATATTCTAGGAATTAATTGGGTTGTCTGTAAGCGCGAGCCATCAAGTGTTCAAATAGCGTTTTGAGATAGTCACGTTGTTCACGGCGGTCAACAACTTCATCAATCAAACCATGCTGCAACAAGAACTCAGCGCGCTGGAAACCCGCAGGCAATTCTTCTGCCACAGTTTCTTGAATCACACGAGGCCCAGCAAAACCGATTAAAGCATTAGGCTCCGCTATAATCACATCGCCCAGCCATGCCACTGATGCCGACACACCACCCATGGTTGGGTCGGTTAACAAACATACAAATGGCAGTTTGGCTTCTTGCAAACGGTTGGCGACTGACGATGTTTTGGCCATTTGCATCAAGGATAAAATGCCTTCTTGCATACGTGCACCACCAGAAGCAGTGATAAGCAAATAAGGGCAACGACGCTCCAAAGCGCGCTCCATACCCAATGCAATTTTCTCACCAACCACAGAGCCCATGCTGCCGCCCATATAAGCAAACTCAAACATCGTGACAGACGTTGTTACGCCTTTGATATCACCCAAGTAATTGCGAGCAGCATCACCATTGCCTGCTTTTTTGTTCGCCGCTTTAATGCGGTCTGTATAACGCATTTGGTCTTTAAAATTGAGTGTATCTTGCGAAAATAAATTAGTGTCGCATTCATCATAACTGTCCACATCAAACAGAAATGATGCGCGTTGCGCTGCAGACACACGCACATGCTGACCACAACGCGGGCATACCATTTCAGAGCGTTCTAACTCTTTGTTATAAAGGGTGTCCGAGCAGCCTGCACATTTGATCCATAAGCCATCTGGCGTATCGCCTTCTTTGCCTAGAATCGTTTTGGGGCGTTCAATTAATCGGGTTAACCAACTCATGTTTGTAGTCCTCTAGAAATCTTTTTAGGCTTCAATGATAAATTCATCGACTTGCGTCAACATGCGCAAATGCGGAATGTTTTCTGCTTCTACTTCGGTAGCCATTTCCGTTAACGTTTCTGGCTTCATATGATAAAGATAGATAGCAACTTCGCCTAATTTGTTTAATTTTTTCAATTCTTTGGCCATACCTTTAGGCGTTAAGTGCCCACTCATTTCTGCCAATTCTTCACAGTAATTGGGGAACGAGCAATCAATAATCACGGCACGCAAGTTGGGCTGAGCATTGGCAACTTCCCAAATTCTATCGGTGTGACCTGTATCTGAGGTGAACAAAACTTGCACCCCTGCCTGATCAAGCAAAAAGCCTGTGCATGGCACAGGATGATTCACACCAATGGGTGTAATGTGCACATCACCGATTTGAACAGTGCACTCGGACTCAAAACTTTGCAGCTTTAAGATGCCATCTTTTTTGGTGGGGATTTTGGTGAAGTCTGGCCATACCTTATTATTCAGAAAATGCTCAGACAATGTATCCAGATTGTCTTGTAAGCTGTGAATAGTGATTGGTGCCGCATCGGCATCACCGCTCCAGCGTTTTAACGAGCGGTTATCTGCAAGAAAGGCAATATCCTTGATGTGATCAAGGTGGGTGTGCGATAAAAAGATATGTTGAATCTTGCTTTGTTCTTCTAACGTTAAAATTTCAGTTGGCGAGCCTGCGTCAAGTAAAATAGTATCATTGACAAGAAAAGAGGTCAGGTGAAAACCCAACAGCTGGCCGCCGTAGCAGCCAAGAATACGAATTTTCATGTATCCCCCCCCCCGATCCTTTTTAGGCGACTTCAGCACGCGGCATTTCGGCAGACATTGCATGCGCAGCAACACTTAAAGCCTCAACCATCGCAACAGAATCCTGCAGATTCGATGTGATTTGCGACACAAAGTGACTTCCAACAACAACGCCATCCGCAAAAGCAGCGATATGCCGCGCTTGTTCTGGCACCTTGATTCCAAAACCAACACAGATAGGGAGATTAGAATACTTACGAATCAAAGACAACTTCTCTTTAATTTCAGCTATTGCGCCCATCTCGGCGCCAGTAGTGCCCGCCAGAGAAACATAGTAGATAAATCCGCTACCCACTTGTGCCGCAAGGGCGATACGCTGCTCCGTTGATGTAGGTGCCAACAGCATGATATGGCAAAGATCATGTGCTTTAAATATTTTAGCACATATCGCACTTTCTTCCGCAGGAATGTCCACCAATAACGCGCCATCAACACCTGCAGCTTGTGCTTGCGCAGCAAAAGCTTCAAAACCCAAGGTGTATGGCACATTGGCATACCCCATAAATATAATCCCAATATTTGGATTCGCGCGACGAACTTTGCTCGCGATAGCAAATACATCATGCATCTTTGTGCCAGCTTCCAATGCCCGCTCGCTGGCGGCCTGAATCACTGGCCCATCAGCCATAGGATCAGAAAACGGCATACCAATTTCGATAATATCGACTTCTTCGGCAAGCTTCAGCATCAAGGCTTCAGACTGTAAAATGGATGGGTCACCAGCGGTAAGATATCCAACAAGCGCAGCACGGTTCTCTTGAGCACAACGGGCAAAAACTTGATCAAGACGGAGCTGGCTCATAACGCGCTCCCTTTATCA
>Ga0100402_1005341_pt1 | contig 13179 bp, 7 predicted proteins | sample CryGeyme20150102_FD_80419 | JGI IMG/M metagenome (GOLD analysis project Ga0100402, IMG submission 80419) | Groundwater microbial communities from Crystal Geyser aquifers in Utah, USA - Crystal Geyser metaG 2015-0102 | ecosystem: Environmental > Aquatic > Deep subsurface > Groundwater | place...
GGGGAGCTCTGGTGGTCTGGGCTGTGAGAATTATACTTGTGCCCGCAACAATTCTGCACCCACCCCCTCTCCCTCGTTAAGGCTATCTTTCTTTTCCCCCCCCCCCCCCCCGCCCCCAGCTAGCTTATAGTAGGAATTTTAGGATCACTCAGCGTCTTGGACAAATAATCCGAATTGTACTAGTACCTCCGCACGTTGTATTTTGAGTAAACGAATACCAGGTACCTATAGTTGCCTTTTTGGCTGGCGAGTTAGTAAAAAATAATAAACATAACATGAAGCCGTGCTGAGTTCATACAAATAGAATGTTCTTTTTATGTGCTCCCTCTACTCGGGGAGTACTGTGTTGGATACTGTAGCTAATCTTATGATATACATTTTGAAAGCAAGCTCACCTGCCTCGGTTTGCTAAGTATCTTGAAGTCCACAGTACCGGCTCTGTCTGATTCACGGATAAAGAATGAGAAATTAAATAATGAAAAACAGCCATTTATTACAGTACAAATAATAATAATGAAAAAACAGAAAAAATAAGTCTCATACTTGAGCAAAGCACACAAGACTACTAAGAAAACCTTCAGACTTCAGACATCTCCACAGAATTGTTCAAGTAAAATACAGCTACTACACATGAGATATTTTCCTCACTCATTCCTAGCTTTTAATTTGCTACGGATCAGCTGCGCATCTGCCGCACAAGCAGATAAGGATAGTCGTGCAGTGGAAGGACATATTTGGCAAGACTACTCTACCGAAACAAGTTCCATCCTTTCGTCTCTGTCTGCCTTTTCTAGCTCCAGCCAATCCAATTTAACGAGCACCACTGCTAGAGGCTTGCAATCGTCGGAGCCAGAGCCGCCACGAGGCACTGGTTGTAACTTTCGGCATACAGTTGGCACTACCATTCATTTTGAAGAAGGCGCTTCCATGGGAACGTTCGCCATGGTCTCGAGCTGCGCCAACAATGTTCCAGAGGCTTTCCCCTGCTACTGTGTGAGCGATGCCCCTGGCCAAACGGTGTGCCCGTATTGCTTTTTCCAAGATACATTTGAACAGAACATTTGTGGACGATCGGATAACACTATTGGTTTGCTACATCCAAATCGAACGTTTATTAACTGCCAGTGCCATGTGGCTGTCACGCCAACGGCCATGAGTTATCAAGTAGACGTGAGCTCTAATTGCGACATGTTGCCTCCAATCAAGGCAACGTATGCTGATCCCGCTGCCGTGGATTGGAGTTCCATCACCACTGTGGTTCCAGGCCCAGCTGTCCCCGACGCGATTCCTGCAGCCACACCTCAGCCCACTCCTGCTCCAACACAGTCGGACACAACAAAAATGACGTTTCCGCCGTTTAATGTCATAAACAGTGACCCACCACAAATAATCACGACAGCATTTCCCATTCCAGAACCTACAGTGGTACCTTCCACCAATCTTCCAACGCGTCTGCCGACCAAAGCTCCTCTTGCTGAGATAGCCCCCTCTACGAGTGTTCCTTCACCCGGTCCAACCAATCCGCCTGTTACGGCTACGCCGACTTCGATGCCTACCAATCCACCTATGTTTCCTCCAATGTTCCCTCCTGTAGGCACCACCATTCCGCCTGACACTGCTCTACCCGAATCACCAGTGACATACCAACCCGGGAATCTCACTCGCTACTCCAACGGTTTGTGGCTTTCTGAGGGGCTATCAGTCAAGATTATTGCCCAGACCGGACGACCTGTTTCTTACCACGCGAGCACACCATTTGGTGCAGTGCAATCCGATCACACCTTCCATCCGCGTCCCGACGGTGCTGCCATCTTTAACGATACACGAACCTTCAACGAGGGTGGATGGTTGTACGTCTCGAACAGCGAAACCAAAGACGGCTCGGTCAGTGCCATGACATTCAATTCAAAAGGTGAAATTATTCACTACCATCGCATCTTGACGGGTAGCATGTAGAATTGCAACGGCGGCAAAACGCCTTGGGGGACATGGGTTACGGCAGAGGAAGACTTTGAAAAGAGACTCGGCGTCGCTTATCAAGTAGATATTTTTGGAGCTAGGGCACCACAACGATTGACTTTGGGTATGGAAGGTGGTGCTTTTGAAGCCTTCGATTACGATATTCGAAATTTAGAAAAGCCTCGCTTCTTCTTGTCAGAAGATGACGACCAAGGTGCTTTGCGCCGGTGGACTCCCTCGGTAGTGAACTACGGAATGGATCCCTGGGATTTGCTCCACGGAGAGGGACTGACGGAATATTTGGTGCTAGAACCTGACTTTTCTTCCGTTTCCCGCGCCGGCGGTGAAAGTGGAACCTTTCGTTGGTCCACCGACGAGCAAGAAGGGCGCGAAAGCGCCGATAATTACTATCGATCGACAGAAGGCATTCAGGTAGACGATGGAATACTGTACATGGTAACTAAGACGAGCAAACGGTTGTACACTCTTGATTTGGACGCTGGAACCTACTCTTCCGTCTCAACGCAGGGTGGTCTCTTCGATGTACGTTGCTGTGCATTACATTGCTTGTGTTTCTATCTGTGCGCACGTCTCGTCATCAATCGTAGAGTCAATTCTGACTAACGGCAGATACTACTTTTTGGTTTTTGCATGTACAGGGTGAGCCCGATCAGCTCAAGCAGGTACTAAAAGACGACGGTACATCCATGCTCTACTTTAGCGAGGACTGGGGTGATTCCGCGGGCATTCACGCTCGAGATGAGACCGGAAATATTTATACTATTTTGGAAGGTCCTGTATATGAACCAGAGACCACCGGCATTGATTTCTCTCCAGACGGCAAGCACATGTACTTTGCCTTTCAGGATGACGGTCTACTGTTCGATCTAACAAGAGATGATGGCCAATCCTTTCATGGAAAGACCGTCAAGCTAAAGCCGTTTCACGAGGAGAACCCCGCCAACTATCGACGACAAAGGTAGTTGCACGATTATTTTGCATTTACATCTGGAGTATCTAGTCGGCTTACAGCCACACTAGATATGTTGAGCGAACGAACGTTGAGCGAGCGAACGAACGAATTGTTCGCGTACATTCAATCTTTACTGTCATTCAGGCCTCATAATCATCTACTACTAGCTAAAGAATTGTTCCTATCAGCTACTAGCTAGTTAATACAGCAGCACCTACTTGCTCATGGATCTTTTCGGCCTCGGCAAGTAAGCATGTCGTGGAGATCGAGTGATTCTCAAACTACCACTCTTTCAGGTGCTCCATCATGGACTTCGACGGAAATTTTGTCTTGAAAATAAAGATATAACACACGAATCATTGTCATATTCTCGCTAAGGCTTAAAACTCGGAATGCGTTGGAAGCATAATACTCCACCAGTCGCTTCTTCTGTTTTGGCCCGCCTCAATGCTTCGTACACTTAGATAGGTTTCGCAACAACCAAATCAAACAAGATAAGTCTCACAAAATACATCTACTACAGCACGCGAACTGAAATCTGGTTGAACTTCATTCCCATCGTTATCGTCCCATCTTATCGCGAACATAAAAAGAAATCAAATACACCTCTTGACAGATTCAGGCACTCTCGAGATGACAAGAACACTTCAGCGCCTAGCGTGTTTGATCGTGGCCCTAATGGCTGCGTCCTGGTCGTTGACGGATCCAGTCGAAGCCGTTCGAGGTTCCAGGCTCGGTGAGTCGAACGCTGCCAATAATCAACAAGAAGAATGTGAATCACATCGCAGGTTGTTTGGAGAGAGGATTGGCACGTCAAGATTTGCTCGAGGTGGAGAAGCTGGTAAGGCCAAGAACTTTCAAGAGTTTTCTCCCATGAAAACGGCCGTTCCAGCCACTGAGCCTACTCTTGCTCCAGCTCCGACTACCGCTGCACCCACAGATACTCCAGCTGTCCCTACTACTGGAGCACCCGTATCTACGCCAACTGCGTCAAGAACTGGTTGTACCTTTCAATCTGATGATGGGACAACGGTCAGCTACGAGGAGGGAGAGAGATTGGATGACTTCATAACTTTGGATTGTTTCAACAGGGAAAACAACGAGTTTGACTGCTTTTGCGATTCCAGAGAACCAAGTCAACGTGTCTGTCCCTACTGCACTTTCCAAGATGTCTCTCAGAGGACAATTTGCGCCAAAAATGCTGGCCAAGTAACATTTTTGGCTCCAGGCACGGGAGCCCGAACAACTTGCCAGTGTCGTGTTCTCATGGAACGGGTTCCACCATTTACTGATTATACAGTGACTCCCAGCTGTGTTTTGAACGCACTTGAAACACCAACGGTTCCTCAGAAAGCTGCTACAGTCCGCCCAACTTCCAAGCCACAAAATTCAACCTTTGTCATGGGTCGATTGAACAAGGAAGAAAATGGCCTTATCCTTTCGGAGGGTCTAAGCTCGGCCATCATTGCTAAAACAGGAAATCAGGTCCTGTACCCCAAGTCAGGTAAACTCTCTGCGACCAAATTTCATACGCGACCGTCTGGTGGTGATACCTTTGAAGATACGCGTGGCGACAATCCTGGAGGCTGGGTATACTTGAGCAGCAAAGACGATCCAGATGGCGGCATTGGAAGACTCACCATGATCGCGAATGGAGACGTGATTGACTATTCTATGATCGCTGAAGGGGTTTCAGCTACCAGCAATGGAGGCAAGACACCTTGGAATACCTGGGTGATGGGAGAACGTGACGTATCCACTTTAAGTGGTGCAGTCTACCAAGTAGACCCATTGGGTGATAGAGAGGCAGAGGTCCTAGCTTTGAACAAAAATGGGGGAGCTTGGGAAGGCTTCACAGCCGATTATCGAGACTTTAAAAAGCCGGTATTTTACATGTCCGAGGATTCTATCTTTGGTGCTATTCATAGGTTCATTCCATCTATTCTCGACACAGGAGATCCGTGGAAAATGCTGCACGATGAATCTGGTAAAACGTCTTACCTTATTATGACACCCAGAAACATCTCGCAAAAACTCTTAGGCGGAACATTTTCTTGGACCAATGAAGTGATGCTTGGACGAACCAACGCTGCGGGAAATTATCCAGAAGCCCAAGGTATTGATACGAATGGATCAACATTGTCTTTCGTTTGCCAAGGTATCAAGAGACTCTTTCAGCTTAACTTGGACGATTCTAGTTACACAGCAAGCAACACCACAAAGGGGCTGATGGAGGGAGAACCCAACGAAATTCGGTACGTCGAAGGTGATAGTGGCACCCTTCTCTACATGACAGAGCTCAATGGCCGTCGCTCCGGCGTTCATGCCCGTAACGAGGCAGGAGAGCTCTACACCGTCTTGGAGGGAAACTATCAACCAGAAACGGCAGGATTTGCGCTTTCGCCAAATGGAAAGCATATGTACGTCTCCTTTAAGCGCGATGGTCTTGTGTTTGACATTACCAGAGATGATGGTTTGTCTTTCTTTGATGCCATGTCGTTCGAATCCAGTGTAGTCTCTCCGGAGAAATAAATCTATCCAATCGAGAGTGAGCAAGCAACCTCTTGTTTAGAACAAAATCTATGCCGATTGGAGCATAGAGAAAGTACGATGGCATAAGGACAAATAGATCTATCCAATCGACAGTGAGCAAGCAAAATCATTAGAACAAAATATATGCCGATTGAAGCATCGAGAAAGCACGATGGCTTACGGCGCTGATTTGTAGACATCGGAATGTGATAACGGAGATGAAATAAAAATAGGCAACAGTAACCACTCTTCAACAAGTGGCAATTCGCGATACTTATCAAACTAACCAGAAGAAATATGAATAATTAATCGAGTACTAGTAGCTTTATACTAGTGGTTCGAGAATAGTAGTAATAATTTATTACGAAAATGAAATTCAAGAGGAGGCGTGGTACTTGACATTCATAGACTGCGCGTGAAAGGGTTGTCCATCCAAGCGGGAAACGTCAAAGAGAATTCCAGTGTTCTGATAGGCAACATACAAATGCTTTCCATTTGGAGAAAAGGCAAGCCCACTTGTCTCATCTGGGTACTCAGGTGACTCCAGTAGAGTAAAGAATTTCCCCGTCCCATCACGACCATGAATTCCTGCATCATCGCCACCTTCCTCCGTAAAGAACAAGTAATCCTCGGAGCCATCCACCAGGATGCGCTGAAGTTGGTCGGGTCCGCCGTCAAACAATCCATTGACTGTTGTTTGACTGGTATAGGTATTATTGTCCAGGTCAAGTTCAAAAAGGACCTTGATATTCTTGCAGACAAAATACAGTCGTGACCCTTGAACGTCAATGCCCTCGCTGTCTGGATAGTAGAGCTCGGCATTGTTACGTCCATCAGAGCGGCTAGTACTCCAGGAAAAAGTTCCTCCTGTCTTTGTCGACCCTGGCTTTAAAACTAAGTAGTCTATCGTACCAGGTCCATGAAGAATCTCTGGACCCCAAGTGGCAAAATTGACAGGTGTGAAACGTTGTAACGCTCCGCGCGGGGCGTCTTCGGTGATAAAGAATCGAGGAACCTCTTGGTTGCGGACATCAAAAGCAAAAGATTCAAAATTTCCTCCATCCATTCCAAGAGTGATCGGGAAGCTCTTGATTCCTGGTTGCAATGGATCCACTTGGTAGGCTTGGCCTCCTTTGGTTTCTTCGCACGAAATCCACGTTTCCCAGGGCGTACGTCCTCCACCGCAATTCATAGTAGTGCCGGTAAGCAATTGATCAAAGCGCAAGATGCTTCCTTGAGGATCAAATGTAATGGCACCAACGCCCCCTCCTGCATTTTTCACTTCGCTATTGGAAACATACACCCACCCACCGGGATTCGAAGGACGAGTATCCACGAAGGTGGCTCCAAAATCAGGTAGAGCATGAAAGGGTACAATTGACTTATCGCCATATGTAGTGTTCTGGTAAGGAACTGCTTCTCCACTGTGTGCAATGATTCGAGCCGTCAATCCCTTTGAGAGTACCAAGCCATGCTCCATGTTAGTGAGTAGACCGGGTACGAAGTCGTCATTGATCGAAGGAAAGCTCGACGGATGACTCGAAGGAAACGCAGAAGGAGAAACAGAGCTCGTCGGAGTGAAGGATGGCCGGTGCGATAATGCCGTTGGGAAGGACGACGGACCACCAGTCGACGTTTTAAGAGGAAGCAAGGATGCCATCACCGAGTCATCGTCGTCTTCCATGGAATTGGAAGGCACATCAACGCCGTCTTGAAATGTTGGCAAGAAAAATGAGGTGGTCGAGCCTTCTTGTAGAATAAGTGAATCCGAGGAACCGGAGGAAATATCAGTCTCTTCTTTTGAGGAAGGGGAGGAGCCGACGGTGACACTGCTGTTGTTTAGAGTGGACGTCGAATGATTCGACGACGAGGATTTGTTGTTGAAAATGGATACTGGAACCACAACGACCAACAACAACACGAGAGCAAACGCGACCACGAAGATTCCTATGATTACTTTTTCATGGCCCTTTACGATTTTACTGATGCGCGAAGGTTCTTTTTTGTTCATGATGGAAGATTGCGTTCGAAGCGTTGTTTGTTGTTGGGTTGTCGTTATAATGCTCCGTCAATTCGATGTATGAATAGATAACTTGTGGTGTTTGTTGTTTCTGTTGCGATGCTCTGATCCATTCGTTCCAAATTGATTATCTTTGCCTATCTCTTTTTTGTGATTTCGTGAGAGAGTTGCTTCCTATTATGAAATTATGCAAAGACAGATTGAACGCTTCCCATAGAATGTGCTTGAGGTTTTTGTGGACGACGGTTTTGTTTTTTAGAGTACTTTTTATGCAAAGTACTAACCCTCGTAGACGACTCGTTTAACCTCAACTCTAGTAATGGATATATTCAAAATAATTACACTAATTTTTCGATGACGAGTTTTCCGAAGTCCGACGGTACAGCTGAATGTTAGTAACGTTGGCTGACTGTTAACGTTTAAGGGATTCTTGACATTTAACTAGTACACATGCAGTGCCACCTAAACATTTTTTTACCCTGTTAAACACTGTTTGACATTTTAGCATATTTGTCATTTAGTGTTTACTAGTTGTATGACTGCATAAACGTAGAGTCAGCTGAAGGCTTTCTGGTCTCAAGATTTATTAAAGTGGATTGTGTCCTCTAGCTCACTAAGTGATCGTCCAATTCCAATAAATAGATAATGAATGGAAAGGTCTCATCAAGAGCTCTCCATTTAACTATTTAAAAAATGATTTGAGACTCTAATGCTTCCAGCATATTTTATGTCCTGAGCTCAATACGGTGATGTCATCCTTACTCTAGTATCGTATCTTGCAAATTTAACTTTTCCATGATCTTCTACAGTTGCGAGAAGACGACGTGATGATGACTTTCGTCGGTTGCAAGAAGGCAAAGTTATCTGAGATATGATTCTTAAATAGCGTAACTTAACCTAGTAGTAGACAAGTCAACAATGAAAGGACCTAAGACGCTTCTAGCTGAGGCCATTGCGGCTGCCCTCGAAGAGTTTTTCGTGGTAGATCAGATTGAAAGTCAACTGCTTTCCAATGCCGCGGTGAAATTGCACAATACAGAGCTGAAACCCCGGAACGATATCCCCGTCAGTGCTCCAACCAAGGCATCCATTCGTGGCATCGTAAAATATGTAGCGTTCGAATGGCATTGGGGTAGATCGGACAAGGAAGGTGGATCGGATTTGGTAAAGGACACATCTCTGATACTCCAAGGCTTGGACTTTACCATTTCCTTGGAAAAGGCAGAGATGGCGTCCAGTCATCAAGAGGCATCGTCGACTTCCGCACAGGATGCTCCTAAAGAAGATCCAAAGGAGACCGCAAATCGTCTGATGCGGTATGCGCAAGATCAGATTGAAAGAATAATGGATACATTGACCCTCAAAATCCAAGATTGTACTGTCACCGTGGTGTTGCCGGATAAAACATCAAAACTGGAGTTCGGCTTTGCTGAAATCGAATTGCGGTCCATGGGACACCAGGAAGGTCTGCCACTCTTGCAAGAACTTTTCCTACAAGGTATGCACTTGAATGCTATCGTGGACGCAGAGACATTTCCCATCCTGAACGATATTACCTATTCCTGTAGAACTGAGCGAACCTTTGGTACTCGATTTTCCAGCTTGGATCGTGGCGTGGAAGTTATGGGAGAATCCAACGACGACGGTATTGTGGTGACTGCTGGAAAGAATCAAATTGAGGTTGTAAGCAAACTCATCGATGTCATGTTGGAGGGTGTTCCACCTTCTGCAGGTAGCGCCACAAGTGATGAGGGCAACGAAAGAGATAGCTACATTCAGCGGCCAGATAGCAACGAGAATCCCACTTTAACAGAAAGGAAGGAATCTGAGGGAGATTCAAGCTACATCCAACTGCCGTTGGCGGGAGTGACTTTAATTTTACCCAATGATGCCAAAATTACTCTCTCTGACATTGTTTTGAAATATCAAATGGACAGCACCATCTTTTCTATCGAGGGCCAGCAAGGAGTCACCGTCAATAACAAACCATTCTTTCAACTAGGAGAGACATCCATTTGGATCGCCGACTTTACAACAAGTGAGTTCCGAGTTGAGGACCCTGCCATTGCCATCGAGGATGCAGTGGAAGATGAAGTGGTTGCCTATTTCCGAGCAAGCTCCGAGGACCTCAATGTTCTTTTGGGTGGTGTCACGGAAATTCTCGGAATACGTCAAAAAGCAAGCGAAAAACAGGATGAGAATGTTGCCAAAATATTTATTAACACAGCCAAGAGGCTGGAAACATCAGGACAAGACACAGATGAGCAACCCTCTTGGTCTGTGCATGTAAATGGTGTTATCGGCTGTCTCTACGAACAAGAAGCGGACACGGATATTGAATTAACACTTTCGACTGCTAAATTTGACACAGAGACAATGTGTATGATCACAAAAATCAAGGAATTCCACTACCCTGGTAACGTACATTTGGCGAGAACAGTCGAAGAGGCAACATTCAAGTATGACGCTGATAAACAAATCGTGTCAGCCGCATTCAGTGATGTAGTTGTCATCTTTGACGGCGATAAAGAGGTTCCTAAAGATGGCTCTAACAGAGACAATAAAACAAATATTGAAGAGGAGATGAAAGGAGAAAGCGATACATCTCCCGGCTTAAAACAAGATTCGCAGCTGACACCCTCCTCCTCAAATGGCTCTACCCTGCCATGTGGTCTACATCTCGATATGAGCAAATTTCTTGCGTTCAAGTCCGATGCCAAATCAATTCATACTACCATTGAAAAGTTGAAACTTAGTTTGGACCCAGCTGCGTCGGAAAGCAACCCGGACGATAAAAGAACCATCGTCGCAATCAGTGTCGACGAAGTCAATCATGACATGATTCGTCTGCAAGAACCCAAACTGCATGCCATACTGGTGTTGCTTTCCGATTCAAACACCATTTCATCTTTCCACTTTGGGGCCAAGACGATTTATGCTGCAGCAGGTTATTCCTTTAGTGACTGGAAAGGCCTCCTGCCTAAAAAGAAGGCCAAGCAAATCGAGAAGAAGGCTGTATACCTGCCCTATGCAAAAGTGGACAAGCTCAAAATCGTTGCCCTGTTGAAAGGTGTAATTGGGGTCAAGAATAGTGTCGTAAACGTTGACACATTTAACGGCACCGAAACGACAACTCTGGACGATTTAATTAAGTACTACAGCAAAAATGTTACGTCGCAAGTTCCCAGTATGTTTGTCAATGCGGAAGTAATGGGCACGAGTGTCACTGACAATGCATTAATTATGCTCGGAGGCGGCGTTGGTGGTATTGTCAGTGTTGCGGCTTTTGATGGTGTGCGCAACACCATCAAGGAAGGAAAAGTTGCCAGAGGGGTCGAAGACACGGATGAGTGGAGATTCAGTGACATTGCAACTGGTCTGAAACACGCTGCGGTCCGAGCCACACGTCAAGGTGCGGCTAAGCGAGGAAAAGACGGAGATAGCGGGAATGTGGTCGATTGGACAGTTGGTGCGACTGCAGATGCAACGCAATATATTGGCGAAAACAAAAGCAGGTTTGCTGGAGCTGGAGCCGGAGCGGCAGCCTTTGGTGTTGGTCTTGCTCTTGGTGGTCCCGTTGGGGCTATTCTGGGTACTCTTGTTGCGAATGCCGCTACTCAAAAAACCGTAGAAATCATTGACGAGACGACCAAAAAGATCACTATTGGGGACAACTCAGTGATAGTTCACGACATCAACGCCAGTGCTAAAGAAGAACAAGTATCAAAGAATTCTATAATATTCTCTGGGATTTTGTTGAAGAGGCTTGATTTTATTCATTGGGAATGGCGTACATATTACTTTATTCTCCGAAAAGGCTCCTTGGCGTACTGCGTTATTAACGACAAGCCCCCTGGAAACTACAAAGGGAGAAAAGCGGATATCTACTACGACAGTTCCAAGCCCCAGAAATCACTTGAGTTTGTCAATCACTATGTTACCAAAGATAGCATCGTGAGCAATCCAGAAAAAAATAGCTTTGTTTTTTCAATCTTTTCCTTGGAATCCACATCTCCTCTTTGGACATTGGCTGCTTCCACGGAAGAGTTGAGAGATCAGTGGGTATCTGCGATTTCGAACGTCATGTCCTCAACTGATGGGAATGATGTACGCAGGACTCGAGTGAGTTTGCGTTCCTCATCCGTTGCCGAGTTAGATCCAGCAAAGCGAGAAGACATTCGCAATTCGCTGCCTGCCGCGTTAAAAGACCTTTTGTAGTTGCAACATCATATCTACCGTAACTGTCCCCAACATATAATCTATTGTGTGCGCAATTCGCTGGCAACTGCTGCATAGTTGCTGCTCGTAGTATATCATAAGAATATCAATAACATTGCTTATTATCATCTACTCTACTAGCTCTAGTACTATTAGTACCAGATACGCACTAGGAGACTGTTGCTTCCTTCAACACTGAAACTGTACTCGTACTAGTTAGCACTGTAGTCTAGCTACTACTGCCTCCGTACTCGAGTACTTAGTTAGCTAGAGTAGTACACTAGACTACTACTACTACTAGTACCAGGCGGGGTACATAACAACTCCTTTTTCCCACAAGCGGGAACTTTTTTGGGCTTAAGGATAGAGATTTCTCTATTTTTGAACACTCTGCAAAGTAGTGTGTGTACATGACCAAAACACGTAATTACCATGTTTCATTTGTTTAGTACATTTCAAACCTTAATCTGCATTTAGCAAACAATAAGAAGCAAATCAAAATATGAAAACGGGATCTTTTTTTGGTTACTACCTGGTACTACTACTAGTACCACCATCCTCTTCTCATCATCAACATCAAGATCAACTGGTGCAAATAAATGACACAAACTAAAGACTATTGTTAGCTACCGTACCAGGTACTGGTACTTACTGTACAGTACCAGTACTTGGAGCAGGAGTACCGTACTCCTCCTCCTACGTAGCAGTAGAATACTAGTGTCATATTTCTTCATATTTCAGATTTCAGACACACTCGGAATAATTCCTATAGTGAAAAGGTAGAGATGATGATTTTCACAGAGATGTGGAACAACTTGCAAGGAACGATAAAGGAGAATGAAACTAGCATTTCCGAGGAGGAGGAGGATACGAAGGATCTTTCGCTTTCTGTGAGCTCGGAAGATGGCAATTCGAATATTAAGTTGGAAGGCGAATCTTCGACTGGTGGTGTGGAAACCACCAGCAAAGTTGTACTCCGCCAGAAAATCTTACCCTGTTTGCCTGGTTGTATCTCCGAACGACTTGAAAACTTGAGTGAGCAGTCTCGTCGAAGATGTTGCTATGGTGCTGTCATTGCGCTGGCATTATTCATCGGCATCCTAGCTGGTGTTTTATCAGTAACAGCTGATCAAGGCCAAGGCGTTGATTCTTCTCATACCTCAAGTCAAAACTCAAATGGAGCCGATAAGTCACCGGTCCTGACTCCTTCTCCGAGTGCCAGTAGTGCACCTCAACCCCACATCACCATGGTGCCAGGTACAGGTTCAACGTTCCAGGATGCTACAGTGACAACGCCACCATTTTCTGTCACCGATTTTGTTTCGTTAGGTGGACCTACAACAGATCCTACTGCTGTGAAGCCTTCTCTCCGGCCTCTTCCAACGGTAACTCCACTCCCTGTACCAGATATCGATTCTCCTACCAACTTTCAGTGTCCGACATCGATAACTCCAGTGGAGGACCCAGCATCAAACCC
>Ga0100402_1005347_pt1 | contig 13171 bp, 16 predicted proteins | sample CryGeyme20150102_FD_80419 | JGI IMG/M metagenome (GOLD analysis project Ga0100402, IMG submission 80419) | Groundwater microbial communities from Crystal Geyser aquifers in Utah, USA - Crystal Geyser metaG 2015-0102 | ecosystem: Environmental > Aquatic > Deep subsurface > Groundwater | place...
CCACCGGCTATTCCATCAGTTATCTTCTTTGTTAATAATAATCCGGATAAACTGCACCCTCCCCACAGTGATCAGACAAGAGAAATATGGTCAGCTATTAAATAATTCCTCCTTCCTCTGAGGCCAAAAAATGAACCATTGAAGGCTTATTAGTCACATTTAATAATAACATACATGGCAGTTCGTGGGAGAAGAGCAGCCAAAAAAACAGCCTCTGCTCTGCTGGACATCGTCAACATCTTTGGACCAGAACTCAACCCCAGCCTCACATTTAAGTTACCTGCCAGCAGACTTATCCGCAATCAATAGATGTTCGACGAACTACAACAGATGAAGTAAACAGCAGCCAGTCACAACGTCGCCTACCTGACGGCCAACCAAGTGTAGTCCATCTACCGCATGTTTGTCATCCACCCTCACATCGCCACCGTCGAGGCCCTGACTGGAAAGGCTCTCACAACTCTCAATTACAACCGTCCATAAGACTATCTCTCCTTCATCAACCCATAGATCGTGAAGGGCGAGGGATAAAGTGAGGTGGAGGAGAGTTGCCTGGTGTTTCCCTTTCTCAAGTTTTACGTTAACAGGTTCGATGAAGTGACCCTCAAGTATAGAAACTAGCGGAGGGAGTTCAGGTAAGACAATTTCACGGGGATCATGGGGCAGATGGTCCAGCACTGCATCAGCCACCTTGATGGACAAATAATGCTCGATTACCAGATCAGCAAAGGTCGCTATACCTTCTAGCCTGACATTGTTCGGTTATTCCCCAAAAGTTCCTTTCTCCTCAAGGAGTATTCCTATCGTATGAAGGACTATTATAGGAAGGTCAACCCGACTTAACAATAGGTGAAGAAGTGGGAAGCAACCAGAGAGGACTACTTAGGTCGGATCAAGGAGTAGTATGAGAAGGAAGCCAAGTTTGTGGGCGAGGGCCTAAACAACAAGACCCTCAAATTCCACTGAAATATGATCGTATTGTCGAGATAGTAGTCAATACATGCAGTTCATCATATTATATATCATTTTTGGTTTCCCTCTAGAAGTTTCTAGAAGTATGTGATTGTCTTTATCCTGCTGTCTTCCCTCTCCTTCAGCTCCTCCTCCGTCCTTTTCTAGCTCTGCTCAAGCTTCCCCTGCAGTAGTTATACCTCTCTACACTTCAGCTCGTACAGCTCCCGCATGGCTCTGAGCTGCTCTCTGCTTTACTCCAGCTCTTCCTGGACTGACTCGACAGTCAATGCTTCTTGCCTGAGTCTGTAGTTTTACCTTCTGACTTCAGAGCACACCTGACACCCCTCGTACTGTCTGTAAGCTGGCAGATTGGCTTCTACGGGAGTAGCATTCATGTTGAGGAGGGAGTGAATATTTCTGTTGAGCTGTTTGAGTTTGGATGTCTGCATGATATTTAAATATTTCTGCTGTCGGGCCTATCACAAGCATCAATATGTGACTCTTTTATGTTTGTGCAGCTTGGGTCATTCTAGCTGCTAAATGAGGCTAATAATTTGATATAATGATGGGAGTATCAACTGTGTCGTATCTGCTCCTACTGGTGGCAGCCCTATCTCTCCAACTAAACTCTGCCTCTTTGACCAAGCTGCCACCTCCTCCTTCTCCCTCTCCGCAGCAATAGTATCATGCTGCCCTTTCCGACAGTCACCTCGGCTATACGACGTTCCTCAGGTTCATAAGCAACATAAACAACCTCAACAACAACGCCGGTTTCATCAGAAGATCTTTGATTCTGGACTATAACAACCAGTTTCCGCAGTTACAGCATACCTTCGATGAGATCAACATTGGCATAAAGGCCATAAAGAAGAGTCTGATTCAGAACAACTTGCTCGTCAACTCATACCAACCGACCTGCCCAAAGCCCGGAACCTTCAATCCCACAGTCATTGAGCGCTATCTTTCTTACACAATTCAGAAGGAGAAAATAGCAGTCGATATGCTGATGCGTACTCCTCAGCTTATCTATCTCATCCCATCAGCCTAGCAAATGTATCAAACCTGTAAGCAGTACGTCAGTCTTGTTCGTTCGACCATGAAGGGTAAATTCTGCAACCCTCTCCACCAGCCAGGAGCCCATAAACCCCATCCCGTCATGCTGGTCTACAAGAACAACTTGGTGGCTGGGAACTGGTACTACGGCTCCACAAATCAAGCTAGATACGTTGCTCTGCTGTACAGTATGTACCAGAAGCATAATTTGACCTCCTGTCCCCTGAGCAAGCCATTCGTGAGGCCCAACCAGAACATCTGCTTTGACTGTCCACCCAACTCGATTTACAACTTGGGAACTCAGAATTGTGACTCTTGTCAACCCGGCTACATTTTGGACATCAGCCAGGGACAGGGACAGTGCAATCCCTGTTACGGGGAGATATTCCTCATAAACCACAGGTTCATCTGCGAGCCATGCACCGTTTAGTCAGGACAACTGTTTAATCCATCCACCTATACCTGCTACACTTGTGGGCTGCAGTACTTCTTGAATGCAACTTCTCTGACCTGTCAGCTAATAAACTGCCCCACTGCCGCTCCTCGCTTCAACCGTCAGCTATTTATCTGTTAGCCATGTCCCTCAGGACTGGTGATCGACACAAGTGATCCTTCGATATGCGTAAATCCCAAGCTGATCGGCATATGTCCTCCTTCGACGCCATACTTTATTGACGAGTGGGGCAAATGCTCCATTTGTCCGGATGGTACAATTTACAACAACGTGACACACATATGTTAGACTGGTCCTGCTGTGAAGAAAATAAGCAACACTTCGACGGCCGTGCTGGCGGCCAAAGGTAAAAACTTCACAACTATAATAACTGCCACAAATGTTGTCAATTCGACAAGAAATAATCACTCCTTGAAATACACATTTAACCAAACAGCCAACCAGACAGCAAATATTACTGCTAAGAACCAGACAGTCAATCAGACACTGAATGTTACAAATCATACACTCAACCTGACGAACAACACAATGAACATGGCTAATAGCACACTTAACACCAGCTTGAACAGCAGTGGACTTAACTTGACGAGAAGAAACCACACCCTTGTCAACACCTCCAATCATACAGCTGCACTCAAACACAACATGAGTGCAATCCATAAGCAACATACGAACTCAGTCAACATGACGACTGCCAACGCCACAGCCAATGCTACAGTATATACCAATAGCACAGTCAATATCACAACCAATGCGAGTAGTAAACCCAATAGGATTGCCACAGTCAATTCGAATACCACAGTGAATGCAAGCACAACGAATACTACAATCAACGCGAGCAGCACAGTAAATGGAACTGTCAACAGCAGTCATCTTTTGGATTTGCACCCTGACAGAGTCCACATGTCTGTCAGGAGACTGCACCTGTTGCAGAGGTAGTCCCAGAATGGTCTGTATCGATGATCGTCATTAATTATCATACTGATTATGTTACATTATTGACCAGATTAATGCAAATAATATAAAATCAAAATATTTTAGCCATTATGGCTATCAGCTCCCTCCTCCGACCCTCCTCCTTTTCTGCTATGATCCTTTCCTTCAAATGCTACTGGGCCTGTGGCTGAAGGATGCCGAAAGTTGTGAGGTCTTCCCTCGCCTAAGAGTAGTATCCTATTCTGTGGTATAAAATGCCTCTCTGAAGATAGTACTCTGCTACCTTGGGCTTCATCTTGAGCAGCTGGTTGTAGCAGACCAAACTGTTGACGTAGTTGCCCTGCTGCTACTAGCACCTAGCCTTCATGTAGACCAATCTCGGCAAACAGCGCTACTCCAATTTCCCCATACACTACTCTGTCAGCCTCAAGCAGCTTTCGGGTTAATTCAAGCTGAACTATGCTTATGCTGCCACCCAGTAAGCTCTGTTGTCGACAATCTTGAAGGTCATGATATGCTGGAAGTGCTGCCTGACCTTCAGATACTTTTGTTGGTGGAAGTAGATGATCATAAGCAGGAGGTGAATGTCCGAGTGTGGCTGGTGAACGGCCAGCATTGCTTCTGCTTCCTTTGCTATTGACTATAGATTGGTCTTGGGCATTTAGGGAAAAGTTGCCTTTCTGAGGAGACCCTGCAACTTGACCTGGTCAGGGACAGTATAGATAGGCAAAGGTTTTGGCTGCCTTGATGCTAAAGTCTATACTATTGGGATAAGCACCTTCTCCTTTGCTTGTACCACCGTGTAGCTCTATCCCTCCCCGCCCTTCAGTAAAATATCCTTGCTCTTCTATATCGCTCTCACCCTAATTTCATTCTAACTCTGTTCTCTTTTGGGAGCCACAAGTCCATCGACATCATCAACCCTTTCCTCCATCTTCCTGAACTCCCTTGCTGCCTCATCCTCCCCTCTGATCATATTTCTGCTGTACTGTAGCACCATCTATCTTTTCTGGTGCTCCTTCTCCTGCTCAGCCAGCCTTGAAAGCTGTCTTTCGAGCTACAGTCTTCTCTTGATGTTGCTGTCCAGCTACTGATTGATCATATTTACTTTCTGGTTGATGTCTCGGTCGAAGATAGATAGAGTAGGGGAGATCAGATGAGGACGAGTGTCTTGGAGATGCCTGAAGTTAATGTCCTGAGGCTTGATGGCTTTCTGAATATGCTATTACTGCTTGATTTCCAGGAGAGAGTCCTATATTGAGTGTCTGCTGGAGGGGGCTCGAAAGCTAAAGGCATCGAATTATCGTTTCTTCATCTTATTATTTTAAGATGTATAGAATTCTAATAGGAAAGAGGATACCTGCAAAGGGAAGGGTAAGAAGGAGAAATATTTCAAAGTAATCACGGAGAGGGTGAAGAATACAGGTGAACGATCTCTTCCTTACTCTTCTGCAGCCGACTTATCTCCCGCTTTAGTTTGTCTATCTCCTGAACTAGCTCTTTGAATATTCCCGCCCACTCCTCCTTCTCCTCTTGATGCTTTTCCTTCTTGTGCTGCAACCTCACCTACAAGTACTGGCATCTTTCCTCAGCCGCCCTGCTGCTCTCCACCAACTGCCTATACTCCTCGCCCCATCTCTCTACCTTCCCATTTATTGCCTCCAAACTGCCCCTTAGCTCGTCCTCCCTCATCGTCAACTGCTCAATTCTAGTTAGGAGATGCTCACGTTCTATCAACAGCTGTCTGTTGCTTAGTTTGAGGGTGCTTGATTCGGGGTCGGCTGTTGAAGTGTTTGGTTGGGGGCTGTGCTGCAGGGAGAGTTCGTTGAGCTACTGCCTGATTTGGAGAATTTACCCGTCGTAGTCCTTATCATGGCTGTCCAGCTGCCGCAGTTGCTTATTTTATCTGACCAACCTTTCTATTTTTCGCTAACTTTAGTTCCTGTATTGCAGGTATTATCTCTCGATCGATCTATATCTCTCCATCTGCTCAAGTAAAGCCTTCTGACTGTTTTATAGGGTCCTCAACTGTTAGTGACTCTCAAATGGTCTATCATGACTGATGCCAGATTTAGGCGGGTCATTTTAACTGATGACTGACTGCAACTGCAAAACCTTTTGCTCATATCCCTTGAGCCTGCTCTGACAATCTTTAATTTTGTGTTTCAATTATCCAATCTTCCTATTTTTTTCCTGGAGCTGGTCGGATAGCTCGCAATTCCTTAGGGTGGCCTCTTCTGACCTACGGCGTAGTTCCTCCAGTTAACTTCTGTCTGAAATGGCCTGACGATGTTTGTGCCTACTTCTCGATCGATGCAAAGACCGCTGGGAGTGAGTAGTCAGTGGCTTTTTTATTTTGCTTCTACGCTTGGGCGGAGGTTGGTCTTTGACGTCTTTGAGGTAATTCTGGTAGTCTCTGACATCTCCCAGGCACCTCTCCCTGTAGCAGTGGTGCTTCTTCAGATTTTTTAGGCTGGTTGACATTGTGGGAATAACCGATTCAAAATAAGCTTAATATTACTGTATTTGCCACACTCTTCATAAAATCATCAAAATTTAGGATTGAGCCCTGATATCTTCTTCAGGTGCTTCTTAAACTTGTTCTACTTTGGAACCTTGTCCTTCAGGTGCCGAACAAACTCATTCAGAGCCTTTATTGGCTCCTGCCCCTGAAACTCACTCTTCATCTGCCTGGTGAAAGTGTCCTCGTTCGAGATCGAGGGAGGAGGATCAATGCTTCTTATGGTCTGCGACAAAGACCTTGACTGGTACTTTTTGTATGTCTTCCTCGTCAGGCCTTCTAATTTGGGCTCCTTAAGCTTATCCAGCTTTTAGGGGGAGATGTTTGGAGAGGTGCAGGCTGATTTGGCCACCATAGAGCTAAATTTTTCCTGGTCCTGCCTGGTGAAGCTACAATTGCTGCTAAAGTAGTAGGGTGACAGCAACTTCAGCATGTCCTCTTTGTCTCTGAGAGAGTTCAGGTGTCTTATTTGGGATGAAAAGTCAGACTCTATGATTGATGTACCAGCTTGCCGAATGAGACTGACCCTCCTGAATGCCTACATGCTCTTCAGAGACTAGTAAGGGGTGTGCTACTTGTTAGTGTTCTTCTCGAGACAGGGAACTACCTTGACTGACTTTCTTCTTTTTTTGAAGGAAGAATGCCCGTTTTTGGTGCAGATCAACTTGAGGAACCAGTTGATGTTGAACACTTCCTTATCTTCTCTTTGGATGTTTTTGTGGCTGACTATGTCCGAGACCAGACTTAAAGCCCGATAGACCCGACTGCATAACTTTTATTCCTGGGAAAACTATATTTTCCAGAGCGAGGGAAGGGCGTGCCGGATGTTGAGAGAGGCCAGTAGATCACCTTGCTATACTGTGGTGATTCTAAGCTAGCCTTCAAGGGACAGGGTTACCAGGTTGTTCTGCAGCGTAGACATTGAGCTAATGGCCTCCTTGTGTATATTTTTGTTCCACAACATCTTTAGTTTATTTCCCTAAATCGATTGTGTCTCTGGTATGGCCACCACCTGGTACTGCTTGTTGCTGAGCTGTGTTGACAAGATTTATCGAACTGGTCTCTGAACGTTGAACTTCTTGAATGAGCTACCACACTTGGCAGAAGAGCAAAGAGGGTCGATGTCGAAAGTGATTACATGCCCTGTGCCATACCCCACTGACATTGTATTCGTCCTCTGTTTGGTGTAAAAGGCAATCCCTTGCGATAATGTCTTGGTCTAAAGGTATCTCTGGGAAGGAGTTAGGACCTGGCTGGTGCTTTAGAGGGATACCAGGGAGTTTAGCTTGCTGTGAGGAAATCGCAGATGCCCGTGTTTGCTGAACTCGACAAGTAGGTTGTGGTTCTTGCGGCTCAGTCGATAAATATATACCTTGTCGTTAGGGCAGCCGACTGCTAATAATGGCTGATGTTCTGCTATCTTCAATGCGCAAGGAGCAGCCTCAAGTTCAAGCACATGAGTAAGCTTGCAAGATTCATAGTCCCATATTTTGACGTGACTGTTCTTGTCGCAACTCGCCATCATTCCATATTTCTAACTGAGCTCGAACAGACTGATTTAATGACTGGAGCTACCGTTGGCCTGAGTGATGCTTTTCCTTGGCCCCTCTTCCTAAAACCTGCCCTCGGGCCATACATTGATATTTCCATCTTTGGTGACAGTTGTGAAGAAGCGATTGGCCACGTCTGACCTGACATGGATGACCTATTACCGGAAGTATTAAGGGGACTGCATCTTCCATTTGAGCTCTAAATCTTAGCTGTAGCATTGTAAACTACACTTAGAAGTTGATAGTAAGAAGCTGTTACCGAATCGGTTCACATTGATGACCTCCTCTTCAGCCCCACACAGTTCCACGACCCTCCTGACCCTTCCATCAGATACCGTATGCACTCGACAGGACACATTCGTGAATATGTAAAACTATGGCTCTGGGAGGTCCATGTTGAAAAAGGTGAAGAGGCCCAGTTGCTCTTGAAGGGGGACTTTTTGCCTGATCTGCTCTAATTGAACCAGATTGAGCCGAGAGTCAGCAAATATGAGACTGTGGCCCAAGCACTGCAAGGCAGCCAGAGAATGTGCAATTTTTAGCACCTGCTGGCACCTCAATTTGTTGAGATCCCAGATGCGAACAGTTCCCCTATCGTCTCCGGTGGCGACCAGATCGTGTTCGAGGTCAGAGATGGAGGTGATGATGGACTGGTGGCCATCAAGGAGGGCCAGAGGCGATAGGTCGAAGCTGTAGTTGTCAATTTGATATACAGGCAGTTCGTTGATGCCTGTCAGCAGGATGGTCTGTGTGACCTTATGATAGTGGATCTTTTGGGCTCCAGAGTTTCCCAATTTAAGCTTGGAGGCAATCTTCAGTCCTTGATTTTTGTAGACCACCAACCATTTGTGGTTGTCCTTCATGGTGTAGCTGACAGTCATGCACCTCAGATGGCTGATTTATTGGATGTGGTGCAGGGCCACAGCCTGAGCCTCCACGATCGTCTGTTTGATTTTCTCTAGCTTTAGGTCCCAGAGGTAGATGGAGTTGTGGGAGGTCGTGATCCACTACTCTAACACTTCCAGGTAATAAATCCGGTCGCCCAGGCTTTTTTTGATGACCTTTTCGGTTGCAAATTCATCCTAACAGTCCCAGAATGCCAATCCTAGGTGCGTGATGATGCATCCTATCCTCTGCTGCTTCTGACTAAAAGCCATCCACATTATGGCTGCGCTCCTATTGTACACCCTGAAGCACTGAGGCACTATGCTGGTTGTCCTCTCTAGCTGCATGTTGAAAATGCTGATCTGCGAGGACAACCTCCCGATCGCTATTATTTCCTTCGACTTCCTATTAATTTCAAACAGATGCAGAGGCTTGTCGCTGTCGACCCTTCTTTCCAGCTTTTTTAGGGTCTTGCTGATCTTGGGGGACTCTCTTTATTCGTGGCTGTAAACGGTGGGAGCGTTGATGTCGATGTCCCTGGGTCTGCACCTATGACCTTGTCCCCGGTCAGGTGGCAGTTCTTTGTTGAGGAGGTGCAGTTCTGAGTTTTTTTGTGAGATAAGTTTGCAGAGGTAGCGGGTGAAATCCTTGAAGGTGACTTTATCTTTGTCTGGCACTTCCTCTGTTATTTTTCCATAGATATCGATAAGGCTAATGACCAGGAAGAGGGTTTAATTGCCGGGGTGTAGGATGAAGTTAGTCATAACTGTCACGAACTCAATTTCGTTGTGTTAGTGATATTTTCCCATTCTTTACTAGAGCTCTTGAATGGTGTTGTGGTCGAAGTAGTCCAGGTAAAAGCTGGCCGAGTACTTTTGGAGAACGTTGCCGTGGGACTAGGAGTACTTTATGAGGTTGGTGATCGCGTCTTTGGAGGATATCAGGGGCAATTTCGACATCAGACCCTTTTCTATTATTATTAAACATTCTCAGTCTATGATTAACTGTCCTCACTCGACTCTGGCTATTGCTGGCCTTATCATTTATGATTATGACATTTATCGTCACCAAGGTGGCGAACAGTCCTGTTGAGTGATGTGAGATCAGATGGTATGTTTTATTAGAGTGGGAGGTCATAGGATGATATGATAGATCAGGATTCAGAAGCCAAGGAGGTCGAGGGTGACTTTGGTTGCCTTGAGGACAAAGACCATACAACCTACCTTGATGAGGTCGTTGGTGAAGTCCTGGTGCCTTTGCCAAAGCTTCCCTCCTGTTTCAGACTGAACATAATTTTAATTGAGCCAATTATGCTTCCCAGCATATCAAGGAGAATGTTAAGTGGGGGACATCAGTAAAGTTATGAAGGAAGGCATATTAAGAAAATATTATTAAACATAACTCAGTCTATTTCCAAGCACTGCAATTCATCGATCTTCCGGTTAGCCCTAGCAAACCCTTCCTCCAGTCGTCGGCAGTAGAACTCGAAAGTCTTCATCTGCACCCGCATCTCACTCATTTTAGCCTGCCCCTCGATTTTGTGCAGTATTGAACTCAGCTGAACGTCCAGCTCGTTTCGACCGGTGGGCTCAGTACTGCGAATAGAAGTGTTTCTTGATGGCTTCATCGTCTTCTATGAAGTCGGCTTGGCAGTCTGACGAGCAGGTCGAGACTAAGAGACCAACTGAAGGGAGTTAGAAGGTACAGGGGATGTTCTGTTGGCAGGCCTGCAGCTTACTGTTCGTCCTGTTTTGGCTTGCTTTCGAGGAGTGACAGGCCGAGTGCTACAACGAGCTGTTCTGCTATGCTGCTCATGAATGTGCTGTTGTGCAAGACAGCCTTAAATGAGCAGATTCATTTTATCTCTTTTTGTCTGCTAAGAAGTTTTTTTGATTTCCTGCTGCAACCTTTTTTTTAGAGAAGTGAAAAAGCAGTTTTATTTCCGATGAAAGGCCTTAGAGTACTCCTTCTCTAACTCCATCTTCCTTTTGACCTCTTTGAATATCTAGATTACCTGGTGGTCTCCCCTTATCGACTCCTGCATCTGGTCCATCTGGTCCGACCTGTAGCGAGTGTGGCTATTCTTTGGGTGTTCTCCTGATGGCAGGAAGGACCTGATCTGGATGCAGTTGGTGTCCTCTTCGCCGAAAGATAAATTTCTGGAGTAACTGGGTGCCCCTGACTCTCTGCTGGTCGGCCTCTCATGTCTATTCTCTTTCCCCTCCTATTTTTTCTATTTCCTCGGTATGAGTATCACTTTTCCTCCGACGCGTTTGGTGGTAATTTTGGAGTGTATTCTGGCGATATCGGTGGCGGCCTGTGTGTTATCTTTGAAGGGGAAAGCTATTTGTTTGTGTTGCATTTTATGGCTGGCCTTGGGAGAGGCGAGGGGAGTAGAGAAGCAGGTGGTGGAGGTGGTGAGTTTAGGGGAGGTGATCATGATATTTTAGAGGCAGTGGTCGTTGAAGGTGCTACTGAGGTTGTTCATCCTATAGTTTCTATAAATAGATTATCAGCCTGTTTATCCATTCTTGATAATTTTTTGAATTCCTTCCATTCGACAACTATCGTCACCTCCTTTAGCATGAGTATAAAGCGAATAGCAAAATATCTTTTGAATTTTTCCTTCCCTTTCTCTAACAACATCAATAAAGTTGAGCAGTGATGCTATCAGAGGGAAGCAGGGAACAAAAGCCTGAGGAATAGTGCTTTTTGGATGAGTTTATAATTCTCCCCGACTGTGCCATATAATAATGATGATAATCCTTATTATAAATAGTTATATAATATGAGCTAAGAGAAAAGTTTGAATCCTGCTGAGCTGTAAAAATCAACCTCCCGACGTTCCCGCAAAGATGAAGAGGGTAGGGACTATCTCTGTGGTTGCGGAAAACGCTACCTCTCCTATCCTGCCCTCTACACTCATATCAAAACCAAGCATGATGGCAGACAACCAGAGGGCACACAAAAAACAGGAACCAGCATCATCACCAAGAGATTGAAGGGCAGACAAGATGACGAGGCCTACAAGATGCTGATCAACTTCGTCGACAGAGCCGATCTGAAGGTCCTTGATGAGTGCGAATAAATAATGCTGGGCAGCGTATCTCCTTCTTCTCGCATTCGCAAGGATTCAGTTGCCAAGGAGGTCCACGAGATATTCAACATTCTGACCAAGCAAAACGAAGTTAGTCTCAGCAGAAGATCCCCCCTGGACACTGTACTTGCGGTCTACTTGTGGAACGTGGGAGAGTACGTCAGCGACAAGCTGTTTGACTATTTTCTAATATTTGGGAAGCTACTCAGAAGTTGCTATCAGGAGTACAGCTAAGAGATCTACAAGGCTTGCTTCAGCCAGAGAGAAGGCCTGGGGTAGAATGCCAACCTGCAGGAGGTGCAGTACGTTCCCATCATTTGCGACTGCCTACTGAGATACTATATCCCCTTTGGGTAAAGCAACAAGGAGCACAAGGACATCAACCTTAACCTCATGGAGCTCTTGCTGACTGATTTCTGCTCTTGGCTGTTCAGAAAAAAACTGACCAACATTGAAGTCACCCTCAAAAAATAGTACCGGCTGGATCAAAAGCCTGTTCCTCTCGTCAAGCACCGATCAACCCACAGGCATGACCACAAAGACAAAGACAACAAGGAGTCCAGTGTGTCAGAATCAGCCAAGAAGGGCCAGGGAGAAGGCTAAGACTCAGACTCGGTCAGCTAGGATGAGGATAACGAATAAATGCACTCAGAGCATCAGGAGATCTCCTCTAAGGCCAGAGTTGCTGAGGAGGAAAAGGAGCAACAAGGAGATAATAATAGATAGAAGATAGAGGTCGAAGATGAATAAAAAGATGGAAGGATGGAGGTCGAGGAAGGAGGAAAGTAAGATATTCTAGTCAGTAAAGAAGAACCAGTAGTTGAGGCAGTCAGTGAAGAGAAGGTGGTCCCGATTGTTCCCGTCCCCCAAAACCAATCCTCCGCGGTTCAAAGCACTCAAAAGGTGCTTGATGAAGGTTCAGCAGTAGAGAAGGCTGGTTGATTAATATGATGCGAACAAACTCTAAGAAGAATAACACTGAGTCATTTTTGGTTCTGCAGCCTCTTTTTTATATGCTGCTTGTACTCCTTCAGAGATATAGAGGTCCACTTTGGCTCATACCTCTCCTTCTACTTCTTTGCCTCTACTATCTCCTTCTGGGTGCGGACAATCGCTTGCTTCTGTTTGTTCTACTGGTTGTGCTTGTTCTACTGATGGCAAAAGCAGCAGAAATCCTGCTACACCCCAAAGTCAACAATGTACTACTCGCATTCCTCATAGTGTGTTGTCAGTGTGTATTTGCTATCTACTTCTGCCTCCTGCTTTTCCTAGATGAGACTAAGCACATTATCCATATCTTATTCCTCGATTTCGGGCCTGTAGACGTTGTACTTCATTTTTTAATACTGAACGGGTCTGGTTATTTTTTCCATTTCCAACAGGAAGGACCCCTTGAAGGTTTAGCATTCGAGTTCGTCCTGTATAACTCTGGAGGTACTTCTTGGCTGGCCGATTCTTCCTGGGAGTCGACGCTCTGTTCCTGAATGGGTGACTAATTTAAATCCTCAATAGGAGACTCGTTTAAATCCTCAATGAAATTCATGGATTATAACTCTGCGTAAGGAGGTGGTGAGCTGGTAGTATAAGCTAATTGTCCTCTCGATAATATTTTAATGGACTGCTAAGAGGATAGTCTGCCCTCGAAGGTCAAAATTGTCCTGCTCGGGGATTCCTATGCAGGAAAGACCAGCATCATCGACAACTACGTCAATAAGCTGTTC
>Ga0100402_1005350_pt1 | contig 13167 bp, 10 predicted proteins | sample CryGeyme20150102_FD_80419 | JGI IMG/M metagenome (GOLD analysis project Ga0100402, IMG submission 80419) | Groundwater microbial communities from Crystal Geyser aquifers in Utah, USA - Crystal Geyser metaG 2015-0102 | ecosystem: Environmental > Aquatic > Deep subsurface > Groundwater | place...
TGACTTAGCCGGTTGACACAGAAATCAACCAGTGATGGTTCATTAATATTGACTTAACCTTCTATTAAATATTTTTGATAGTATATATATTAACCAGCCCTATTGACACCTATAGTCATACCACACTATTATGTGGCTTTTAAAAAAATAGATTGATTTATAGCGACTGTTTAAATAAATGAATTTATTTGTAGGATTTAATGAGGAGTTGTTGGATGGTTTCACCGACTGCATTAGCTGAACATAGAACTGCGCCCCGCCAAAGTACTTTCAAACAAGCTGTCCCTTGGATGATATGTCTTATCGCCGGTATTTTTTATAGTTATAATTATTATCTTCGTGTCGCACACAGCTCTATGGAAGTAGAATTACTTAAAGAATTTCATATTAATGCGACAGAAATTGGCTTACTCAACACTGCTTACTATTTGTCTTATACACTCATGCAAATACCCGTGGGTTTTATATTAGATAGATTCAATGTACGTTGGGTGATATTTAGTGCCTGCCTTATTGTTGTTTTTGGGCTAGGGATTTTTGTTTCTGCGCAAAGCTTTTATCAAGCAGTCGTCGGGCGTTTTTTTATTGGTTTAGGTTCAGCTTTCTCATATTTATGTGTTTTAAAACTTGCAACAATTTGGCTACAACCCAATCGATTTGCTCTCATGGCAGGATTAACCACTTCGATGGGAAAGCTTGCTGCAGGTTTTTCTCTTTTCTATTTGACTTATGCTGTCGCCCAAGATGGCTTCCGTGTCGCATTATCTTCTGCCTTAATCGCTGGGCTCGTCATTACCGGTTTAGTGTTTACTTTTGTGCGCAATAAAAAGGTGACGATTGATAATCATGTGATAGAAACTCGAGCATCCACAAAAGAAATATTCAGCCAAATTGGAATGTTATTACGATCAAAACAAATGTGGCTGATCGGAATTGTCGGTATGTTATTGTACCTTCCAGCGACAATTTTCATCGATCAATGGGGCATTCCATACCTTGAAGCAGTTCATGGCTTGACTCCAATGCAAGCTGCTTGGAGTGCTAATTTAATTCTACTAGGCTGGCTCATATCAAGTCCGATCACAGGGATGATATCAGATGTCCTCCAAAGACGTCGCATGCCATTGATGATTACTTCAGCAATCGCTTGTGTTGCATTTATGATTATTTTCTACGGTCCAGAATTATCTAAAGCTCAAATTTACACGCTCATGCTTATTGTTGGTCTTGCGTGCGGATCACACCCGCTATGCTTTTCTCTGGCTAAAGAAAATAATCTATTGCGTTTTAGTGGAATTGCAACGGCACTTACAAACGCCTTGATCATGTCAGGCGGAGTATTTCAAAGTGTTGTTGGAAAATTACTTGATTTGCATTTCACTGGAGAAGTGATCGATGGAATTCGTGTATATTCAAACAGTGATTACACTTTTGCTCTAAGCATCATTCCTATCGGATTTATCGTTGCAATTATTATTTCTTTTACAATCCGCGAAACTCACTGCCGCTTATTGGAAGAAGAGCCTGATGAGAATTGATTAAACAATGACTTAGATCATCATGAAAATACTTGGCGGGATTCTGCTCATCGTTGGAACATCAATAGGCGGAGCCCTGCTTGTATTACCCGTTACTAACGCACCAGCCGGACTGCTCTACTCATGCCTAACGATGTTAGCAATATGGTTACTCACGCTTTTTACAAGCTTACTTATGTTGGAAATTAATTTATGGCTACCTGCTAATAGTCACTTAGTTTCCATGGCTAAACTTACGCTAGGGAAAACAGGGGCAATTATTACATGGATCTGCTATTTACTCCTACTTTACTCCTTATTATCTGCATATATAGCAGGAGGGGCTAATGTCGTTTCTGAGTTTTTTGGATTATTAAATTTTCATCTTTCAACTTCTCTCAGCGCCACTATATTTACCATAATTTTTGGCTTAATTGTCTATAAAGGAATCAGTGCCGTTGACCATTTGAATCGTGTGCTGATGTTCTTCAAATTAAGTGCCTACCTACTATTAGTCTTGTTTATTTTTCCTCATGTGAAATTTAATTTGCTAAACGGTGGCGATAGCCATTATGTTGCTGGAGGAATCATGTACATTGTGGTTTCTTTTGGTTTTGCGGTTATCATCCCTAGCTTGCGAAGTTATTTTAAAGATAATATAAAACAACTAAAACTCGTGATTATTATAGGCACATTCATTCCTTTACTTTGTTATATTGTTTGGACACTGATCATTATGGGAATCATTCCACGCACAGGTAATGATAGTTTAATGGTGATGTTGTTAAAAAATTACCAACCGATTGATTTAGTATTCTCCCTAGAAAATAATTTGCACATTAATAATATTACGAATATCGCTCATTTTTTTATTTCAATTTGCATTTTAACTGCATTTTTAGGCGTGTCACTCTGTTTAGTCGATTTTTTAGCAGATGGATTAAAAATTAAGAAAAATTCTAATCAAGGCTTATTCATATATGCTCTAACTTTCATACCACCGTTAATGGTCACCATCGTGGAACCTGATGCATTTCGCATAAGCTTGCGCTACGCAGGTATCATATGCGTTATTTTGTTAATATTATTACCTATCGCAATGGTTTCGAGCGGACGTTACATTAAATCCTTGAGTAGCAGCAATTATCAAGTGTTTGGTGGAAAAATTACATTAAGCTTGGCAAGCATTGTTGCATTCATTTTATTAATTATTTCTATTTGGCAAATATTTGCACCAAGTTTTTAATTTTTCATAAAAGAATACTAAAGCTTAATATAAAATAGTCGATAACGGAGTCATGATAAAGTTAAAGAGAACACGCTGATGGCAAAATCAATATTTTTGTGGGCGTTATTAGCTCATTCAGTCATTATTATCAGCGCTTGCCGAACAACGACTTCATCTCTAGAAGCTCCTTACATGTCTGATGCCAACAACAAGCCCTCGAACATTGCATCAAATAACATAGACTCAACTAAAAAAGTATTATCAGCTCACTCTCATTCTAATGCTCATTTCCAACAGTATCAATCAGATTACGTATTCGCAAACTTGCAAAGTACCCGTGGCCGCTTACTCGCGGCGGGCGGCTATGTTGCTGGTGCTATTAGCGGAAGTTGAATATCAATTGGTCAAGGGTTTTATCGAATACTGATTGATTTAACATGATAGTGGTAATTTCACAGATACTTCTAAGCCGTGAGGAGATAAATTTTTTAATTCTATCGTTCCTTTGTGAGCAAAAATTATATCTTGAGTAATTGCCAAACCTAAGCCAGTCCCCCCTTTATTAGCAGTCCTGGCATTATCTACTCGGTAAAAGGCGGTAAAAACCTTCTTTAATAGTGTTTCAGGAATTCCTGGGCCATCATCACGAATGATAATGTGAAGATGATTGCCGCAATAGTCAATATGAATACTTGTTTCTTTGGCATACTTGGTTGCATTAGCGATGATATTATTAAAAGCTCGCTTAAGCGCCAATCTCCTCCCCCGAAAAGGTTGACGTAAAATTTGGCTGTGGCAATTAATGATATAACCTTGCTCTGCATACTCATCACTGATTGCAAAAATTAATGAAATTAAATCAATATCTGTAAACTCTTCAGTTTTAGCCACGTCTTTAGTATAAATTAAAATTTGATCAATCATCGCTTCCATCTCATCAAGATCATTAGACCACTCTGCCGCTTGATCTTGATCAGTAATAAACTGGGTGCGCAGCTTTAAGCGGGTGATTGGACTGCGCAAGTCATGTGAGATAGCGGCCAACATTAAGTTTTTGTCTTTTAATAATTTTTGAATCCTTTGCTGCATTTGATCCATCGCGTAGGCAGTTTCTTTAACAATAGCTGGACCATACTCAATCACCGGATTACTGCCTAAACTCACACCTAACTGTTCAGCAGCTTTTTTGAATTCACGTAATGGGCGTGTGAAACGCAGCAATGTCCATGCAGAAAATAGTAAAGCAAATGCAACAACTGAGGCTAATGTAATAATAAAAATCTGCATTAATTCAACAGTTGACTTCGAGTGATAATTAACATTCAAAAAATCATTTGTTGTTAATTGTAATGAAACTTGAAAACGGTCAGTCGCATAGTGAAGCTGATGATGTAAATCCTTCATCGATGATGCATGAATAATGTGTTTATACAGAGGAAAGTGTGAAATTGACATTTTGACTTCGGGAGTCTCAGAAATTTGTAAAATTTTATCCCATTTGAAGCGCGGCTCTTGGTTCATCAAGTACAACGTGTTGAACAATTGACTTATAACTTCATCCGTGCCTGCAAGCCCTTGCTCATATTTAGTATAATTCGTGTAAAAAAGTAAGGCGATTAAATTTGCAATAACTAGAGTCGCGATTAGTACAAATATCGCTATTCCTGGAACTCTAGGCATTGACAAACTAGAAGTTAAAGATTTAACTTTGTTTTTCAACTTTAGTAGCAAAGATGTATCCCCCACCTCGCACTGTTTTTATGACTGCTGGATGTTTTATATCAGGTTCAATTTTTTGACGCAGACGACTAATACGAACATCAATGCTTCGATCAAAAGGCCCTGCTTGACGATTTTGAGTAATTTCTAGCAAATCGTCCCGACTTAGAATTTGATTGGGTCGCTCTGCAAATGCTTCAAGCAAACGATACTCCCCATCCGTCATTGCGACTTCTACTCCATCAGGAGAAATCAATTGTCGAGTTGTTTTATTTAATACCCAGTTTAAAAAAACAAGTTTGCAAGGTCCACAGTCGAGCTCATCGTAGTTCTTTCCGCGACGTAATATGGCTTTAATTCTTACCAACAGCTCATGCGGATTAAATGGCTTCTTTAAATAATCGTCAGCACCCAAATCAAATCCGGTGATGGTGTCAGTATCTTCACCAGCCGCAGTAAGCATAATTACAGGTATGTTACTACTTTTACGCAATTGCCTCAGCAATTTGAACCCATCATCGCCTGGGAGCATCACATCTAGACAAATTAAGTCAAAATCAGTGTTTTGAAGAAGCTGCTGGTGCATCTCTTTACCATCCCGTGCACTATGAACCTGATAATTGTAAATTGATAAAAACTTTTGCATCAATTCTCGAATTTTTTCATCATCATCGACAACTAATATTTTATGCTTTAGCTCATCATCCACTATCTTTTCTCGCTGGCATTATCGCCTCAGTTGAAAAATTAATTATGCTATAGATTCAGCTTCTTCAGTAACGATCTCAGAGATTTTTTCTAAACCGACTAAGCGCTCACTTTCACTTAAACGAATTAAGCGTACCCCCTGGGCATTTCGGCCTACTGTTGATACTTCCGAAACTCTAGTTCTGACCATAGTGCCTTGATCGGTAATGAGCATCATTTCATCTTGCTCTCTTGCCTGAATTGCACCAATCATCGCACCATTACGTTCACTCGTTTGAATGGCGATGACGCCGTTACCACCTCTACCAATCACTCGGAATTCTTCGACTGAAGTACGCTTCCCATAACCATTTTCAGTCGCACATAATATCTCACCATGTGGTGCTACTGTGATTAAAGAAATAACTTTCTGGTCATTTACTAACCGAATCCCACGCACCCCACGCGCAGATCGGCCCATTGCACGTACTGAGTTCTCAGAAAATCTAATGGCTTTACCGGCACTAGTAAAAAGCATGACATCTTGTTTACCATCAGTTAATTCAACACCGACAAGCTGATCATTTTCTGCAAATTCAATAGCTCTGATTCCTGATGCCCTAGGTCTTGAAAAATCTTGTAGCTTAACTTTTTTTACGGTGCCAAGCTGAGTTGCCATGAACACATAGGCTTGCTGTTGAAAGTCTCTAACGGGAAGTATGGCATTGATTTTTTCATCTTCATCCAATGGTATCAAGTTAACAAAGGGCTTGCCTCGCGACTGTCTGCTGGCGTGAGGTAGTTGATATACTTTTAGCCAGTATAGTTGACCTTTATTAGAAAAACACATAATCGTATCATGAGTATTCGCAATTAATAGTGTGGCAACAAAATCTTCATCTTTGATGTTTGTCGCTGACTTGCCTTTGCCCCCTCGCCGCTGAGCAGAGTAATCACTTAAAGATTGAGTTTTAACATAACCAGTGTGAGATAAAGTTACCACGCGCTCTTCTTCAGTAATCAAATCTTCTACAGTTAGATCCTGCTGAGAAGCAATAATTTCTGTTCTGCGAGGTGAATCAAACTGTTGAATCATCTCTTCAAACTCAGTTCTAATCACTTTTTTTAATTCTTCTGGATTTGCTAATATTTCATAGAGATATTGTATTTGATGCAATAATTCCAAATACTCTTCATTAATTTTTTCTTGTTCTAGCCCAGTCAATCGGTGCAAACGTAAATCTAAAATGGCTTGTGCTTGTTGCGGTGACAACTTGTAATGACTGTTAACGAACCCATAACCTGGATCGATGTCATCTGGTCGTGAATCGATACTGCCAGCTTTTTCTAACAGTGACGTGACGGCTCCTGGAGTCCATTCTCGAATTAATAATTGATGTTTAGCTTCTTGAGGATTTGGAGAACGCTTAATTAGTGCTATGACTTCATCAATATTTGCTAGCGCGATTCCAAGACCTTCTAAAATATGAGCGCGCTGTTTAGCTTTATTTAATTCATATATAGTTCGCCGCGTAACAACTTCACGTCGATGCCTTAAAAATTCATCGATTAACTGATATAAATTTAATGTCTTAGGTTGATTTTCAGATAGCGCGACAACATTAATACCAAATACAACTTGCAATTGAGTGTGGGTGTAAAGATTGTTCAAAACAATTTCGCTTACCTCACCGCGTTTTAATTCAACAACGATACGCATTCCATCTTTATCAGACTCATCTCGCAACGCACTAATCGACTCAATTTTTTTCAGCTTAACTAGCTCAGCAATCTTTTCAATTAACTTAGCTTTATTCACTTGGTACGGAAGTTCAGTGATAATAATGCTTTCTCGGCCAGAAGATGAATTGGTTTCAGTATGAGCTTTACCACGAACGTAAATACGACCACGCCCAGTCTTATAAGCTTGTATAATTCCAGCTCTTCCATTAATAAGGCCTGCTGTTGGAAAATCAGGACCAGGAATATATTCCATCAAATCTTCTATACTCATATCAGGATTTTCTAGCATTGCGATGCAGGCATTTAAGGTTTCCGTTAGGTTATGTGGCGGAATATTGGTCGCCATTCCTACGGCTATGCCTGATGACCCATTGACGATTAAATTTGGAATGCGACTGGGTAAAACTGCCGGAGCAAGCTCAGTACCATCGTAGTTTGGGACAAAATCAACTGTTTCTTTATCTAAATCGGCTAATAGACTATGAGCAATTTTAGCCATTCGGATTTCAGTGTAGCGCATCGCTGCTGCTGCATCACCATCAACTGACCCGAAATTACCTTGGCCATCTATTAATGGATAACGTAAAGAAAACGTTTGCGCCATGCGCACAATTGTGTCATAAACGGCTGTGTCACCGTGCGGGTGGTATTTACCAATCACATCACCAACAATCCGTGCAGATTTTTTATAAGGCTTATTCCAATGATTTGAGAGTTCACTCATCGCAAATAAAACTCTACGGTGCACAGGTTTTAAACCATCTCTAGCATCGGGTAAAGCTCGCCCAACAATCACACTCATTGCGTAATCAAGATACGATTGCTGGAGCTCATCTTCTATGGTAATCGTGTGAATTTCTTTAGCTAAATTTGTCATGCGTTTAATACTGTACTTGATGTGAAAATTAGCTAATATTATACCCTAACCCTTGCAATTAAGCACCAATTTCATCACAATCATTGATTATATTTAGCTTGGAAATCTATATGTCATCGAGCAACTTTGATCACAATGAAGTCAATCTTTTTGCGCGCAGTGCCGACGCTTGGTGGGACCCTAACGGCCCACATAAAGTATTACATAAAATCAACCCTATTAGGCTAAGCTTTATTCAAAAAAACGTCACTGTTGCACAAAAAAAGTGCATAGATATTGGTTGTGGGGGCGGTTTAGTGGCTGAAGGTTTAGCAGCATTAAATGCGTCTGTTACCGCAATTGATATGGATGAAGTTGCGGTAGAAATTGCAAGAAAACACGCAAATGAAAACTTCAAAACCATTCATTATCAAGTCGCTACTGCAGAACATATGGCATCTCAAATGGCGGAAGAGTTTGACGTACTTACTTGTTTAGAAATGTTAGAACATGTTCCTAACCCTGTTTCAGTTGTAGAAGCTTGCGCAAAGTTAGTTAAACCTAATGGGATCATTATTTTTTCGACAATTAACCGTAATCCCATAGCTTACTTGGGTGCAATTATTGGTGCTGAATATTTGTTGAATTTAGTGCCTAAAGGTACTCATCAATATCAACGTTTTATCAAACCATCAGAGTTATTTCGCTGGGCAAATGACTCTCAATTAGAACTTATAGAACAAAAAGGGATACACTATAACCCTATCACGCAATCAGTTAAACTCTCACAAAATTTGACGTTAAACTATATTGCGGCCTACAGAAAACTAGTTTAGCTTTTGATGATTTCTAATAATTCTTTAGAGAGCTGATTCTCGCTAAGCATTTGCTTTATCAAATGGGACAAGCGGACTTTGCGTGGCTCATCCAGCTGATGATAGCGAGTAAAAGGCTCAGCTAATCGTGCTGCAACCTCTGGGTTGAATTGATCTATTTTTGTTAGAGCATCCACTAAAAATTCATATCCACTACCATCTACAGCGTGAAAAGCTCGTAAATTAGTACGACTAAACCTGCCGACTGTGGCGTATAAACGATTGGGGTTGTGCCAATTGAAGTTATGTTCCATCACTCGCTTGAGGTTTGTTAAGGTTTGATCGATATTAGCGGTAGCATATAGAGCATACCATTTATCAAGTACTAATTGATTACTTTGATAACGAATAGCAAAATCATCTAATGCATTTTTTCTGAGCGAATCATCCGTATTATTTAATTGGCTCAGGGCTGCTAGTCTATCCGTAAGATTAGACGCTTCAATATATTGTTGATAAATTAACTCTCGATGACTAGGCATGGCCGACAGATAACTCAAGCAGACATTTTTTAAAAGTCTCTGCTGAATATGGTCAGGTGAAGGTTCATATTTTCTTTGTTGATTAAGCTTTTGATAAATATCTATAAATAGATATTGTAAATCCTCAGCTAACTTTAATTTTAACTGATCATAAAGCATGAACAAATCATCAAGCATGAGTTTCGGATTCATACTATAGATATATTGCTCTTGAGGAAACATTATCAAATTAGCAACAGTCCCAGGATCATTAACTGCATCAGCCAACAGGTCAGCGAATAATTTAGAAATCATATCCGTATCGATTCGATGACAAAAATATAGTGAAAATAAATTTTGCACAGCATCCCACCGAGAGACTAGGTCGGTGTCATATTTTGTAATATGCATTAAATCATTTGGACTAAAATCATAGAAATATTTAACAGGCGCTGAAAACCCACGGAAAAGAGATAATACGGGATCATAAAAAACTTTAGTAAAAACAAAAGTCTGCTGCTCTTTATCAATAGGCAATATTGCTTGTGTATTAGAGCTACTAGGTAATGACTCTTCACAATGACAATTGATAAATTCCCCATGAGGGTCAATCAAGCTTATCGCCAATGGTATGTAAAAGACTGGGCTTTCCGATTGATTGGGATTATTTGAGCAACGTTGGTGTACCGTTAAGCTCAATTGGTTTTTATTAGCATCGTATGATTTAGTGATGGTTACTTCCGGTGTCCCGGCATATTTGTACCACTGAAAAAATTGCGTGGCATCAAAACTGTTAACTTCAGCAATTGTGGTAATCAAATCATTAATTGTTGCCGCTTGGCCATCATATTTTTGAAAATACTTTTGAGCACCGTTAATAAAACCTTCTGCGCCTAAAATTTGTTGCAACATTCTTATTAATTCAGCACCTTTTTCATAGATAGTTACCGTATAGAAATTACGAATTTCAATATACTCATCAGGCTGAACGGGATGAGCCATGCTACTAGAATCTTGAGCAAATTGCTCGCTTCGCATCCGTTTGATATCTTCAATACGACACAAATCGGCGGCGAATTGGTCTGCCATAAACTGCTGTTCACGGAAAATTGTAAACCCTTCTTTCAAGCTTAATTGAAACCAATCACGGCATGTTACTCTATTGCCGCTCCAATTGTGAAAATACTCATGCCCCACTACTGCTAAAATATTTTTATAATCTTCATCAGTCGCTGTTTCAGGGTCGGCTAAAAGATATTTTGAATTAAAAATATTTAATCCTTTATTTTCCATGGCTCCTGAGTTGAAATCATCTACAGCAACTATAGCGTAATGATCTAAATCGCATACACAACCATAAGTCTGTTCATCCCATTGAATCGCGGCTAATAAAGAATCCATTGCATATTGACATTGATGAAGTTGTTCATGCTTAGCATATACTGATAAATTAATGATTTTTCCTAACCGATTAGTATATATCGAATGGATCGATCCGAACTGCCCTGCAACAACTGCAAATAGATAGGATGGCTTTAAAAATGGGTCTGACCAACTGACCCAGTGCGTTCCATCAAGATTATTCCCACATGCAATTTTATTCCCGTTTGATAGGAGCGTTGGATATTGAAACTGATTAGCGGTTAGTTTAACTGTAAAATAACTCAATACATCGGGTCTATCAGGATAATAGGTAATTCTCCGAAATCCTTCAGCTTCACATTGAGTCACTAAATTATTTGCAGATTCATAAAGCCCTGATAACTTCAAATTATGACGCGGAACACATTTAGTTTTGATCAACAACTGATGGGGTTGCTGTTTTGCTGAAAAGATGTGAAGTTTATTGTTTTCTATTTTAAAGTTTGTGTTTTGAATTAGTTTTTTACCATTGAGCTGTAAATCCAATAATTCTAAATCTTCTCCATCAAGAATAATATCAAAGCAATTTAAATGATAAGCAAAATTAGGGTTCAATTGCAAATTAGCAGTAACAACTGTTGCCAAGGGATCTAGCTGAATGTCTAAATTTATAGATAAGATATTATATGCATAGGGATAATAATCACTGAGTCTAATGTATTTTTGAGTTGCTGCCATGCCTAGAACTTATTTAGATGCGCTTCTAAAAAAAATAAATGTAAAACTATGTAAGTGAATACATGGTGCCCGGAGCCAGACTCGAACTGGCACGGGATTGCTCCCGAGGGATTTTAAGTCCCTTGCGTCTACCAATTCCGCCACCCGGGCAAACGCTCACAACACGGCACTCCATAATTAAGGCTGGGACCGGAATCGAACCGGTGTCCGCGGCTTTGCAGGCCGCTGCATAACCACTCTGCCACCCAGCCGCAACCTCTTTAATCATTAGTTGACTACATGCACTAATGATTTTAATTAATCTTAATGGAGCGGGAAACGAGACTCGAACTCGCGACCCCAACCTTGGCAAGGTTGTGCTCTACCAACTGAGCTATTCCCGCATTGTGTCGAAGTATTCTATCGCAACATATTTCTCTGTCAAGTTAAAATCATGGCATGTTAACAATTGGTCAATTGTTGCTAAAAGAGTTCAAAATTAATGCAATTTTTCCTTGGTGATGACCCATGAGTTCCACAATGTGAGCATTTTTTATATAGCGCAGCCGTAATTAAATTTAAATGACTGTTTTTATCATTATTACCACCCAGGCCGAATTAGTTATACTTTCTACATATTGACAACATTCATCGTTTTAAGATTTAGTAGCCTTTTTAAAGACTGAGCTTATTTACATGTTTAATGATGTAAAAGTTTTCACCTAAATATACTATTGACTTAGAGGCATTTGCGACAACTAACAACGCTGACCTTAACATATTGGTATAAAGTCCATAACGATAGCCCAGCAGCAAAGTACAGTAAAATGATCCCAACCACTTTTATCCATAGATAATCAAACCAATAACCATTACGACTGCACAACAAAACTATTATGGCCGTTAGTTGAATCGTTGTTTTAATTTTTCCACCAAATGAAACTTTAACAGCAGCAGCTTGACCCACTTGTGCCATCCACTCCCGCAAAGCGGACACCAAGATTTCCCGGCAGATTATTAATAGTACAGGAATAATAGTAAAAAACATTGTAGTTTCATTGGCAACTAACACCAACGCCGTAACAACAAGCAATTTATCTGCAACCGGATCTAAAAAAGCGCCAAACTTAGAAGTTAAATGTAAATTTCTTGCACAATACCCATCTAGCCAGTCTGTAATGGAAGCAATGACAAAAGCACCTATTGTAGCAAGATAACCAAAAATATTGTGAATGTAAAAACAAACTACAAATAGGGGAATCAATGCGATTCTTAAATAAGTTAAATTAAGGGCTAAATTCACTAAGGTATTCCTTTGACAACATTTCATTACCATACCAAGAACTATCTCACTAAGCAACAAGCTCAGCTATGTATAAGAAATCTCTAGTGATGCAATTAATTCAGTGCGTGCGGATGGCCATAGTAGTTCGTTATCAATTAACAAAGTACATCCTAACAGCGTAGATTACGATGACGTATTTACGGTGTATGGTGTGTAGGGTAAAACCTGTCAAAAAGTTATGGTCGATTTTCCAATTTATCCACAAAATGCAGATATCGCACATTTTTTGGTAGGTCTTTCACGCTTTCGCACGAGCTACACTCATGCCTCCGGCGGCTCTGGACGTCCTGCGTGCAAGATGCCACGTCGCGTTGCTGTGGTATGTCTGTGCTTGGAATGTATCGTGCGTAGTGCTAAACTGTCGGGCAACTAAACCTCATGGAAACTTTCACTATGCTAAGCATTTGGCAACAAACATCTGCTTTATCTATCAATTCTCTGTCTATGAATGCTAGGCAGCGCCTGAACTGTCGCCAAACAGTGGTAGGAGTGTCATGAATCTAGAACAAGCCATAGCCGCTATTAAAAGGAATGATACCGCGCTCACCTCAATCAATCTGAGCACTAATAACATCGACGATGAGGGTGCACAGCATTTGGCTGAGGCGCTGAAAGTCAACACCGCCCTCACCTCAATCAATCTAAAGGAGAATGACA
>Ga0100402_1005354_pt1 | contig 13158 bp, 13 predicted proteins | sample CryGeyme20150102_FD_80419 | JGI IMG/M metagenome (GOLD analysis project Ga0100402, IMG submission 80419) | Groundwater microbial communities from Crystal Geyser aquifers in Utah, USA - Crystal Geyser metaG 2015-0102 | ecosystem: Environmental > Aquatic > Deep subsurface > Groundwater | place...
AAGATGTTGAAAGGATTTGCTGAGAGCGAGAAGGCTATTTCCATGGCTGAGCATGAGATATGGGCTAGGGCATCAGAACATGATCGCATTTGGGAGGAAGGTTTTGAGGAATCATTGGGAATGAAGGGAACCGAGATCAAACATGTGAAACATCCCAAGGGCAAATAGAGCAACGAGAAAGAGGAGGAACAAAGGAAGGAAGTGATGGAGGTTATTGAGAAGAGAGAAAAATAAGTGAAAAATGAGGAAAATAAGGAACAAGAAGAGCCTGCTAAACAATAAACAGAAGAAAAATGATTATTGACTATTACAATTCCTTTATTTACATTAGCTAGCTATTAAATATGCGAGTAATTATTATGTTAGACTACGGTTATAGTATACATTATAAATATTTTGCTAATCCAAATGCTCATCTAGCTAGCCCTACTCCTCATGCTTAGTCTTACTCTATGCCAACAGTTCACCTCAGGTATAGCTCAATTGTCTCCTTCTTACCCTTACTCGACTAATTTCCCTTCGTATACTCTCAACTATCCAGCATCTACTAATCATCTCATATTGTCCCTCTCTTCTTTCACAATCCAAACCAACACCTCCTGCATAATCACAGCCAGATCTGCTCAACAGGCTAACTTCACCTGCACTGACAACATTGACTCAATCTCTTACCTATACTTTTAAAGGACCCCATTGACATATGCCCAAATCTACACATACTACTTTTTCGAAAAAAACAGCAACTACTCTGCTTTGTGGAATGCACCACTGAATTTGACGATCGCTAAGAACCAGCAATTGAGAGCCTTCCTTTCTGGTTTTGCTTTAAAGGATTTAACAAAAAATACTATGATATCATTTGACACTCTATATGATAACAGAGGGATCAATATCAGTCGCAGTCTAAACGTCAGAAGTGTAAATTTTTCCTTCATCTTGATCCAAAACTACAGTCCTTACAACATAACTTTTAACTAACAACAACTCAGCTCAAGTTATAGTCTCGTTCTTAAAAGATAGGCCTCACAAAATTATCTTAATTTCTGGGGAATCAAAACTCTGAAATACAAGGCTTCAACTTCAACTGACTCTTTTGTGAGACCAGGAATCGACCCTGCTCTTGCCACAGACAGTAGCATCCTCTCAATCAACAATTTCACCCTCAGCAGCAATCTAGCAATCACAGCTGAGTTCATCGCCACAAATTCATATTTCAACACCCTCAATTGTCTTGAATCATACTACTCACCTCTACTGTCCTAATGCGTTATTTACTGTCCTTCCGCATACTTCAGCTGGAATACCTCACAAGCCATGTATAAGTATTGTGTAAATACATCAGACATTAGTGGATGGCTTTCCAACAACTACACAAATAATAACTTAGCAGATGCTACCAACTACCTCCCCGTGGGATGCCTTCATTCATTCACTTCTAGTGATTTGACTGTTGGATGTAAAGTCTGCCAAACAGGATGGGAGATGGTTAATGGCAGTTGCATGTGCCCTTATGGGTCATATCTCAGAATGGGAGTCTGCTATCAGTGTACGGGAATTTAATGTGAGCTTAACGCTAAATAATAGTGGACTATCATTTAGAATGAACTATCGACCGTCTCAATCAAATTATCTTTGCAACTTCCTAAGAACTAAAATTATACTCAGAGAGCTGCCAGCATTTATGAAGTTAATTTGACAATCAACAGAACAAACACCACAGTCAACGCTACCTACAACAACACTACCAACTTCATAACTGTTTAGATCCCTAAGCTGAACAAAGCTGACTCTTATGATATTATAATTGGATAGGCTCAGCCTTCAACTGATGCTCTTTTCCTCATTGATAGGCCAGACAAATCTTTCCTCTGGAGTGTTCAGGCAACCAAGATTATTTAAGTTCCTCGATCATCTTCAACCCAAATTATTTAAAATGTTGCTCCTGTCTTCACCAGCACCGATAAATCAGTCCCTTTGATCCTCCTCATAGTTTTCTTCCTGGGAGATAAAATTAATGCACTTTCTATTTTCCAAACTGTCTCGTTGATTTATCTCATCAATTTCATTCCTTTGAGTGAACGCTACACAGAAATGAAGACCGTCATCAAAAATATTTTCATTTTCCAACCTCAACCGATAGTCAGAATAACAGGGAATTAGGGTGCTTTTGTGACTGTGCCTGCTATTGATATCAACGAAGTTAGATATGACCCGCTGATTATGGAGTACACTCAAGGACAGCTGTTTATTTCACTGTCTTTCAATAATCTTATCACATTGGCTGCTCAAAGTATTGCCATTGTCGGATTGATCAAAATTATCAAGAAAATGCTAGCTCCTTCAAGTAATCAGGTTGGTCCAGCTCACGAACAAAAACTCAACCTTGGACGATCCTCTCTAACAAAAACTGGAAAAATCAAATGGATTAGCTAACCATTAATCAGATAGTCAGCCTCATTTCGACAGAAACTATGGTTATATTTTTGCATTTTAGACAACAAGAAATGGATCGCCCTAACTTCACTACTCACAATGCAACTACTCAGTGTGACATTTTTCATCCTATACTAGCTAACTCTGCCTTTAACATCTTTCTGGCATATCCTCTCTCGTTTGCTTTGCTACCTCACCCTCCTTTTAATTTTGACCTTCCCTCTTGCAATGTACCATTATGAACCTCTTCATCTCCTGAAATGCACAACTCTGATCTACAAACGGCGAACTTACAGCAAACAATCTCTCTGGTTCTTTTTCTTCCTCAACTATATTGAAAATTTATTATATCCTGTAATTGTCCTATCTACTATGGAGGTCAAGATGCAATTAGGTGGAATCATACTTGTTCAAATTGTCAAGGGAATAGCTATGAGAGGTGTTATGAAAAGAATATAAATGGGTAGACTCGTTGCCTTAGTCCTGTTCTTTGGCAGTTTGCTGGCTGGATAGTATTTGGCTGGCAGTGGGCATGAAATTACGATGATGGCGGTGATGGCCAGCACTTTGCTCACTATTGTCTCTGTCTAGATCCTCAAATTAATAAGAAGTGTTATAGTTGTAATCTTATCAATCTTTAAAGAAAAACCACAAGAGCCTAAAACAACCTGCTCCAATCAAAATCCCCACAATATTAATTAACTTAAGCACCCACAACAGACACTAAAACGAGAGCCGCCAACCTTTATTGTCCCCTAGTAGATCTCAATTTCCACTCTCCCCATAAACAACAATCAACCTCTAACATAAGTCACATACACCCTCTCTGACCATCATCCTCCTTACAAATCACGAGCTTTCCGTCATCGAGCTCTCAAACAATCAGATAATATATGATCTTGTTTACTCCTATTAGTTTTATTGTAGTAAATGTACGACCAATTCTTGAATGTTGAGGATGATGACGAAGCTTTCTTCATGACGCATATCCACAGTCCTCGGGTAAGTCGCCAGCCAACCAAAACTAGCTACGTTCAGCCTACAATCGACATCTAGGAATGGTTCTAAGGTAAGGGATATTATTACCCAGCTACTGCAAAAAGTCTCAAACAGAGAAGGTAGTTCACCTTACGACAAGGTTAGAGGATGAGACAAATCGAATAATAATTCCAAAAGAGACAAAGCTAGAAAAAGAAAACGATCAGCCAAAAAATATCCGCATCAGAGTCTCTAAAATAAAAAAATGTGACTCAAATTCGCTAAAGATTGAGAAAATTATCATAGAGGCGACATCGAGTCTTAGATAAAGTAAAAGCTGAAGATCGAGAATAAATCAATAAACATCTGCAGGAGAGAAAAGCCTTTTAAGTGCAGAATGATGGTCATAGTTTTAGTCTGAACTCCAGCAAGAGCAAATTGAGCTCATCTCAGGAACGGATAAAGCAAGTGGAACGATAGATCAAAAATTAGGAGGCCAGAATCGATGATAAGTTAGAAGAACTGTAATAAAAACAAAAGAAGGCTATTCAGGTCAGCCATTAGCAATTATCATAAAAAGCCAACAGAGCCCACAGCCATAACAGCATTGAGGTTCCCTAAGTCCGACAAAGAGCATATCTACTAAAAAGCGATAAGTTACACAACAGATCACAGTAGGCCCTCAGAAAGCTCAACAATGTCTAAATTGTACGCCACAACAAAGAAAAACAAATCCATGATATCACAACCAGAAAGCACAAGTCTTTTAGTGATAAGTTGCATAGATTGCACAACAATGTGCTTGAATTAGAATAAGCTAGAAGACAAAGAAACGAGATCCTCAATTAAAAATATGTAAATTGTTGATTTAACAAAGGCTAAGACATATTCGAAGCACATACCTGACCCTCGGGCCACTATACAGAGCAAACGATTACTGTAAAATTTAGATGCAATCGAGAAGGCCCAAAAACTTAAAGCTTAGAAAGTATTGCATAGACATCGCGAAATGTAGGCCAGAAATAAGCTAATTCGCTAGCGAAAGGACAACCTCTACAAAAATTACGTCAACCAAACAATTGAATGATTCACCTTTGTTACTATTATTTTTACAGTTATTATGTTGCTACATGATAAATTTGAATAATAGTTCTTTTTTAATAATTTTATACTGATAACACTCACATCTAACGATGGACAACTTCTTCGCCAAAAAAGGATTAACAATGGCTCGACAACATCAACCATTTCAACCATCCCGATCACCCCAACCATTTCCCCATAGTGAAACACATATCAACTCCCAACCGTATCTGTATCACCCTAATAACCAACCACTTTGGAACAATAATATGACCCCTTCTCACAATGTTGGGTACAACAAACCTCCAGAAAATCATTATCAACACCAAACCTATTCTTATATTCCTTATCAATCCAATTAGAATAGATATGAGGGACCTACCAGTAAGAGATAAACAGTCAGTACGCATAAAAGAAATTTGAGTTAGTATGAGAATTCAGTATCTAAATCCTCTTTTTAGTAATTCAAGGAAATGCAAGCTCAATATACCTCAATATCAACTCAAGATAAAACACCAAAAAATGCTTACAGTATCGATCAAAATTGCTCCATGAAGTACATATCAACAGCCAATGAGGAACATGAACCAACTAACAGGTCAATGGGTAAAATATAGTTGAAAAATAATGCCCAACCGACTAAAATCAAACAAATCAAAGATGAGCTACTAAATGTTGGTAAAAAAGATAGAATTAGTAGTCAGATTAATGAACTCCCAGGAGGGGAACCTCCGCTACCAAAGGGAATCAAATCATTTAGTACATTCAAGAAAAGCTCAACAAGTATGGAAAAAACGGACACAGTCGAAAGAAAGTCTCCAATGAAAATAACAAAAACTGAAAGAGAAACATACAATCCAACAATTCCAATCATGAACAATCTGAGATCATCAGACACTCTTAATCATCCAAATCAAATGAAGACCTCTGCTACTTTGGGAGAAACCAATAATGGTGGATCTTCTTCTTATTGGATCGAATAAAAAATAAAGCTACTCCGGCAGATCGAAGAAAAAGATAAAAAGACAACCTAACTCGAGAACAAAGTAACAACAATCGAGCAATAATATAAGAGCAAAATCATCATGCTCTAATACTAAAAAAGAAAAGCTGAAGGTCTCAAAAACAGAGCTGAACTATAAATTGACAACGCTAGAAAATTGCTACAACTGTAAAAAGGTAAAAATGATGAGGCTCAAAACAAAATGGATAAACTAATGTTCTTCTAGGATGACCTCATTCATGCTAGAGACTACAATCGCCTCAAATCAGAGATGCAATAAGTATTGACATAAAACGCTAAAATGTTCCAATAACATCAGCAATACATCATTGAGGTGGCTACCAGCAGACGACAAGTGACAAATAGACTGGAATAAATTGAGCTGGAGCTAAACAAATTGAAAAAAGAGACAATTGTTTGGCGTCAAAAGATAGAAAATATTTCTGTCTCCAGTGAGGATAAAGTTCAACTTGTCAAAATGCAGACTGACATAAACTTCCTAATGAAGAAGGGAGAATAATTAATGGAAACTATGCGTGAGAGATAAAACAATCTAGAAAAAGCCCATCTTCATATCAAAAAATTGACATAAAATTAAAATCGAAGAGCTCAAAGTGAAAAAAACGTTCTTGATGAATTCAATTTCCAACATCTAGGATAAACCATCGCTAAATATGAATCTAGAATATCAGATCTCAATGAAACTTTACAAACTAAATCGATGGAATTGGATAAACAAAAAGTAACAATTGACTATCTCTTCACAGAGTTGAGAAAAAGTCGAGAAGATAGCAAAATCAGTTCACTAAAAGAAAGAAGTGCTGAAAATAGTCTCAAAAATGAACTAACTGTCATTCAACATAACTTACAAACTTAAATTCATCTTCAGGCCAAAAAAATTGCAAGTTTGGAAGACAAAGTGGCTAGGAAAACCAAATAGGTGATCGAAAAAGATAACTTTATAAAAGATTATCTCATTAGGAGGGTCAAAGATGTCGATAGAAATACTGTTGATGAGTTGATTAAAAATATCAAAAATTATTTTGTCGCTGAAACTCCTCCTGCCAGTCAAACTGAAATTATTCTTGAAAAGGAAATTAAGAAATAATTCAAAGAGACTCAAACTTAAGGTTAGGTGGTTGAGATTCAAAAAAATAGTTAATAATAAATTAAAGGAACATAAAATATTGATAGTGCGACGTCAATAAAAGAGCAGTAAAATGGAAATGTATCAAGTGAGAATTTGAATGTAGATTAGCCAATTAATATTATCCTTAAAGCATAGCTTCAACAGAAAGAAGTTGAAAAGATAGCTTAAATAATCAGTTCTGACCATCTCTAAAATACAAAATTAGCCAAAGAATCAACAACTGAAGAAATCAACAACAATGCCGAAGATAACCTTCACAAAACATAAATAAATAAAATTGAATCAAAACTGTATAACTCTGCAAATGAAACAAATGAAAATTAAATTGAATCATAATTGAATGTAGAAGGGGAAAGGAGTTCAAGCGAATAAGGAAAACATTAATAAGGTGCATATGAGGTCATGAACAGTGACGATGGATCTCTTGAAAAAGACTCGAATTAAAAACTCATCTGCAATCAGGCAAATCTAGGAACTTAGGGTGAATAGCAATCTTAATAATCGGAATAATTTTTTGAATAGCCGATCGAATAACCTGAATTGACGCTTTTCGAGTCGACCACAAGTTCACTAATCCATAAAAATACCCTTCTTTAAAACTAATGATTGATGGTATTTGTGGTGTGATATCTGTATATTTGATTAGCATTCTATAATATGAGAAAAATGATTCATTACGATCTATACGAGGATGTTGAAAACAGCCTTGATCAACTCCTAAACTTTGACTGCGAAGAAAGACCGATAGAAACGGACCTGTTCGACGACTATTCTTCACCCTCCAACTCTTTCTAAAAAGTATGTGTAACTCCTGAACCCACCCTCGCACAATCAGCCATCAACTTCCTTGAAGAACATGCTTCAATGGATTTGGAGCTATAAAAGTTGACAACTGCTCGAAACGAGCAAGAAAGGAGACTCGAAGAGTTGCACCACAACTTGCTTCAAACAAAAAAATACATGACTGATGATTCTCCTTCCCAAAAGAAATAAAAGAAAGTCAGAAAAGGCATCCACAAACTCAAAAAAGAGTGATCTTTCATGTTCCATAATAATTTTCTTATTCTTTCATTATCTAAAAGATGATTACAAAAAACTTCAGGCCTTTTACTTTATATACAAACCAAGGTATAATTATATATGAATCATTTGATTGCATTTTTCTTCAACTGTATTTTTCAAAGATTTGTAAGTTTTTATATGTGCCGGTAGAAGTCGTTTAGTATAATTTAAAATGATCGACCTTCATAGAATTCTATTGCTTTTTGCATTTTGTACTCTAGCAGCAGCTACCATATCCGGTCCTATGGGATATTGCCTTGGTAACTGTGCGAACTGTGACCCTTACAATCTCGCCCAATGCAAGGGACTCAAGGCTTGCCAGTGGGGATTTTATGATCCCTCATCAAAAGGAAACTGTACAATCATTCCTTCCCTGACAGTACAACTCTATCTATCCAGATTAATTCTCAATAATTAGGAGAAAGAAATCCTCAAGGCATAGTACCATCTTTTTCAGGTTGGGGCATTGATGCAAAACTGACAAAATGTGAATACTTATCTCTGGGCTCAAAACAGATCATAGATGTAATCGGGTTCTTCTAGAGCTCTCAATCAATAGAAAAATAATATGAAGTACCTCAACAAACATAACTGATCTATCTGTCATTCACATTGGTTCGAGGTGAGTGGGTTCCATTCAGTGATTTTCTCATGATTGAACTCACCGCTGATGGAGCATCATTGGATATCTTTGAAATTTCATATCAGAGCATGATGAGAATCGATTCTCAAACGATTAATGTGACCTGTTAAGGAAGAAAAGTATTTCTCTAGCAATATCACATTAAAATCAATAAAAAAGTTACAACATCTAAAGTGAAAATCAGCTTCAGTAGTTTCCTATTTGAAGGTGTCTGGGGAATCACTAATGTAAAATTCATAACCGGATGCTCAGGATTTGCAGGTGTAAATAATAATACCCTAGGCTGCAGTAGTTGCCTAGAAGGAACATATCTGCAAAGAGTTCATTAAGATTTCGGTACTTGTAACTCATGTCCATCTTTATGCAAAAACTGTAGTAATGGAGATACATGCACAGCTTGTCATTGGGGATCTCTTGTCAATGGATCATGCTAAATTTCTTCAATTTACAAGAGGCAATCAGTTTCTCTTGAACCAATTTAGACCTGCAATAATTACCCAATGACCTTGAGCACCTCAAACAGCCTCGTTCTTCCTGGTCTCATCAACAAATAAAACCATCTTTACGATGAAGTCATCATCTCCCTGACCATGTACTACGACACTAATTTACCACAGACACCAAACTAAGTGTCTATTACTACCAACGGATTCTCGATTCATAACCTGACTCTCAACGCTACCTCATATGATGATAGCTGTAGTTTGTTCGATAGTGGGCGTATGGCTCGAGTTAATGTGGTAACAAAAGCTGTCCATGTGAATGATAATACAATCATTGTGGGAGTCAACCTCAAAGGAGTCAAAAAAGTTGGTGTCGGTGATGTTACGGTTTACTCGATCAAAAAAGATCAGCTCAATGGTGGACCTGAAGTCACAAGTGATATTCAAACTGAACAAAATGATGAGATTCTTCAAATTAATCAAGAGTCAAACGCGGCTACATCTCAAGATACAACGACAACTACAATTCAAGGTTCAAGTTCAACGTAGAGTTCAAATGTGCCAATTCAGGCCCTAAACACTCAAGGGGAATCTTCCTCGAATTTTTCAAAAGTTGCTGGATCAATGAACAGTTCAGGAGTAATGAGAACTCCATCTCAAATCAGATTCGATACCTAATAGGATGCCTTCACAGATATTTCGACCTATGCAGAAACTTCCAAAGGTTTGCTACAACTTTTAATCGAAAATGTTCCTATTATCCAAGGTCAAATTCTCATAGAAATCATACCTCTCACTCCCAACGATTACGCCCTTATAGAAAATTACTACGCTGATGGATCTTTAATTCTAGTCATTAACATTACTAAAAGCTTCACTGATGGCTTGGTGACAATTAGATAAATGACCCTTCCATCAAGATTGTTGGTGGTTGGGCAAACACAAGTGATTGCTCGAGTCGAGATCGAGAGATTTGATGCCTATTCTGAGGAAACTTTACAAAGTGTATCAGCTTTTGGTGTATTTTTCAGCATTCTGAGTTGGATAGCAATCATCAGTATGCTTATGGCCATTCTCAGCGGATTCGGTATCATCGTTGAGGAACACATCATCACTATTCAGCTGTTATACCTGCATGTCTACATTGGCTATGACATGCTACCTCTGTCTTTCCGAGAAGTAGTGTCTAATCTCAGAACAATAGGCTTCTTGCATTTCGTCCCTGAATCCATAGTCGAAAATGAATGGTCTCTCACCCCTGAAACCATGTACTGGCTATCTCCTAATCAATTTAATTTCATCCATGCCTTCTTGCCTCTTTTTGTCAGCATTCTTATATACACCTTCTGGTTCTTTGGGTTGTTGGCACTCAAAAAATGGTTTTTGCCTCTGGAAATTCACGATTACTCACGATCAACACTCCACAAATTAGCTGATAACATCGTCTGTCGAGTGATCAACTTCGCCGACTCCATCTGGCGCTATCAATTCATCTCAATTCTGCTGATCTGCATCATGCAATTTGTTGCTTCCTCGCATTCAGATTAAACTTCAGATTTGGCCTTTGCCATCATAGTCATTATTGGCACTATTGTTTGGTTCGCTATCACTGAGATCTACATCCGAAACCAATACTACTAGAATGAGTATTCTGAGTTCATTTATAAGTTTGAAGATAGATATTTCTGCAAAATACCTCTACATAGTTTGCCATCTAGGCATCATAGGTTAGGATATCCTCTGGTTAGGGTCACCAAATCCTTGTTGTTTGTGCTGATTGCCACCTTGATTCCTGTACCTTTACTGGCTATTGCATTCCTGATGGCTATTAATGGCTTTGAGATGTGGTATATCATCAGATTCAGCATATTCTCAGATAGAAAGTTGTTCAAATTGAAAATAGTTTAAACTTCGCTTTTGCTCTGCTTGTAGGGACTATTCTTTGGTGTCAGACTTATAAGTTTCAATGTCGATGCTGGTCTCTATTTAGCTTGGGGCTACATCCTATCTACAATCACCCTCATGACTATTTTACTAACAATGGGTCGAGTAATTTTCATTTTATACCTCAAATACATCCAATCAAAAGGCGTCAGTTTCGAATAAGTCGACATCGACCAACGCAAGTTACAAACTGAGCGGGCAGTCTGACATATGATATTATACCTTTTGTAGTGTCAAATTAGTAACTTTATTGCATAATATATGCGAATCGATGATCCCGACTAATAAAACTAATCTGAACATATCTGTCATCAAATTTTCAGTCCAGAAGAAAAAATACAATCGCAGGCTATACAAACCCCAAAAGGAAACTGAGTGCAGTTAGATATCTGAACAGAGATAACGATCATCATCTAACATCCACAGATCTAGCAGTCTGATCCCTACAACCTATATAAAGATAAAAATGAAAAAATAGAAAGAAAAGGCCGAGACATCCATCAATCCTTTATCATCCTCGCAGTACAATTATTCAAGTACATATTCGATAATATGTAGAATTTCCATATCGGAAGCCAAAAAGTAAAAGAATCGCTCAAACTACCTATATTCCAGTCTCTAAGGAAAGGTTGTCAATATCTTTTATCTGCGAACATGCCAGAAGTAAGACTATAGACCAGAGATAACGATATAGGGCTAGAGTCACAAGCTGCTTTGACCTTAAACCTCATGAAGATGAGAAGAAAGATTTTGTGAGGTACTCACATCATCAACTAAAAACATAGTATATTGAGAGGAGACGTCACACATTTGATAAATTTGGATAATCCCAATGACTGTCAACAAGCTCACTGATTCTAATAACTTTTAGTCACTCTAATAGCTATTGAAAAAGATTGACTTTTTTAGGCTGTCTTCGAATTGTGCAATATGCATGCTGCTAAATAGCAAAGACAGGCAAATTATTAATTATAGTTAATTGTCTCCATGATGCAAAAGAAGAAAAACTCCCAGATTCTCTTCACCAACGATCCATTCCTAGAATCAACCCAACAAAGAGGTAACCGTACTCGCTCTAACCGTCTTCCTTCAAAGCCAATTAAGAAAATTCGCACCTTTGACTTTGCCTATACATTCAATGATTACCTCAAGTTAACTCTCGCTAAAATTCTACCCAAATACGACAAGATCACCTTCATTCCTGACAAAAACACCATCATCGGAGAGGAACACATCTGCCAGTAGCTACTAACAAAAACATATAAGGAATTTGCTAGCCATAAATTTATTCTTCTCTCCAAGAAAAGACCATCAGACATCGATGAACTTGACTTTTGGCTTGATGAAGAGGTTAACATATATCGACCTGAGGTCATCTAGCTGGGTCTGCAGCAATTGTAAAAAATGAAATTTGATGTCTTCAAGGATAGTATTGATGGAGTGAGAGAACGACTTTCTTCTGGCATGTTTTTGATGAGATTACCCAAATAAAATGAAGCTAATGTCAGAGAGAAGATGGATTCGATCATCAAAGAAGACAATTCACTCAAAAATATAGCCGATACTTGCCCAAATACTGAGGAAGAATAAGCTGACGTTACCTACCTCGAAGAGGACAGCAGTGAGCCATAGCAGCAATATAACTACTCCACTCCCCAGCGTCTCTCTAAACCTGCAGCCAAACATCCTCAAGAAGACTCCTGCTCCATCGACCTCAATTCAATAATAGAGTCTTCAGTCGAAATTTCCTAAACAGATCACAAAGACGACTCATGCATCTTTACCACCAACAAGAAAAAGAAGATTCAGTTCAAGTAGATGGAATTCTAGGCTTCTTTTGAGAGAGTTCTACCAATGGACATCAATTGACCTCTTTTGTGATATTTCGAATGATTTATGTCATAGACTAATTTGAAGTGACTGTAATTACTTTGATACAAATTAGGAGACCTATGCTCGGCTCGGATGAGGAAGGAGTTAAGCTGTGGAAAAAGCTACTGGAGATTGGTGAGGCAGACAAGGAAGCTGCCAAATTCTATGCCACTTTGTCCGTCAAAGGTTTTCAGAATGAGCTCATGATCCACATGTTCTACGCCCTCATTTCATGTCCCCCTAACAATGAGGATGGTTACACTCTTTTAGAATAAGAATACCTCTGGCACCTTGCTCTATTCATTGAAAACATGAGAGACAACAGAATTTGTTGGACTCCATCTAAAATTTTGGCAAAGGACATCATGAAAATCATTGTTCTTTATCTCAACTAAGAAATCCAGTTCGGTTGCTGCAATCAACGGATCATTGAACGAAGCAGAGATATTTTGAAAATTGTTTATGACAGTCTAACAAATTCCTATGCCTATGAAATGACAGATAAAATTCAAGGACTTGTCTTGGAATGCCTGGTCAAAATGAGAAG
>Ga0100402_1005355_pt1 | contig 13158 bp, 7 predicted proteins | sample CryGeyme20150102_FD_80419 | JGI IMG/M metagenome (GOLD analysis project Ga0100402, IMG submission 80419) | Groundwater microbial communities from Crystal Geyser aquifers in Utah, USA - Crystal Geyser metaG 2015-0102 | ecosystem: Environmental > Aquatic > Deep subsurface > Groundwater | place...
GTTCATGCAAGTGGGTGTCGACGTCGCTGACAACTCGTCCTTGGGCGAACGTGCCACGGGCACGGTGACCAACCTCACCGAAACCGAAGTCACCTTGTTCCAGTTTGACGGTCGCGACAATGCCTTGAACGCAGAAAATGTGCTGTTCCTGGGCGACAGCGGCAACAGCCGCGCCGTGCTGGAAACCGCTGCAGACGCGGGTGGCAACCTGTTTGGCTCTGATGCTATCGTTGTCAACGTCACACCTGATGTCAACGTTGCCAGCAGCGCCGCTGAAGGCATCGATGGCGCAGCCATCTTCTTCAACACGGCTGAAAACCCGACGACGGGCAGCAGCACCAACTACGCCATCCATGGCGATGACCAGTTGTTTGGTGGTGACCGTGCTGACGTGGTACGTGCGGGTACCGGTGACGACCGTGTCTATGGCTCCCTGGGCCTTGACAACATCGACGGCGGCAAAGACCTGTACCTGGTTGACGGTGTGATCCGTGTCCTCAACGGCTACGAAGCCACACAAGTTGACGCACTGCCATCGACGCTGTCGATTGAACTCATCACAGACGGTGCATTTGATGACACGCTGGTTTATCAGCAGTCTGACTTTGGCGTTGTGGGTGCGGGTGGTGCAGCTTTCGAGATTACGCTGGACCTCTCTGCCAATCAGGCCAATGGTGGTGCAGGCAAAGTGGTGGTCGACGGCTCTGCCGCCAACACCGCGCTGTTCACCAATATGGAAAACATCCGCACCGTGTCTGGTAACGGCACGCTGGCTGGTCAAGGCAACGACACGCTGGACCTGAGCGTCAGCGTTGATCCGCTGACGGGTGTTGAAACAGCCAACGGCTTCAACATGCGCTATGACCTGACCAGTGCAGGTACTGCAGGTAACGTTGATCTTGATGCAAATGACAATGGTTCTTGGGCTGTTGGTGAAACCATCTCTCGTGTCGACGGCGTTGAAAACGTGCTGTTTGGCGCTGGCGATGATGTGTTGCTGATTGACGAAACCGAGGCTGGTAAAAACAACACCATCTCGGGTGGCTTGGGTGACGATACCGTCGACTACAGCTTTGACATTGCCGCTACCGATTCCTTCAACCCGGCAGTCACGTTGACGGTCAACGGCGGTGGTTCGGATGAGGACTGGGTCGACATGGCAGGTGGTTCGCTCAAGGCGGGTGATGTGCCGCGTGACACGCTGACATCAGTTGAAACGATCAACTTTGGCGATGCACTGCAAAACCCAAGTCTAGACGACGTGCTCGATGTGACCAACGTGTCTGACGCAGTGGTTGACTTTGTCAATGGTGAAGTTCGCAACGGCTCAGGCGTGGTGCAGGTTTCTATTGGCAACATGGCTGACTTCGAAGTTGTCAATGCCGACTTCAACGACACTGTCATTGTTGCCTCAACTGCGGGTATGAACAACAGCCGCATGACGGACGACAACGTTGACGTGCAGTTTGACAGTTTCTTGAACTACGACAGCCTGAACGCAACGCTGGACCGCCAAACCATTGGCGACCTGCGTGCCAACAATGCGGCGCTGCCAGTTTGGGAAAACATTGGCTTGTACCAGTTCAACCTGGGACAAGACAGTGATACCGTGGACTACAGCAACGAAACGGGTCTGATTGCCGCCGTGGCACAAATCAGCGGTACAACCTCATCGGTTGGCAGCGTGTTTGTGGCCGGTAACTCGGATCTTGACGTTGATTCTGCCGGCCCTGGAGTTCACCGTGTTGATGCGTTGACCGGTACCGAAAACATTGTGGCGTCACAAGGTGCCTCCATCCTCGACCTGACCCAAGCGGGACAAGACCTGAAGATCACCTTCAACGCCGATAATGGCCCAACGTCCTCTGATGCAGCGCTCGACCGTGATGTGTATCGCATCTTGTTGTCTGAACTGAACTCGACAGCACCCATTACTGGCATGAACTTCCTGGAATACCGCGACGCTGGCGACAGCGCAACGGTGACCCAGGCCACTGCTACGTGGAACCAGGTTGAAGGCAGCGACTTTGCTGAACGTTTGATCATGTCCAGCATTCAGTCCACTGAAAACGTGACCATGAACCTGCGTGGTGGTGCCAATGAGGTGAAATACAACGAACTTACCCGTTCGATTACCTCCACGTTGAGCGCCAGTGCGTTTGATGCCAACAACCCGACGACCACAGGCCTGATCTCGGTGTCGACGACGTTCCAGGACGGTGACGGCAACCCCTTGCCAGGTACCGGAACCCATGTCGCCAACAGCTACGCGGTGGACAACGGCATTGCCTCTGGCACCTTGCGTGTTGCGGCATCGCAAGATGCTGAAGACACCATCACGGTGGCCGGTACCTCCAACAAGTTGTTCTTCTTGGCAGAACAAGGCACAACGGACAACCAGATCACGGTCAAGCTCGGCAGCGGCGCTGCACTGAACACGATCGTGCTGACGGGCTACGAAGTGCTGGGCGATGCCGCGTCTGACGACGCCTACGACATCGGTCTGTTGAGCTCTGTATTGGCAGGTTTGACGCTGTCTGACACCTTGGGTGACCATGACGCGATTGTGGTGGGTAACGATACTGTGGTTGCCAGCACGATTAATCTTGATAGCTTGAACATCCAATTGACGTTCGACTTTGACGTACTCGATGTCACCAAGGTCACAACCTCTGGTCTGACGCTGCTGGGTACCGCGGATGTCCTTAGTGACGAAGCCGTACTGGGCGCCTTGTCCAAGGTGACTTCGATCAGCGGCTTCGAATCTGTGGTGTTGACGGATGCCTCTGTTGCCGCCGGCGACACGTTTACCCTGAATAGCGCGACGGGTGTGTTGAGCCAAGGTTCAACCAACGTCACACTGGGGACCAACGTGGTCAGCTTTGGCGGTCTGGTGCGTGAAACCGCACCGCAGGGCTTTGGTCAGAGTTACATCAACGACGTGGCCACAGCGGTCAACGTGACGGTGAGCGGCAGTGCGGCCACTGAAGTGCACGGTGGTGCCGCAGGGGACAGCATCACGGGCGGTGGCGGCAACGACATCATCCGTGGTAACGGCGGTAACGACGTGCTTGACGGTGGTATCGGCGCTGAAGTTCGCGAAGTCAACGTGCAAGGCATCATGGACCTTATTGTTGGTGGTACGGTTGACCTGTCTTTCAATGGCTCTCTTGGCGTTACGCTAACTGAAGGGACCGAGATTGTTGTCGGTGCCGGTAACGATGCCGTGGGTGCTGCGCTGGCCAATGCGGTGAATGCCAACCTGGCAGCGATCAACGTGGGCGCTGCTTGGACCAATGGCTCACTCTCGGGTGCGTCGTACGACAACGGTACTGACTTGTTGACCTTCAGCTTCGGCGCTGGTGTTGATGTGCTCGATGGCGAGGCCATCACAGCGGTAGTCACCGATGCTGGTACGCTGGCGATTTCTGCTGAAACCATTGTGTCGCAAGGCTCTGACGGCGGTGCCAACACCTTCGTCTTTGAAGCTACAGCGGCTGGCAATGGTGCAGATACCATCAACAACTTCAAGCAAGGTGCCTTGGGTGACGTGCTCGACTTTACGGCCTTCCTGGGTGCTCCAGCGGTTGAAGACCTGGTGGCTACCAACTTCGTTTCGGCTGGGTTGAATCTGACGGGCCAAACCGTGGGTATCGTCTTCAACAAGGCGACGTTGTCGGCTTCGGATATTTCGACGGCAGTAAGCGCCGCCGCGGTAACCTTGGCCAATAACGCCAAGGCTGTTGTTTTGACAACCGCTGATGCAGATGGTGTTGCCGATGCGACCAACAATGCCTACTCGGTCTACTTTGTTGAAGACACCGACACATCGGCTGGTACTGCTTTTGCGGTCACGCTGGTCGGTACGCTCAACAGCACGAGCGAATTGACTGCCGCTTCGTTCAATGCTGCCAACTTTGCCTGATGCAGTGGATGCGCTCTCACTTCGGTGAGGGCGCGACCTGTTGACAGCTCTATTCAAAGCCACTGCTCGCAAGGCAGTGGCTTTTTCATAGGAGAAACAGGGTCAGGTCTTGCATTAGCATATTTTCCAAGTTAGCATTGCCCCATGACACGTCCTCTCAGACTTGAATTGGCTGGTGGTCTTTACCATGTGACGTCGCGCGGAGACCGGCGCGAAGCCATTTACTATGATGATGCTGACCGCAGGGCTTGGCTCACGATGCTTGGGCAGGTGTGCGATCGTTTCAACTGGGTCTGCCATGCGTGGTGCCAAATGAGCAACCATTACCACTTGGTGCTTGAGACAGCAGAGGCCAATTTGTCGCAGGGCATGCGCCAGCTCAACGGGGTCTATACCCAGCATGTCAACCGCAAGTACGAGCGGGTGGGCCATGTGTTTCAGGGGCGCTACAAGGCGATTCTGGTTGAAAAAGACGCTTACTTGCTGGAGTTGTCGCGCTATGTGGTGCTCAACCCGGTGCGCGCCGGGATGGTGGCCGATGCCGCACAGTGGCCCTGGAGTTCCTATGCAGCCATGACGGCGCAAGAGCCCGCACCGCCCTGGCTGCAGACCGACTGGTTGCTGGCGCAGTTTGGCAGCGTGCGCGCGCAGGCCGTGGCGCACTACCGTGATTTTGTGCGTGCGGGCGTTGGGTTGCCCAGTTTGTGGGATGACTTGCGTGGCCAGATATATTTGGGCAGCGATGATTTTCTTGGGAAAATGCAGTCGCTGACGACAGAAAATATTTCCGAGATAGCCCATGCGCAGCGCCGCCCGTTGGCCAAACCCCTGCAGCACTTTGTGCAGATGCACGCCGATGCCAGGGTAGGCATGGCCGCCGCGTATGCCACAGGTGATTACACTATGCAGGCCATCGCGCAGGCTTTTGGCGTGCACTACGCCACGGTCAGCCGGGCAGTGCGATCAGCCGAGGAATTTGCCCTTAAATTGCGTGAAAGCAAGACCTGACCCCTAACCTTTGACCCCTAACCTTGACCCCTTAACCTACCTACACCCATGTCAACTCCCACCACTAAAGCTCCCCAGATCACCATCGACGGTGTCGCCTACAACCTGGCTGACCTTTCCGACGCCGCCAAGCAACAGCTCGGCAACGTTCGTCTGGTTGACCAGGAACTCGCCCGCTTGCAGCGCCAGCGAGCCATTGCCAGCGTTGCCCGCAGTGCCTATGCACAGGCGGTGGCCGGTGCGTTGCCCAAGGAACCTCAAGCGCCGGCCGACGGCGCCCGCAGTGCCGTCATCAACGGCGTTACCTATGATTGGGCTAGTCTGGGCGAGCGTGTGCAGGGCTTGCTCACAGGCATCCGGGCGGCCGACCAAGAGTTGGTGCGCCTGAATGCCCAGGTGCAGATGGCGCAAGCCGCCCGTGGCTCATTTGCCCAGGTGGTCAAGCAGAACCTGCCCAAGCGTGACGCTGCCTGACTTGTATATAAAAACAGCCTCTAGCCCTTTTAATATATGCGCAATACGCTATCAATAATGGTGCAAATTGCGGTCTGCGGCTAAATTGATTCCGTCACCTGAATCCACTGGCAGTGGGGTGTTGCTGATCCAGCGCATGAGCGTCAAGTACGATGCGCTGCAAGACCGCATCGCGCTGGACGTGGCGAGCCAGTCTGATGCGCCGGCACGGCTCTGGCTCACCCGGCGCGGCGCCGACCTGCTGGTTCAGACTGCCGCGGCCAAGGTAGAGGCCTACGCAGTGGCACAGATGGCGCGCGCCAACGTGGCCCCTGATGCGGCGGATCAGTTGCGCCAGTCTGCGCTGGCCACCCGGCAACTCACCGCCCGCTTGACGCAGCGCAAGACCGATGGTGTCGCGTTGTCACCCGCTACGCCACAGTATCTGGTTGTTGGCTTTGCGATGCCAGAGCATCCGCGCAGCATTGCGCTTGATTTGAATTGTCAGCCTGAGTTGCGGGCACGCTTGCTGTTGCAGTCAGCCGAATTGTTCCAGTGGTTGGCCGCCTTGCAGCGCCAGTACCACAAGGCGGGTTGGGACGTGTCGGTCTGGCCTGCCTGGCTCAAATAGTCAGTCAGTCAGTCAAATAGGGTCAGGTCTTGCAATCACCCATCTTCAGCCCCTAAAAGTATTCGACGCCGGTCTGCTGCAAGCCCACCAAGCCGATGTGATGCTGGTTTAACTCCAAGCCAGCAACCACCGCCATGAAGTCTGCTTGGGTGTAGCTGGCGTGTCGGCCATCCATGTAGCCCACCAGCTCGTGAACCATGGCAGCGTCCGCTTCAAATCCAACCACGTTTTTGAAAGCCATGGCCGCAAGCGCTTCGTTTGTATTTGACCCGGCGATGGAATTGACCAATCCAACATCCAATGCCAATTGGCAAACGTCATGCAAACTGTTTCCTTGATCAAAAAGCCCCAAAATCGTGCCGACAACCGAGCGATCGCCAATGAGGGCGGGTGCCATTAAGCCGATGAATTCAAGTGCCTGCCCAGCGTGTTCGGTGCTACCCAGGTCCATGGCCAGCTTGGTGTCTGAAAAATTGAGGCGTTCAATGTTGCCCAGCAAATCCGTACCCTCGGAACCCACGGTGTCGCTGACGGAGAATCCCGACGCTGTTTTAGTTACTGTGAAGTTGGCGCGGTTTGCGTTGTAAGTTGCGGTATCGATGCCATTGCCGCCGAGCAAAATGTCATTGCCATCCAATCCCTCAAGGCGATTGTTCCCATCGTTGCCAGTTAACTGGTCATTGAAGGCTGTTCCGCGCACCCAGTCGATGTTAGAAAATGTGTCGGTGTCGCCAAAGCCGTCTGTGGCGATGCCCGTTGCCAGGTTGACAACAACACCGGCGTTGCCACCGTAGTTGCTGTCGCGCGAGTAATCGATCCGGTCAATCGCGCTACTGCCAATAACGGTGTCATTGCCGGCCAAGGGCCGGAAGCTCTGAAATTCAATGTCTGACGAGCTGGTGAAAACATCGGCCAGCCGCGTGCCGCGGACAGCCTCCATGTTGCTCAGGGTGTCGGTATCACCAAACCCATCGATGGCAATGCCGGTCTGCAAGTTCACATTCACACCGCTGGTGCCACCACGACCATAGTCGTTCTCGTAGCGAACTTCGTCGTAGCCCGCGCCACCATCGAGGCTATCGTTGCCCGCCAAACCTCTCCAGCCTTCATAGTAAGCATTTGCCGAGCCGGTCATCCGATCGGCATCAGAACTGCCCGCGAAAATATAGGCGTAAGTAAAGGTGTCGTTGACGACGCCCGCATTGGAGCTGGTGACCGTACCGCTACCGTCGTCTCCCACGACGATCTGCAATCCACCACTGCCGGTCACGTCTTGGTAAGAAAGAAAAATGCCTTGGTTGGCGGCAAAGAGGGTGGCATTGCCGACGATGGTGTTGCTGCCGGTGCCGGGGCGGATGTAATCGCCACCCCCTTCGGTGCTGGCATCACCAGCAGAGGCATCGAGTAGGTCGTTACCCGTACCGCCATACAGCTCGTCATAACCGGTACCACCCACCAGGGTGTCGTCGCCATCCTTACCGTATAACACATCATTGCCGTCGCCCCCACTGAGCGAGTCGTTGCCGGACAGTCCATCCAGATAGTCATTGCCAGCGCTACCTGCCAAGGTGTTGTCAAGCGCAGTTCCGATCAGAAACGATGAACCATCCGCAAACGTCAGACTGCTGGAAACCAGTTGCTGATAGCTCAGGTTATTGACCGTGATGGAGCCCAAGCTTGAGTTGATTGTCAGATCCAGACCGTTCTGCCGAAAGCTCAGGTTCTTGGCGCTCGCCCCCAAAGGAAAGGCGATGACATCTGAATCGGGTACAAAAGCGCCAATGATTGTTCCACTGGAAAAGTTGAATGTCGTCATTTCAATGCTCCTGAAGGTCTTGTGATACCTGCCGATCCCGCTCAAATTGGCGCGCCGTTGTAGGTGCCCGACAGCAGCAACATGTATTGCATTCCGGCCGGTGTCGGCGTTTCGACTTTGACCGGAATCGCTTTGCCAACCAGATGCCAGGTTGTGACGTAGTCCGGATTACCTGTGTCGTGCGTGATGTATTTGCAGGTATCAAAGTTGCGGCCATTGACCTGCACCACTTCGCGTGCCACGAAGGTTTGAACGGCGCTTTCACTCATTGAAAAACTGTTGACAGGCAGCGAATTCTCGTAGGCAGTGACAGTGCCGGTAGAGCGCAGCGTGGCACTTTCTCCGACCCGTAGCGTGAACATCCGGTCGTCCAATGGCGGGGCGAACACGGTCTTGCTGGTGGTGACGCTGGCAGGCATGGTAAAGCCATCCACAGAAAAACCGTCAACTCGCACTTCAGCGTTGATGCCCAATCCAAGGTGCAGCCCGCTGGGTTGAATCTGCAGGTAGGTGTCGTCGGTGGTGGTGGTGGCCACGCTGACACCCAGGGCAGAGTTTGAACCTCTGGTCACCGTACGCAAGCGAATGGCATTCTGGCCTTCAAACGTAGAGGGTCCTTCAACCCGGGTTTCAACGGTTTGTTGCCCGGTGGCGACGCCTTCAAAGTTGTAGGTCAGGCTGGTGTTCCAGCCCGTGGGCAGCGTCATGGCGGCCGGGTCAGCACATTCGTTGTAACTGACGGTCGCGGGCGGCGGGGTGACAGCGCAGTCTTGAGGATAGACTGAGCAACTGAAGGACGCGATCTTGCCCAGCGGATAACTGGTATAGCCGCCTTGGCCGTCACCGACCAGGCCCAGCACATCTCCCGACGTGTTGGTGCCCAGGTAGATATTGGTTTGCGGGTAATAGCGATAAGTCCAGATGTCGACGCTCTGGTTGGGCTGCGCGCTGGGAAAAAGGTTGGGGTAAGTGACTTCGGCCCAGTTCAGGAAACTGGTGGCGTCGGGCACCCGGGGCGCCGCCGCCAATGGTGCTGACAGGGCCGCGAACGCCGTCAGCGGCCCAGCGTCGCTGGCCACCGGGTGAGATTGCAATAGGGGATTGTCCTGACCAAGTTGGGCGTCGCCACCGCCGCCGCAAGAAGCCAAAGTCAGCAGGAATAGTACTGCAACAAAGCAGCGCAACGGCCGCAAGGAAAGAGAAAGAGTAGGAACAGACGCCTGCATATACAACCTCCATGAAAATATGTTGAGCAATTCACTTATCAAATATTCTTACATAATTCGCGGCTGTAATGCGGATTTCATATTTTTCGCGTAAATTTCTTCCAGTGGGGGTGTTTTGGCGTGTCTTGAGGTGCCGCACCAAAGTCGTCCGGTTAGATGTTTTTTTTCAGGGGAAAGTCTGATGTTAATGACAAAGGTGTTTGCACGGTGGGGTTGTCTGGGCCTGTCGGGGCTGTTGTTGGCCCTGCTGGCTGCCTGCGGCGGCGGTGATATTGTGGCGGGTGATCCTGATGTGTTCCAGCGGTCGCACCCGCTGGGCTCAGGCAATGGACCAATCGCCGCGGTGGCGCTGGCCAAAGCACCCGCGCCGATGGTGCGCGTTGTGGAGGCGACAAGTTTCCTCGACTGGGCCGAGCGCGCCCACCCGGAGTTGTTTCCTTTGCCGCAGGCCAACCAGACCGTCGACGTCTGGACTTACCGCTATTACGCCGCGACTGATATTTACCTGGGCGTCAATCTTTCGGGTGATGTTCTCGGGCTGGTGGGTAACCACTCGGGCGCCTACAACGCTTTTCCGCTGGGAAAAGTTGATTCTTATGGTTGTGTCGTTTTCCCCGAGGACTGCGCCGCGCCGACTATCATCACACCGCCCACCGACACCGCCGTGCTTGCCGACAATCCAGTGTACTTCAGTGTTGTCGCCAGCAGCGGCGGGGCTGTGCTTGGCTACCAATGGCGTCGCAATGGCATTGACATTGAAGGTGCAACGCTTGATCACTACTCTATTGCCGCGACCACCTTGGCTGACAATGGCACGACGTTCAGCGTCGTCGTCAGTGATGGCTCGCCGCCAGACGCCGTGAGCGAACCGGTAACGCTCACTGTGCGAGACAGCACCACCGATCTCAATGTCTTGTTAAAAATGGGGAATTGCTCGGTTTGTCATGCAGTCGACAAAAAATTGGTCGGCCCGTCATGGAATCAAATTGTTGCGCGCTACCACGCGCAGCCTGGTGCAGATGTCTATCTTGCAGAGCGTATTCGTGTGGGTGGCTCAGGGGTGTGGGGTGCCGTCCCGATGCCATCATCCAACAACTTGGTGACTACTGCGCAAGCGACGCTTCTGGCCCGGTGGCTGGTTTATGACCTGTTGCCGCTGCCCAGCACAACGCCGCCAACTCCGTCGCCAACTGGGCCTCCCACACGCCCTTATTATCCACGCGGACGATAGGGACGTCGTCGCTGGTGCTGGCATGCGGCGTATGGTACGAGCTACCGTCTTTGTCTTATTGAAATCAGGTCCCACTGATGCCATCACCCACCTCGTCCAGCAGCGCCGTTCCGATGCGCATGTCAGGCTTGCGCAATATTGATGCCTTGCTGGGCGACACCCGATGGGCCAATACGACCCTGAGCTACAGCTTTCCTGAGGTGGGTGCCAGTTGGTCGACCAGCGTGTTTGGCGGCTATGGCCCAGTCAGTGGTGACGGTGAGCCGTGGCGCAGCGCGTTTGAGCCGCTGTCTGGGCCGGGGGCAGGTGATGACCGTGCCTCTTTTGTCAGTGCCTTGCGACAGTGGGCCAATGTCGCTGATCTGACGTTTGTCCAGGTGGCTGACACCGCCACCAGCGTGGGCGATATTCGTGCTGCCTACACCGCGCCAGAGTTTCAGTCAACCACCACCGTCGCCTGGGCCTACTACCCCGGTGACGCACCAGCGGCGGGCGATGTCTGGTTCAGCTTGGAGCACGTGAGCGCAACGGATGACTGGACGCCGGGCAGTTTTGCATTTCTGACCGTCATGCACGAGCTGGGTCATGCCCTGGGTTTGAAGCACCCGTTTGAAGCCGCGGGGGCTGCCGGTGTCACGCTGCCTCAGGCCTATGACTCGCAGACTTACACCATCATGAGCTACGCCGCAGGCCCGGGTGACAACAACACCAGCTTCAGCTACTTCCCGACCACGCCCATGGTGCTGGACATGACAGCCATTCAGTATGTTTACGGTGCCAATACCAGCTACCACCCGGGCGATGATGTGTACACGTTCAACGATGCCAGCACCTACCACCAGACGATCTGGGATGCGGGTGGAAACGACACACTTGATTATTGGGGGGATTACCCGGCCACCATTGATTTGCGCGCAGGCGCGGGGTCAACGCTGGGAGTTCCGGTGTTTGTGGTCTCGCACTACGGTGCGCGCATGTTTGAAGTCAGCAACGTCTGGATCGCCGAGGGGGCCTACATTGAAAACGCCAGTGGCGGGCAGGCGGATGATGTGTTGATTGGTAACGACGGCGCCAATGTGCTGGACGGGGGTGCCGGGGACGACACCCTGGACGGCGCTGGCGGTGTTGACACCGCGGCCTACGCGGGCAGGCGCGCAAGTTTCACCCTGACGCCAACCGCCACTGGCTTCATGACCCATGACGCACAGGCCGAGGGCACTGACCAGCTTGCCAACATCGAACGTTTGCAGTTTGCCGACGTGTTGCTGGCCATTGATCTGCTGCCCGATCAGCATGCGGGCCAGGCGCTTGAGTTGCTTGGGCTGCTGGCCCCGCAGTTGATTCAATCACCGGCCGCGGTGGGGACCGTTCTGGCGCGGTTTGACGCGGGTTTGAGCTTGCAGGATGTTTCTCAGTTGGCGTTGGACTTGGGTTTGGTGCGGTCGATCGCGGGCGCTGACAGCAACGCAGCTCTGGCCGCCATGGCTTTCAGGAACGTCATGGGTATTGCGCCGGATGGTGCTGCGGTAGACGGTCTGGTGGCATACTTGGATGGCCATTTGGCAAGCTATTCTCAGGCTGAGTTCCTGGCAGTGGCCGCCGCGCTGGAGGTGAACCAGGCGCATATCGGGCTGGTGGGGTTACAGCAAACCGGTGTGGCGTATTTGCTCGATCTTTAACCCAGGGTGCTGTCGTACAGACGATCGGAGGTCCATCATGCCCGTTGTTGAGTCCGCTGTTTTGCATCCAAAAGAGTTATCGATAAATTCAGATTTTTTGTGGACTGTCACGCCGGTCGTTGCTGGACTGGCTGGTGGGCTTGCCGGTTGCGGTGGCCATGACGGTGCCAGCGCTATGCTTGAGGCACAGCAGCCGCCATTTCAGCCACGGTTGTTGGCCACGCGCAATCCAGCGGCATTCCAGGGCGCGCCAACACCCACGGCAACCGAGCTGATGGACTGGGCGGAGCGTCAGTTGCCACAATTCTTTGGTCCCCACGAGGCCAATCTCCAGCTTGCTGGTCTGGTCTACCGGTTTTATGCGGGTACTGGCAATTACCTTGGGGTGATGGGCGACGACGTTTTGGTATTGGGTCCGGTAACCGAAGGCCGTGTGGTCACCGTGGGCACGCTGCAGAGTTTTGCTGCGGCCGTGGCTGCAGACCGGTCTGCGCCCCTGACAGACGCGCAGGCCGCCCGGTTTTTGCAACAGGCGACATTGGGTGCCACCGATGCCGATATCAGCGCAGTGAAGAATGTGGGGCTCCAGGATTGGCTTGAATCGCAGATGACACTGGCGCGCAGCCAGCGCTCGTGGGACTGGATGCAGGCCAATGGCTACGCGGCCGTCGATGAGCGACGGTTATATGACGCTGGACACTTCACTGCTGAAGCTGTGCTTGCCAAGGAAGCTGCAACTTCAGTCGACCCGGTACGTCAGCGGATAGCGTTGGCACTGTCGGAATTCTTCGTCGTGTCCAATGCCGTGGCCCAGATGCCCTGGACTGGCATGGGCATGGCGCACTACTGGGACCAGTTGCAAGACCACGCCTTCGGTAACTTCCGCGCGCTGCTGGAGGTCATGACGCTGAATCCGACCATGGGTGCGTGGCTGAACACCCGCGGTAACCTGAAGGAAGACCCGGTCATCGGCCGCGTGCCCGACGAAAACTACGCGCGCGAGGTGATGCAGCTTTTCACCATCGGGCTGGTGCAACTGAACGCCGACGGCACGCCCAAACGTGGCGCCGACGGCCAGCCGCTACCGACTTACACGCAGGATGACGTGACCCAGCTGGCGCGCATTTTTACCGGCTGGGACTGGTGGGACGACGGGCGCAGATTCATTGCACCCGCGACCAATAACGGA
>Ga0100402_1005356_pt1 | contig 13158 bp, 14 predicted proteins | sample CryGeyme20150102_FD_80419 | JGI IMG/M metagenome (GOLD analysis project Ga0100402, IMG submission 80419) | Groundwater microbial communities from Crystal Geyser aquifers in Utah, USA - Crystal Geyser metaG 2015-0102 | ecosystem: Environmental > Aquatic > Deep subsurface > Groundwater | place...
GATGAATATGGCATAACGCCAGCGCAGCTCATACTCGAAGAGCGCATGAAGTATGCGAAGCAATTGCTTGATCAAAACCACGAACTCAGCATCAAAGAAGTAGCCTACGCCAGCGGCTTTAACGATCCCAATTACTTCAGCCGCATGTTTAGACGCATGGAAGGGTTAACACCTTCTGAGTTTAGGGTTCCGCTTTTAAGCTAATTTCAAATTAGCGCAAAGGATATTTCATCTTATTTCGTCAAACCTATTTTAAGATGAAGCAGCCAATTATCCTTATTATTTCATTCTTTTTATTGCTTTTCCTTTCGGCAAAAAGCCAAACAGAACAGGCAAATTTTCGACTGCAATTCGTCCCTATGTTTGGCGACAGCATTGCCACAACCAACGGAATAGTATCAGCAGGGAATAACAATTACCATCTTTCAAAATGCCGGTTTTACCTGAGTAATTTTCAGTTTTTCGATGCAAATCAAAAGCTTCTTTCAACTGAAAGCAAAGCTTACTTATTAGATATTGAAGATCTTCAATCACTGCATATTATCACTACTAAACCTAAAAATGCTACTTATATCACGTTTGGTGTGGGCATTGATAGCATTACCAATGTTTCTGGCGCAATGGGTGGCGCGCTAGACCCAACCAAAGGCATGTATTGGAGCTGGCAAAGCGGCTATATCAATATTAAGCTTGAAGGAAACTTCAGTAGCCCGCACATTAAGAAATTTGAATACCACTTAGGTGGATACGCAGGTGAGCATGCTTGCTACAATACTTCGGCATTTATTCCAATTTCTGACACCGTGAATATTGGTGTTTCGCTTAGCGAATTTTTAAACCAGGCCGAAGCACAAGAAACCTATAAAATCATGAGTCCATCTGCAACAGCGGCACAATTGAGCAAAGCATTTGCAGCACTTTTTCAGCCATTAAATCTATGATGAAAAGGCTAATCATGATACTTGGTTTTGGTGCACTATTAATAGCCGCAAGCCATACTTGGCAATCAAAGCCATTAAAGCTAATTTACCCCAATTCGTGGCCAAAACCTGCTTACGATACTGACCGAAACCCGCTTACCGAAGCAGGAGTTTGGCTCGGCCGAAACTTGTTTTACGATCCTGCACTTTCAAAAGACAACACAATCAGCTGCGCAAGTTGTCATTTGTCTTTCACCGCATTTACCCATGTTGATCACGAGCTAAGCCACGGCATTGATGATCGTATTGGTACTAGAAACTCGCCTGTGCTAATCAACCTGGCTTGGAACAAAAGTTTTATGTGGGATGGAGCGGTCAATCATCTTGACATGCAGGCTTTGGCACCTATTAGTCACCCTAACGAAATGGGTTCTAGTATTACCGAAGTAGTGGAGAAATTAGCGCCAAATCCTAACTACAAAACGTGGTGTTTTCAAGCCTTTGGCGATTCTAACCTTACTGGAGAATATATGCTCAAAGCGCTAGCTCAGTTTCAACTCACATTGGTTTCGGATAATTCGAAATACGACCAAATGCAGCGCGGAGAAATTACCTTTTCTGCACAGGAAACGCGCGGCTACGATTTGTTTAAAGCTAAATGCAATAGCTGCCACACTGAGCCACTTTTTACCAACGGCAGTTTTCAAAACAATGGCCTTTCACTAGATAGCTTATTGAGCGATTCAGGCAGAATGATGGTTACTAAAAACGATGCAGACAACAGAACATTCAAGGTACCAACGCTTCGCAATATTGAGTTTTCGAAACCTTATATGCACGATGGCAGATTCAAATCATTGAGCCAAGTGATGAATCATTATCAATCGGGAATTGAAGCCTCAAACACATTAGCCAAAGAGCTTGAAAATAGTATTGCGTTAAACGAAAATGAAAAGATAGACTTGGTCGCATTTCTAATGACACTTTCAGATAGAGAGTTCTTGTTTAATCCCGAATTTGGGTACCCGAGCGGGAAATAATTTTCGTTTCGAAGGATTTTCACAGACACTTCGTCAAAGCAACTAAACAAACTTCATTTATGAGAAAAACATTACTCCTTTTCGTCATTATAGCTGGTTTCGGTGTTTCAGAATTAGAAGCACAAACAAGCCCGACCATTACCAGTTGGCTCTTGAATAATACAGGCATAACAGGCCGGCATTATATTTCAGGAAACTCAACTCCTATTAACGATACGGCTAGTGCCAATGTGCAACGCGTGCGCTATTCAAACAATTTTGCATACATCAATTGCAGCGGCATACCTAGCTACATAGTTGGTCCGTATCTCGATGGAAATCCATCCCTTGCAACCAATAATGCATGGTTGTTTAAATTGCCTTTAAATCCTGTTGAAAACACTGGAACGCTCACCGCCACGCCTTTTGGCGCCATTGGTGTATTTATAAACGGTGTGCCGATGTATGATTATAAGGATGGGCAGTCATACCGATTATCAACACAGCAAGACAACGCAATGGGCGATGGCGTTTGGAACCGAAATGCGATCATGGCAGAAAACGATGGTTTTGACTGTGCAAAAGGTCATCCATCGCCTATTTTCAATGGCCCTCCAGGACAAGGTACACTTGAAGGTGGCTCATACCATCATCACCAAAACCCAACCGCTTTTAATATGGACTTAGTTGAAGTAAGTGACATTTGCCAACTTTACCTAGCAGACGGTTTATTCACGCTTGATTCAACCGAGCACTCACCATTGATTGGTTTTGCGTTTGACGGTTTTCCGGTATATGGTGCATATGGATATGCCAATACAGATGGCACAGGCGGCTTAAAACTCATCATGAGCAGCTATCAAAAAAGAAATATCAGCACTCGAACCACTTATGCAGATGGCAGCACCGTAACCGCTGGCCCAAATGTGAGCGCTGCTTACCCATTAGGTTGGTATCGCGAAGACTATGAGTTCATTGCAAACAGTGGTGATTTAGATGAGCATAATGGAAGGTTTTGTGTAACACCAGAATATCCGAATGGCACCTATGCATACTTCGCTACGGTAGATGAAAACTGGAATTCTGCCTACCCTTATATGGTAGGACCCGAATATTATGGAGTAACCAATGGCGGCAGTACCAACAGTGTTTCTGAGTCTACTACCGATTATACTGGTCCAAATGGTATTTCAGAAAACGCTGAAAGCAGCCTTAGTGTAGCTGTATTTCCTAATCCAGCAAGCGACTTGGTGGCAGTGCAAGTAAAGGGTCTTTTACGCAGCAACATGAGCGTAAAAATGTATGATATGAAAGGGAGTCTGGTAGCTGAAACCAGTTTAAATCAAGGCAGCACCATTTGGCATATTGACACCAGAACTATCTATAATGGCGAGTATTTAGTAGTAGCTACCGATGGTAAAAACACCTTTACCCAAAAGCTGATGATTCAGCACTAAAACGTTTTTTTTAAGTTTAAAAGCGAGTGTTGACTTTTGTTTTCACTCGCTTTTTTTTGAATTCAAGGGTTGTTTTAATGCCCTTTTCCTCTAGGATCACCGTTTCTATTGGCAAGCATTTGCATTGCTTTTTGCAATACTGTTTCAAAATCAGCCAACTGCTCTGGCCTGCATAGAGCCTTAATGCTAGCAAAATGATCGTAAGTTACTTCAATGCGCTGCTGCTCAAGCATTTTAATGTCATTCATCACATCAGTTGCATTACTTGAGTCACTTTGGTTTAGTTGGTTAAAGTAAACCGCCATTTTTTCGCCCTTCAACTCTTCTAAACGAACCATCAAAATACGGTGCTCTTGTACCAACTTTCCGTAAGCTTCTATTTGCTGCTCATCAAAATGAAGTTGCTCAATCACTTGCTGCTTATAATCTATGTGACGCGGATGTCTAGGTGGCTTATGCATGAGTATTTCAAACACTAACAAGCCATTCATCAGCATGAGAACGATTGTTATAATGATTAATATTCTAATGGGTTTCATCCGATTATTGATACAGGTTAAACGACTGATTGAGGCTTCCAATGTTGGTGACAGCCACTTGTTGTGTTGACGAATCATCGTTATTCACATGCACATAGACGGCTACATTTATCATCAACGTGGCCACACTTGCAGCCGCAATTAAAATCACTTGTTTGCGCATTTTAATATCCGCTTTTAAGCGCGCTTCAATCGCTGGCAATAAGCCGTGCTTTGGCAGCTTTTTGCCTGCATTAGCTAAGTAATCAAATGATGGATGTTCCATTTCGTTCATACTATTTCTTTTGACGCATTTTGCTAATCATTCCTCCGCAAGTCCTTTAATAAAACGCGCAGTTCAGACTTTGCCCTTTGCAGCAAACCTTCCACGCTTTTTTCGCTTACCTGCATGATGTCGGCTATTTCTTTTTGACCCAAATCTTCAAAATATCGCAATACAAATGCTTGGTGCTGCCTGTCATTCAATTGCTTCAATGCTGTGAAAATTTGAGCCGTTTGTTCGCTTCGCTCCATCAAAAGTGCCGGATGTTCCATATCTGGCACTTGCAATTCGGGCTGTTCTCTAAAAATAGAAAATACCATTTTCAATGATCTTGTTGCCTTTCGCTTTCGCAAAACATCTAGGCATTTGTTGCTTGTAATGCGATAAAGCCATGTACTCACTTTTGCCTCTTGGCGAAAAGATTTTGCACTTCGCACTACCTCTACAAAAACGTCTTGCGCTATTTCTTCTGCTTCATTTTCATTTTGAAGAAAGTGAAGCGCTGTGTTGAATACACGTTCTATATGCCGATCATACAATAATCCCAACCCAGCCGTTTTGCCTTGAGCAATGGCCGAAATAATAGCAATATCTGTCGGGTTTGTTTCCAAAAAATGATTTGAATAGATGAAGATAAACTGTTCGATACTCCAAGCCGAAAAGTGTTTAAAGAAAGACGGTTTTTCGATCAATTTCAAGTAAAACCCGAGTTAATTACCGAAAATTTAAAGTGTAACTCAGGTCACTGTGAGGGTTTCTCGCTTGACGGACATTTGTATTCACAAACAAGAAACAATTACCCATGAATATTGAACAAATTTATACCGGTTGCCTTGCTCAAGGCGCATATTACATTGAAAGCAATGGCGAAGTTGCCATTATAGATCCATTGCGCGAAGTGCAGCAATACATAGATCGCGCAGCGAAAGACGGAGCCAAAATCAAATACATTTTCGAAACGCATTTTCATGCTGATTTTGTAAGCGGTCACGTTACACTCGCTGAAAAAACAGGTGCAACCATAATTTATGGCCCAACGGCAGCACCAACTTTTGCAGCGCATATTGCCAAGGATGGTGAAATTTTCAATCTTGGAAACATCACATTTAAAGTGCTTCACACTCCAGGACACACCATGGAAAGCACTACCTATTTGCTTCGTGACGAAAACGGAAACGATCAAGCAATTTTTAGTGGCGACACGCTTTTCTTAGGTGATGTAGGCCGACCTGATTTGGCTCAAAAGGCAGCGTCAATGACGCAAGAAGATTTGGCTGGATTACTGTTTGACAGCTTACGCGAAAAGATTATGCCTTTGGCAGATAGCATCACCGTATATCCAGCACATGGTGCAGGTAGCGCTTGCGGCAAAAACATGATGAAAGAAACCGTGGACACGCTTGGCAACCAAAAGCAAATGAACTATGCTTTGCGTGCTGATATGACCAAGACCGAATTCATAAAAGAAGTAACCGATGGCTTATTACCTCCGCCAGCATATTTTCCAATAAATGTGAAGCTAAACAAAGAAGGCTACAGCAGCATTGATGATGTGTTGAACCAAGGTATGACAGCGCTTTCTCCAGAAGATTTTGAAGCACGCGCAAACTTAACCGATGCCTTAATTTTGGATGTGCGTCATCAAAACGACTTTGCGGAAGCATTTATTCCACAATCCATTTTTATTGGAATAGATGGCCAATTTGCGCCATGGGTTGGTGCGTTGGTAAGCGATGTGAAGCAACCCATTTTATTAGTAACCCCAGAAGGAAGAGAAGAAGAAACCGTAACGCGTCTTGCTCGCGTTGGGTTTGATAATACGTTGGGCTACCTAAAGGGCGGCATTGAAGCATGGAAAGCAGCAGGTTTTGAAGTAGACCACATTGATGGTGCTACAGCAACAGAACTAAAAGATAAAATGAGTGCAGATGATGTGACCATTATAGACGTAAGAAAAGAGAGCGAATTCTTGTCGCAACACCTGCCAACAGCTAAAAATGTTGCCTTAGATTATATCAACCAAAATATGGCTGAGTTTCCAAAAGATGGCGCATTTTATATTCATTGTGCAGGTGGCTACCGCTCTTTGATCGCAGCTTCTATTCTAAAATCGAGAGGTTATCACAACATGATTGATGTGAAAGGTGGTTTCAAGGCCATACAAGAAGCTGACATTGAAACTACGGCTTACGTTTGTCCTTCTACCTTGTAAGCCAATCTCAAAAACCAAACAACATGGAAGACAACATCAGCCAAGAAACCTTTGATAAAATAGCCAAGCTCATTCACAGCGACAGCAGCCCAGTAGGCATTGATGCAAAGAAAACGCACATCATCATTATCAATAAGTTAAACCAAATAATTGAGCGTCTTGAGCGCTTAGAAGCCGCGCAGAGCAAAGATTCTTAAGCCATTTGCAAAAGAATTTGTCGAGTGTGACTTAAGTAACTTTTAAGCCCAGTGCAAGGCTTTAACATTGCACTATTAGTTAAACAAAAAGTCAAAAATTTTAAAAACGTATATACCATGTTTGGATCAATGTTCGGAACAGACACAGACCCAGTAATCAAAGAAATGATTGCAAAAGGAGCAGCAATAATTGATGTAAGAAGCCCAGGAGAATTTCAAGGCGGACACGTAGCTGGCTCTATCAATATTCCACTTCAAGTGATTGAGAATAGAGTGGCAGAAATTAAAGAAATGGGCAAACCAGTGGTGCTTTGTTGTGCCAGCGGAAACCGCAGCGGCCAAGCTACTTACATTCTTCAAGCACAAGGTGTGGAATGCGAAAATGGCGGAAGCTGGTTACAAGTAAACGCCTTGGTTTAAACCAAAAAACACATACGGTAGGTTAGAGAGAAAAGTACGCGCTTTTCAACCGGAGGTGACCCAAAGAGTGATTAGATGAAGTGGGGTTGCTTCCGGTTTTTCTGTTTGATAAAGCTACTGTAAGAAGGTCGACTCAAACAAATCTTGTGGCGACACCATCACCTCATTCAGCGGTAAGTTTTCGCCATAGCGCGCCTTCATTTGTTCTTTTACCAAAGGATGATCGAGGTGGTATGATTTAAGTGGTTTTGGTTGGCTCAGCTCAATACCCAACACTTCTTTATAAACCTTCCAAACTAGCTCGGAGCAATAGAGTTCTTTGTCGCTCCAGTTGAAATAGATGTCATAGTTCTTCCCTAAAAGAGGCGTGTAAAAACGTTCTAGCTCATCTTTTTTTTCATCAGAAAAAGCACTAAAACCTGGCTTAAGTTTTTTCACCACATAATTGCCATTGGTGCCACGCGCCACAAATTCATTTATTGGCGTGAGTTTCACAGGCTGCACCGCTTCAAGCATCATGAGTTTACCTTGATGCGAAACCACCATTCCTACATGCGAAAATTTAGAATCGGTAGCCAATTGTATGGCTTTGCTTTGCGATGAATTGCTGGTTTGAAACACCAAATCGCCCACCTGAAATTGGTTTTGGTGGTTTGACTTTGAAAATGCTGGAAAATCGTTTACCGAAATCGTGAACGCTGAACCCACCAAAAGGGCAATGGCAAGTGCAATGAAAATGAGTTTTTTAGCCATGATTGTTGTGTTGGCATGAAGATGAATAAACTTTGCTGGCCAAATTTTTAGCTTCAAGGTTTTTAGCGGCTTTTGGCTTTTATTGGCAAAGGCAAAAACACGACTTGAGCATTCACAATTGCTTTTCATAATCAAACCCTTTTTGAAAAATGACATTACTTTAGCCGCCACAAATAAACCGTGTCAACCAACCTCACCAATAGCACAGAATTTGAAGCGCTCTTCAAGTCGCATTATACCATGCTGGTAGGCTATGCTCGCAAATTGCTGCACGACCAGGAGCAAGCCGAAGATGCAGTGCAGCAGCTCTTTGTAAATCTTTGGGAAAAACGAGCTAGTATTGAGGTAGAAGGTAGCTGGAAAAGCTATTTGCTCAGAAGCACGCACAACAGCTGTTTAAACCAAATAAAACATCAAAAAATAAAGGCTGAGCATGCGCAACAGGCATTGGCTAGTGAGGTAACTTCAGAGCAGCGAGATTTATTAGAAGAAGAAGAATTCAGGCAAAAAGTGAAACAAGCCGTTCAAAGTTTGCCACCACAATGCAAAAAGATTTTTTTGATGAGCCGGATACAGGGTAAAAAATACCAGCAAATAGCAGCTGAGCTAAACTTGAGTGTAAAAACCATTGAAAACCAAATGGGAAAAGCACTGAAAACCTTGCGAGAAGATTTAAAAACGCAGCATTCGCCTACGCTAAACGTATTGAAAACATTTTTTTGGTTCATCATAGGGGTAAAACTCTTTTCAATTGTCATGAATTAAGCATTGAAAGATTCAAACGCACATATCGACCATGATTTAGCCGCCAAATATTTGGCCGGAGAATGCACTGCACAAGAACGTGAGCAGTTTGAAAATTGGCTAAACGCTTCAACTGAAAACAAGGCAGAATTTGAATTGCTAGCAAGTATTTGGGAAATTGACTTCTCCGAACCTGCCGAAGCAAACGTAGAGCTTGCCTGGGAAAAGGTGCTTAACCAAACAGGCATCAAACCCCAACCCATTCAGCGCGAACACTCTACTTACAGCTACCTGAGCATTGCCGCTTCTATTGTGTTTTTCATTGGTATTTCAGCCGCATTTTGGTTTGTAAATCAAACTTCAGAGCTTGTTTTTAAAACCAATAGTGAGTTTGCAAACATTATTCTTGATGATGGCACGGTGGTGAGTTTGAGCGAAAACACAACGCTTACTTATCCCGAAGGATTTGAAGGTGAAACACGCGAAGTTGCCATTGTTGGAAAAGCATTTTTTCAAGTAGCAAAAAACAGCGTACAGCCATTTATTATTCATACCGAAGGTGGCGATGTAACGGTTGTGGGAACAGCATTTGAAGTAAACACACGAGAAAAAACGCATCCACTTATTGTAGAAGTAGAAGAAGGAATTGTAGATGTGTCTTCGGCTTACAGCCAAGAAGTAGCACGAGTTACAGCTGGAAAGGTTTGTGAAGTTTCTAGCACAAACCAAAAAATGGTGGTGAGCGACATTAATAATCCAGCTCCATTTTATTGGAAAGACAAAACCATCAAGTTTAAACGAACCCAACTCATTCAGGTAGCTACAACGCTAAAAGAGCTTCTAAACTTGGACATAAAACTCGGTTCAACGGCCATTGAGCAATGCGAACTAACAGTGGTTTTCACCAACGAAAAACCAGAAACGATGCTCGAAATCATTGCGCTTACACTCAATTTAGAATTGAGCAAAGAAGGATCAACGTTTATCTTTTCTGGCGAAGGATGCTAAACAAAATCATAGTAAGTACAATACTTTGTTTTGTTGCACAATTAAGCCTCGCCTCGTGCTTGAGCGAAAAAATTTCGCTTACATGCGCGCCCTGCACCATGGAGCAAGCACTCGAAAAGCTTGAAGCTCAAATCGGTTGCACATTTAGCTATAGCACAGATCAGCTAAACCCTGAAGAGGTCGTAAACCTCAATCTGCGCAATGAATCGCTGCAATCGATACTTGCCACTATCACCAAAAATCAATTCGGGATTCAGGAGCGCGGTTCTTATATTTTAATGATCAAAACGAAGAAGGATCAAACTGAAAAATCGTTAAAAAAAGACTACATCATCGAAGGCTTTGTAAAGAGTTCGGTAACGGGTCAAACCATTCAGAAAGCTACTATTTATGCCGTTGGCGGAAAATTCAGCACCATCACCAATGATGACGGTTTTTACTCGCTAGAAATCAGTACCGAAAAAGAAATGCTGGGTTTGAGTTTTAGTAAAAGAGCGTTTTTAGATACCATCATTGTCGTAAAACCCGATGACCGAAAACTAAGGCAAGATATAGTGCTGACTCCGCGCCAAGCTGCACCCGACAAGATGCCAACATTGCCTCTGCCGCAGTATCAATATAAAGATGTGGAAGAGCTGGCGATGGTGAAAATTTTGGTGCCAGAGAAACAAAGAGCGCGAGCCATTAACCTCAATTTCTTAGAAGAAATGCCTGTGCAGTTGTCTTTAATTCCAAGCATCGGAACCAATCGCTTTACCAGTGGAATGAAAACTAATACCATTTCACTTAACCTTTTGGCAGGCTACAATGCCGCTATTGAAGGGGTAGAATTTGGTGGCCTTGTCAACATTACTCGAACCAATGTTACCGGTTTTCAAGCCGCTGGGCTAGGAAATATTGTTGGTGGCGAAGTAAGCGGTATTCAAGCAGCGGGGTTTTTCAATAACGTGAGAGGAAACATAAAAGGGGTGCAACTTTCAGGGTTTTACAACATTGTGCTCGACACGATTGAAGGTGCGCAGGCAGCGGGTTTCCTAAATATTCTTCGCGGAAGCATCACTGGTACTCAACTCGCAGGTTTCTTGAATGTTGCAACAGAAAACATGAACGGACTTCAAGCTGCTGGTTTTGCCAATGTCACTCAAAAAGAAGTGAAATTTGCTCAACTTGCTGGGTTTTGGAATGAAGCAGGAAGCGTAACAGGAGTGCAAATTGCAGGTTTCGCAAACAACGCTCATGGCAAAGTAGCAGGGGTGCAAATTGCGGGTTTTGCAAACCATGCAAAAGAATTAATAGGCACGCAATTAGCGGGTTTTATGAATGTGAGTGGCGATGCTTCGAGCCAGATTTCAGGATTTATAAATGTGGCCAAAAAAGTGAGCGGCACCCAAATAGGGATATTCAATTTCAGCGATTCGTCCAATCTCAGTATTGGAATTTTATCATTTTCGCTTAGAGGCTATAATCGCTTTGAACTAAGCGCTGATTTAGTGCACCCAATCAATGCGAGTTACAGAATGGGCAGCAAGTTGTTTTACAATATTTTACAAGCGGGATATGGCTCTTATGTTGGCATAAACACTTGGAGCTATGGCTATGGAATTGGTACAGAACTGGGCAAAAAAGAAAAACGAGCACATGTGCATTTTGAACTACTCAGCCGCCAAATCATTGATCCATCAAACGAAAAACAACCGCTGTTTTTAGACTCTAAGTTTGAACCAAGCTTAAGCATTCGCTTGGGTAAAAAACGGCCGAGCATTGTTTTCGGACCTTCTTTTCATGTGCTGATTTCAACAGGTACGCTTCAAAATCAGAATCCTGAAACAGGAAAAACATTGAATGCTATTGAAAGCTATCCAAACATTTATAATAATCCGAATGGCCGAATGGAGCTCGACTTTTGGACAGGCGCTAAGATTGCGGTTAGAATTTGAGCGATAACAAGTTCAAGAGCAAGTGCAAGTGCAAGAGCAAGAGCAAGAAAATTACCTCTATGCACTTCGTGCAAACCTCTGTTACCCTGTGGTAAAATCCTCTTCACATTTTGGGCAGGATTATCTCACACTGCTTTTCGCCTTTCACGCTGCCCAAACCTGCTTTTGGGACTTGTGATTTCTATAAATGTTTCATCCCTATAGGATGATTTATTGATTTTAACTCAGTGATCTCTGTGCAAACCTCTGTTACCTCTGTGGTAAAAAATCTCCTTTATCTCTTTGCGCTCTTTGCGAAATCTCCACGCCTTTGCGATATAACCTTCTCTCGGTGCGTTCTATGTAGATTTTTGTGTTTTCTGTGGTAAAATCACCTTCACATTTTGGACAGGGTTATCTCAAACTACTAATCGCCCTGCACGCTGCCCAAACCTGCTTTCGGGGTTTGTTGTTTCTATAGTTGTTTCATCCCTATGGGATGATTTATTGATTTAACTCTGGGATCTCTGTGTAATTCTTCGTGCGCTCTGTGGTAAAAAATCACAGGAAACCCTTTGCGCTCTTTGCGAAATCTCCGCGCCTTTGCGGTAAAACCTTCTCTCTATTTTCTCTGTGTAAACCTCTGCTAACTCTGTGGTAAAAAACCTTTGCGGTAAAAAAAACCCAGTCCTCAATTTTTTTCATGACCACATAGGGGTATTTGATTTTTGCATTGTCATGGAAGTATAAAAACACAAAAACATGAAAACATTCAACTCATTTTTAATCGCAGCATCAATTGCAACTCTTTCACTTAGTACCACTTCTTGTAAAAAAGATGGCTGGGCTACATGCAAAAAAGCAAATGGTGAAATGGTCACTGAAATCAGAGAGGTTTCGGCTTTCGATAAAATCCACCTCAAAGGCAGCGGTGACGTTATCTTAATTCAAGACCAATCAAAGTCATCTCCTTCATTAACTGTTGAGTCGAGTGGCAACGTGCTAAATAGAATTGAAACCGAAGTGAAAAACGGTGAACTCGTGCTTGAGTCAAAATGCATCAGAGGCAAAAACGACATCACTTATACCATCACTGTGGACGATCTTAGCAAAGTGGCTATCAGCGGCTCTGGAACGGTAACTACCAACTCCACTTTTGCGCTTAATGCCATAGAATTAAGCATCAGCGGCAGCGGAGATATGAAATTTGACACCGAAGCTGCTGACCTTACCGCCAACATAAGCGGCAGTGGAAACATGGATCTAAATGGTACAACCGATGTACTCGATATTTCTATCTCTGGCAGTGGAAATGTAAAGGCGTTTGACCTTACTTCAAAAGACTGCTACGTTACCATTTCGGGAAGTGGTGATTGCAACGTTTTTGCAAACGGCTTACTTGATGTAAATATTTCTGGTAGCGGAAATGTAATTTATGATGGCTTTCCAACCGAATTTAATGCAAACACCAGCGGTTCTGGTAGCGTAAGCAAACGCTAAAACCGACTATTTTCAGCGCCTTCCGAAGCTGAAATCGCATTAGCAATTCTCTTTTCTTTTTTAAAAATCATCTTTATGAAAACAAGAATATTTTTCTTGACTGGGATTCTATTGTCCATATTTTCTGGTCTTTTCGCGTCAAGCGCAGATAGCACAAAGGCAATGGATTCAACGCACGTTTTGCCTTACCAAATCACGTTTATTTCGCCTA
>Ga0100402_1005358_pt1 | contig 13154 bp, 11 predicted proteins | sample CryGeyme20150102_FD_80419 | JGI IMG/M metagenome (GOLD analysis project Ga0100402, IMG submission 80419) | Groundwater microbial communities from Crystal Geyser aquifers in Utah, USA - Crystal Geyser metaG 2015-0102 | ecosystem: Environmental > Aquatic > Deep subsurface > Groundwater | place...
AGTAGGGGCATCTGTGGTGGGGGAGACTGTACGCTCCAGGATGGAAGGTTCAGAAGAAGGGCCAGCTGTTGGAAGCCCAGTGGGATCAGAGCTAGGACTGCCAGTGCTGGGAGGTGGAGTTGCTCTTGCTGGATTTAATGTTGGAATTTTTGTAGGCTTCAAGGTAGGTGTCAATGTAGGCTCAGCAGTAGGTCCAGATGAGGGAATTCCAGTTGGCCCAGAGGTAGTTTCAGCTGCACATGTAAAGCAAAACTCTATGTGGCTGCTCCCAAAAATGTAAAGGAACAAAGTTGTGGGAAATGATAACTTGTGTACAGGATCAATTTCAATTCTGTATATTTCTAAACATGCAGCAGCTAATACACTCACCTTATGGCATTGTCAGTGCCTGTCTCAACCAAGGTTTTTACTTCAGCTGATATAAAATGGAGAGTACCACCATTGGATCCTTTTACGTACACTGCCACATTGGCTGAGAGGGTGATCAGGGCAGAGTCGTCATCTGGCTCTGGGAAACATACCAGCGAAAGAATTTCGCCAACATTCTCGGACTCGGCCATGCACGAATTTGGAATGTCTCTTGTGGAAGTCCGCTCATCCAGAGACGAAAATGGAGCATCGGAGAGAGGCGTGCAAGTGCTGTCCAGCTTCCAACCGTAGTCAAAACCAAGATCTCGGCACTTGGGACTACCACTAACAAAGCGAGGACCGATTGTAGGGAACTGACTGGGGCTGTCGGTAAGAGATCCTGTGGGAAATCCAGATAAAGCGTCTGTGGGACCAGAGGCAGGGCTGGAAGTAGGGCCAGGTATTGTGAACGATGTATGGTGACTTTCACTAGGTGCCATGGTCGGCAAAGTCTCCAACGACGGAGCGACTGTCGGATCATTCGTAGGACCAGGGGTATGTGCAACATTGGTCGATGGGCATAAGAAGCAGAATTTTATGTTAGTGATGACTTGCGTATTTCCGGGAAAATCGACTCCAAGTAGATAAGTTTTGCCAGCAGAGAGCCAGTACACTGTTCCACCGCGCTCTCCGCTTACAAAGACTGCAGCGTCGATCGATGATGTGATACGAGCCTCTCTGAACTTGTATTTGGTAGAATCATACCCTGAGCAGGACATGTTGAAAGTCCTTGGTGCAACATCAGGGATTCCACAAACAGCTGGAAGTAATTCTTGTTCAGGTTGAGGCCCAAAAAGACTGTCAAAGGTCTTGGCAATCGTGTCCTGGCAGCCATCAAGTTCGTAGCCAAACGAAAATCCGACGTCGGTGCACTGGTCTCCATCGTACAAAAAAGGCGATTCAAACAATTGAGATGTTGGCAAAGTAGTTGGTACAGAGGTAGGAGATGCAGTTGGTTGAACGGTTTCGATCGCGGTGTTGTTCACATCCGTGGTACACGTAGTCGAGCAGAATTCGATGTAGCTGGTCAAAATATTTTGTTGTGATGAAAGTTTGGTATCAGGTTGAAGTTAAGAAGAGACATTTATACAACAAATGCAAGAAGGGACACATTTCCGTGAGATTTATAGATTATGGCAAGGAAGACAGACATGAATCGGGAGTTGCTGGTCCATAGGTGGTACCAGTATTCGACAACAACGTCTCACTTGAGTATAATCGTACCTGATGGATTGTGACTTGTCCGAATCAACACTCAGCGTCAAAGTTTCACCTGCCCGGAGCAACTGTAGACTTGCGTGCAACTCTCCTTGGATGAGGACTAAAATATCGACTGAGGATGTGACGGTGGTAGTGTGAAAGGCACCACGTGTATCGGCAGAATCTGAGCAAGTCACATGATAGTCACCGAACGGGAGCTTTTCAATGTTAGCACTACACTCCATCGGCAACGTACTCGATGAGGGCAATACCAGGTCAAGGGCGGACGTGACTCCGGAGGCCAAAAAAGGACACCCCTCCAATCGGCGACCAAGATATACTCCAGGAAGATCACCGCATTTGTTGTCCGTGCCTGCAATATAAGGTCTTGATGGAAGCTCCAAAATTATCGATTCCTTGGATGGAACAGGGGTTGGGAAAAGAAAATCCTGCGTCGAAGTAACTGTCGGGGTCAGACTCTCAGGAATATCTACAACCACGCGACGGTCGTCCACCGTACCCGAAGGCGTCCATGGTGCCGGGACTGGAACCGTGGCAGGACTATCGTCCGTACAAGAAAAGCAAAAATGGATAGAGTCGATTGGATCTTGAGGAGCCATATCATCGTGATGGGGTCCGACTTTGAGAGAATGCGGATCATTAGCATACAAACGATACAGCGACCCACCGGCCGATCCTTGAATCAATACATCGACATCCTCCGAGCTTTCCAATTCTGCTACGAGAAATTCATTCTCGCCATGCGGCTTGTTGCAAACCAAACGATACCAAGAGGAACCGATGACCCATGCGGGATTACAACTCTCACGGAGGTTGTTGGTACCGTCAACTTTCGCCGCAGCAGTATCCGTCGTGGTAGACAACACCCCCGACTTGAGCAAAGATGACACGAGCGTAGGCACTTCGGCCGTGTCCACACATCCGTCCATGGTAACACCAAAAGTGTATCCGAGGGACAAGCAATCGTTGGTGCCGGCAAAATATGCTCCGCCAAAGAGTCGACGACGACGACGATGATGATGATCGGGCGGATCATCCTCATTATCAAGAGCAGCATCATAATGGTTGAGCCCATCGTCATTCACCGACGCCATTGACAAGGAAACAGCCGCATGCTTCACCGTATTAGCAGCAGGAGCAGCCATCGCAGTCACAGAACGGCTTCCGAGCGACACCACCATCGCCATGGTCGTTCCAAACGAAACGCCAAGAGAAAACAAACACATCTTCATATTCTTTTCGAAAAAGAAAATAGGAACAAATGCAAGAAAAATAAAGAATACGGAAGATGGAAGTGATTTTTTTATTTGTGGAAGAATCCATACATCGGCGTCGGAAATGGTTTGGATGAGTCGGCGGAAGAGCATAACAACAAATAACAGTCATGTCGTACGACTAAAACATAACGCAAAATAAAGCGGTCGCAGGTATACTTACGAATACAGAGGAGAGCAGAGAGAAATAGGTTTGATGAATGATTTATTTCACCCCAAAAAAAGTGTTTTTTTGGTTGGAAATGAAATCTGTGAGAGAGTAGGTGCGAGAGAGGCCAACCCACTTCAAAAATAAACAAACAGCCGGAGAACTGGTTGTAGTTGCATTTTTGACGGAAACGCTGACTCCTCAAGGTATCGCGGATATGATATCATGATCCAGCAGGTCATCTTTCTTTCTTGTACCATCGCTCGTCCTTTCTGAATTGTGTACTACTGTACCGTCAGTTGGGTCTTGAATGGTCTCGACAGGAATTATAATTGACAGAGTCATTCGCTTCAAAGGATCTTATCGAAGATCGGATAGTAATTTACCGCGATGAATGATGATACTGACGATGATGTGGGATCAAGCCAATGTTCGGAAGACCCGAGTCCCACATCACACTGTCATTGCTTCCTGCCCCAATGTTCCGTGGCGTCTCATTTTTGGTTTTTCACTGCACATGATCGGGATTCATTTTGAATTGTAGTAGTGTAATCTATCGGACAAACAGATAGATATTCAAGAATTTTTTACATTTCCTCATACCCATTAACGTGTCGTCCTTTCGTACAGTACATTGTTTAATGCTAGCTGGAAAGAATGCTTGTTGACAGCCAGATTTTCAACAGGAAATTGTTTGATAGCATTATCATTATTTCATCACTAGCTAGCAATTCATTGTCATGTTGAAAGGCGATGAGAAAAGAACCACAGGTTTCTAGTCGTCGTCATCGTTATCATGCATAGAGTAGACTACTACTGGTAGTAGCTACTCTATTAATTAGCTATTGTTGGTTGTAGTGTCCGCCACCAGGATGAATCTATTGTTGTTCATAATAATAACATTATTGTTGTTGTTTCTGAGGTTGCGCCTGCAGAGCCAATGCTTTGTTTAGATCTTGCCGTTATGTGAAAACCGTTGATGTAGCCACGAACGTGACTGAATTTTCTGTCGAGCTGATCGCACGTCGGCGATGTTGGTCCCGGACGCGCATATTATAACTAATCGATACTACCTGGTAATCCGGACATCACGCACGACATGTACGGTACGTACACTAAAATAAAAACTACTCCTACAATAGCTTTCCAGGACAAGTGACGGTCGTTGTTCATCTACATACATAAAAATATTTATTTTATTTCCCCGTTTTAAAACGTGTTGAACATGGTCTGGTCTGCTTCTGAAGAAGCGTCTCTTTGAATGACTTTTCCATCAAAGTTGGTCATTAACATACGTGCTCTACCAGCTGCCACACCAGCCTAGTAGCTGGCACTCATTGCCGCCGCTGACTTCTTCTTGGAAACACCAATGCCAGGTCCGAAGTGCTGCTTAGTACCGTGTGCTGTATTCCACAATTGACATTTGCGACACCAGTAAAACATTTGACCGTTGTGGTTTTTGACTTGAGGATCCATGGGTGCGGGGGTTCGCTTCGTCCAATGTAAATGTACGTTTTTCGTGTTGGCGTTGGCGTTGGCCTTGATAGTCGATAATGGTGCCTCTGGTTGGGCCGTTGCAACATACATACTCGTATTATGAGTGCGTCTGGGTTTGGATAACAGCAGTCGAGTCTTCGTAATGGAAGACTTGTTTGCTGATAACACGGATCGACTGTTCGTTTGAATACCTAGCGGCGTACGAGAATGCGAGAACTTGGGGCGGTTGATACAAAGCTTTGGCTTGCTGCTATAGCTAGAGTTGGTGCCGGGACGGATGTTTTCGTCGCTGCTGCTGTTCATTTTGGCTTTGGGTTTCACTTGCGTGTTGCCGATTCGAAACGCAGGAATTCGGGACGGCTCGACCATGGCATTTGACGAGGATTTAGCAAGCTTCAAGGAAAATGACCCTGGTTTGGATATTGTCGAAGTCCTCGCAACGATAGGTTTTGTCGACACCGCATTGATGCTGCTGCTGTCATTGTTCATGTTGTTTTCCTTGACGTCGACTTCTTCCTTCTCGTCGATTTTCGCTTTATCACCAGCAGTAATATCCCTCTCTTCCAAAGTTGCTTGATCAACATCTTGCTGTCTTTCTTCAATGTCTCCAATAAAAGAATCGTTGTCTTTCTCGTCATGCGAATCTTTCTCGTCATGCGAACGTTGTTGATTGTTTGTCGCCGGGTTGGACAAGTTATCGTTGGCGATGACAGTTGTAGCGATTGGCTCTGTTGGACTTGGATCTGTGGTTTCAATGCTGTTGCTTTTTAAGGATACTTCATCACAATTGTTTTCGGCTGAGACGTCAAATTTTGTTTCCTTGTCGACATGATGAAAGGTGGCTTCTTTCGTGGAAACAGATATAGTGTCTGTGCCTTCGTTGTTATTGAATGTTTCATTGGCTGCATCCAAACCAGTGCTTTTGTTTTCCTCTTCCGATGGCTTGATATTTTTGTTGGTGATGATGCTGACAGTATTTGAACAAGAATGAGCGGCATCATCGTCGTTTGTCACTGGTGCAACCTCGGCTTCTACCTCTTTGTTCTCCACTTCTGCTTCATCTTCTGTTCTGTCTTCTTCCCCAAACGACTCGTCGCCGTGCCCCATCACAGCATTTTCATCCGTTTCATTTTCTTTCTGATCGCTTCTATCTACTGTGGTCAAGTCGGGTTGATCTTCTTGGCTATTCACATGTTGCTGTTCATGTTGTTGTTCTTGGTCTCGTTCTTGGAGCATGGCTTCCACAAGGCGTTCTTTGAGAATCTTTTTGACGCCGTTCGTGGGTAGACTTCGCTTTCGCAGTTCCCGGCGCAATTCTACGACCTTCATAGTTTTAACGTTCATAGTTTCGCGTTCTAATGTTGTCATTTTGTTGTTATTGTGTGTGTATTCTGTTTTTTTTTTGTTGCTGAAGAAAATGAGATAAAAAATTCGTCGTCGCCAACGTGATTTAAAACAACGTTTTCGACTTTGAGTCATGCATTGGCGAATGTGCGTCTACTTTTCTCGCATTCAACAATTCACAATATTATTATTATTATTATTGTTGTCAAAATCAATTACCGGCCCTGCGCCTATCGCACTGTATGGTGATGACTGCCGGGATTTTCTACCATCAGTCGTACTTTGCTTCGAATGATCCGAATAGTGACTTTTTAATCAGCCCCGCTTGCCTCTTGTACTCTAGTACTAGTAGAGTAGTACCACTACTAGTAGCAGTACCATTGCTTGAGAATTCTAATTACAGTAGTTTAGTAGTCTACACTAGACTAGTACTATTCGAAAAAGTAGTATTATTGGACCATCATAATCACCATCCAGTACACACACACACACACACACACACACAAACAATCCGATTGTTGAGTTCACCATGAAATACTGTTATCATTTTCATCGATTGCTTATGAATACTTGGCTCTCATTGTTATTATTGTTAGTACTGGTTCCTTCCTCGGTCGTCCATGTCAATGTCTCTGCCTACCCCACAGCTGCGGGAAGTTGTCCTGCTTTACAAAGTGCGGTAGGAATGCCACACGTGAACGGTGGACGACCAGAAACGACGGGATCGTTAACAGATGGTGGTTTCCAACTTCTATTGAATGGTGATCCCGTGGCGGCTGGTAAACCATCCAGTTTCAAAGTTGGCGAAGAACAAAGCATCGAATTAAAAGGTTTTATTTCGTCCTTTAAAGGGTTCTTGATCCGATTCGGACCTCCACCCGATGGTCCTCCTGGTTTGGTGGATTTGCGAGAGGCTATTTATCCGACGTCCGACGATGAAGACAGCAGTACGAATACTCAAATTGCCGATTCTACCTGTGTCGATCAACAGCAGGTGGGAGGTTTGACCCACACCAACAGAAACGACAAAACCAGTATTACCGGAACTTTGATCGTTACTACACCCGTTCAAGGACTGTCCATGGACGTGACGGTGGTAGTGGCCAATAATGCACAAAATTCTACACATTATTATTCCAATTTTGTTATCCATGCAGTTGAAGCCGTGGATCCATTGGCACCGGTGGCAGCACCACCAACTACTTCTTTTCCGACTACAATGCCATCACAGGCTCCATCCGTCGGTCCCAATACTACAACAACAACAACAACAGAATCCGACAATAGTGACACGGGTGGAGATTTGGAAGAAGAGGGCGGAGATTTGGGAACAGACATGGAAGAAGAGGAAACTGGAACCTTGGACAAAGAAGAAGAAGAAAGTGAAGAAACGGGAGATGGTGCAACGGTCAATGAGGCGAGTGAAGAAGGAGAAGGCGTCTCTGCTTCTGCATCCATTGATGTATTGTATGTGACAAGTATTGCAGCTGTTGTCGTAATTGGTGTACTACTTTAGATGTCCATTTTTCTGCTTTTTTTCTCTAGCCACTAGCAATTCATATTTTGCTTTTGGAAGAATGACTTTATTTACAGATCAGGGATAACGGATAACTGATGCTACTAGTTGAGTAGTTGTGTGTTGTGTGAAATGTACAGGTGGTACAAAAAAAGTTTAAGCGACAATTGTCTCTAATGTTATGATTGTGCAGCCAGCCAGATACGACCTAGACCAGCAAAACTGACGGCTACCATTTTGAGCAAGGCGATCAATAATGAGAGTAGTACTAGTACTCGGAATACAATACGAGCAACTACCTGGTATTTTCTGCATTGCGTGCAGATGGAAGGAAGCAAAACGGAAGTTCTCGAAGTATGGTACCAGGTAACAGGTAGACGTAATAATGGCATCCTTCAATTTTAGTTAATGTGCGTCCGAAGCAAAAATCACGTTTTTCCTTTTACGATACGAAAGATCCACGTCCACCTCTCCAGAATAATAATGTATGGTTTCTTTTTTATCACAACAACCGCTGTTCATTGCTTCCTCATTAATGTTACTCAGTAGAAATTTAAGCAACGAATGCAATAGCTTACTCTTTTAACTTTGAATCGCCAATAACGCCTCTCGTTAAAATCTTTGCTCGCGCTAATTTGACAAAACCGGTGCCTCTGGCGGCAATTCAGTCATCGCTATGCAAGATTTGGGGCACCAAGCCCAACACTACCAAACTCATTTTACAGCGAGTAGAAGATTGGACGGATGAATCCTTTCAAGAAGATGTGTACGTGGACATTCGCGCCTACGGTACGTTACTTTGGATTTGGCCTGGGGTTTGGGTTGATAATAGAGTCTGCTGTATTTTGCATAAAAATAGCCAGCCAAAATATTAGATACTACTGTAGATACTACCATGCTTGAATTCACCCTCTCGACACTTGCTTGCTTGCTTGTCACACAACACACACAAATTCACGTGCCATTCCTTCATTCGCTGCTCCCTTGACACACACTTATTTACTACTCCTACTAGGAAAAGAAGAACGAACGCGTGATTTTGTTTTGGATGGAATGAAACAAGCACAACAAGCTATGAAAGACGATCACAATCTCATTGCCAATATGAGATTGGAAACGTACGAAGGAGAACGATATTTTCACGTACCTCCCCCGACAGACTCTTGAAAAAATATTTTTATTAGAGTAGACTAGTCCATCTAGATGAGTCCACGCTACTACTGACCGTATTAATCAGTAGTGTACTCAATCGAAAGAGTTTGGTCTTGGAAACAATGTGCAAGTGCAATTTCCGACTATTGAAGAGTATGCCGCTAGGTTATCAGTTTAAGTAATATAGCAGCGTTTGCAATACTACTAGATACTCTTCGTGCAGTGTCAGGTAAGCACGTTCTTTCGCGATGCATAATAATGAAAGAACATATTTTCCGTCATTCTGCTCGTCGACGAGTACCGCTCGTGGATGTCTTGCGTATAGTTTCCTCAAACATTGTTTACTTGCTTTCGTGCAGGTAGATTTGCTCTGTACTGGATGTTTACGGTACTTTAAATAAACATAGACATGGTTTGCTTATCAATATAATTTTGATGATATTCTTCGGCCCGATAAAAGTCCGTCGCTGGTTCGATACTGATCCAACTACCAACCCGTCCACGGAGTTTTGCGGCTTCTTCTGCCAACTGCTTTTGAACGGGTGTATGGTAAAAAATGGCAGACCTGTACTGCGTGCCTGCAAAGCAAGGATCGGAAGGTGTCGCAAAGGCAAACATCATATCCAATAGTTCCTTGTAACTGATTTTAGAAGGATCAAAAGTGACACGAATGGCCTCTGCGTAGTCTTCGATATTTTGGTAGGTTGGATTGGGATGGGCTGAAGGGTTTTGCGACCCAGTGTATCCTACAACTGTATCTAAAATGCCCTCAACGTCAACATGTTCAAAGTCGCGTTGAGGACCCCAAAATCATCCCATGGCAGCCTCAAAAGTAGCTTCGGGTTGTACGGGTGGATCCAGTAGTGGACAAATAGATTCTTCATTGACACTATCGCTGGTGGAATAACGTGCAGATCTCATCGTGGCAGATACTGTCCAGCTAGTACTAGAAGACTGCAGCTGCACGTTGGGATACACATACACCAGCGATCTTGCCGGAGTCAAAAATGCATCTGTCACTGGACCGGATAGGGCCATGGCGAAGAGAGCTGAAGATGTTGATACAATGTAGTACTTCATGTTGCTTTGTGCCTTGTTTCAATTACGTTTGTCTATTTTTGCATAAGTGGTAAGGAAGGAAGAAGAAATAAATAAATAATATAATACAGTACAATATAATTTGTCTGCTCTGGTATTATTAATAATATTATTACTCCTATTATTGTAAAATAATTCTGCAGTGTACTAAAGCCCTATGGTAGTAGTTAGTACTAGTCTACTCTAAAAGTAGGATAATGAAACGTGGAAACCTGCTCGATCGACTGATGCAATCCTAATATTCCCAATTATTGTCTGAGTCAATTAAAAAAGATTTGAGTTGACTGGGTCTGCTAGCTAGACTAGAGTACCTATTTTTTACTCTAGTAGGCTAGTATGGTGGTAGCTACTCGAGCACTACTGTCGCTTCAGTTCGGTTCTACGACTGATGAGACAGGAAGTTTAGTCGAGGGCTGAAGTTTGTTTTAAACTCATGAAAACGATCAAAAATTGTATCTTTGATACCCTGTGACGTCATCAAACAGCAACCTTGATATCTTACTTCTAGTCTACTACTAGGTCTATTAGTCTCCTAGACTAGTAGCTACTCGGAGCAGTAGTCCAAGTACGCTAGTACCCTAGCTACTCTACAACATTGTTGCCTTTTCTGGATTGAAGATTTTTGCGTTCAAATACAGTAGTCTAGTAGTAATGCGAAAAATTCTCTTATCGCATTGCAGATCACAACCCTCTTGTCCTTTTGTTCTAGCTTTCTACATAGCAACACCAATGAAGACAGCAACTTCGTTCGCGGCTCTACTAGCTGCAACTGCGCTTCTTTCAGTTCAGCATGTCTCGGCATTTGCTCCTCCCACATCCGTCGTGCAAACGCAGCCGTACAACACACAAGCTTTTACCACAACAACTACAACTACTTCCACCACTGCTTTGCCTATGATTGGTGGTCTTTTGGATGGACTCTTTGGTAAAAAAGAGGCAGACGTTACTGATACTGTTTACTTTGATATTAGTATTGGTAATGAACCAGCTGGTCGTATTGAAATGGGCCTGTACGGAAGTACGGTTCCCAAGACGGTAGATAACTTTAAACAACTTTGTACAGGCAAGCCAGGATTCGGATACAAGGGCAGTGGATTTCATCGTATCATTCCAGGATTCATGTGTCAAGGTACGTATGTATAGTATTCCAATACTTTGGGATTGGTCAAAGCCTGAAGCACGTATCTTACTTTGGTACCCCTTTCAACTTTCAACGTTGCTTTTCGCCTATCTTTTTGTTTCACAGGAGGTGATTTTACCAACGGCAACGGTACTGGTGGCAAGTCCATTTACGGACGAACGTTCGACGACGAAAACTTTGACATTGCTCACGGTGGACCTGGTACGTAGTAGGAACTTGTATGTCCTGCATCATACTTTTTGAATTTCTTGGTTTTATTGTGGCACTAAAAAAACCAATATGTGTGTTTTTCTTGGAAAACCCTATAAACACAACTAATCAACGGAATAAGGAACCTTGTCCATGGCAAATGCTGGACCCAACACCAATGGCAGTCAATTCTTTATTTGTACTGGTCAAACGCCTTGGTTGAATGGAAAACACTGCGTCTTTGGAAAGGTAACAAATGGCATGGATGTAGTACGCAAAATGGAAGCTTGTGGGTCCGAAATGGGTAAACCCCGAAATGTGGTTAGCATTACAGATAGTGGAGCCTTGTAATCATTCCATTCCATTCCATTCAAATTCAATGCAAATAGAAAACAATTCCGACAAGCTTGCTAGCTAGCGAACCAAGAATAACTATCATTTATTATTTACTTGGAACGTTTACCATCTTTCGCTTGATCCAGCATAATATTGTTAGGATCAAAACCATTCGTTTAAAAAAAAAAAAAAGATAGCTTCTCTTATCAATACATTTTTTGAGTGTAGGCCCACATCATTCGCAAGGCACAATGCCAGTGTTCCCAAAATCCAACGTTGCGCAAATCTCGATCTGTCAAATCGTATCCACTTTTTTCCAATCGATTCAAAAAGGTTTCCGATGCCAAAGCTGGTAACAGTACGGGTGCTGCTTGTTCACCATGTTCTTCCATTAAAATAGCATCCCGCAATGTTCTGGCCCGATTGAAATGCTGTTGTGCTGTTGTCGCAATATCTCGAACGGCCAATGCTAATGCTTTTTTGGCATCCGTATCGCCTTGTCCTAAAGCACTCAACAAATATCGTGGACTTTTTACTCCATGTTTTATGCACAAATCTTCTGGAATGATGAGTTTACCAGTAGTCGACATGATGGGAATACTGGTGCGTAGTGCATTGGCAAGTCCATGTCCTATTCCTACCAATTTTGCTGCCTGATGAGCCACTGGATTTTTTGCTGCTCCGTGCTCTGTCATGCCACCACTTTCCAGTACCAATTGGAATAATGATCCACACGATAACAGTGCATGTTGTTCCAGATGCTTCAATGTGGGATATTGTTTTAAATCACTATCATTTCGACGACCTTGTAAAATATCGTCAAAATGTTGTTTGGCCAAAACTGCATCAGCATCCATAGTATTCATAACATTGTCATTGGTTGGATGAATCAGTTGGTATAACAATCGCACTGTGGGATGACCAATAATGTTGTTGATGGTGTTGTCGTTGACGGTGGTTGTACTCGGAGTCCTCGGAGTACCAAATAGTTCTTGATCAATCACTTGTTGCCACCATTCCAAATGTTCTAAAGGTGTTGCATTGATTGGAACTTGTGCCGTAGACTGTTTATACAAACCTGTACTGATCCAAAAACTACGAATAGCAAAGTATGATGTTTTCATTTTCGTTGTTGGCATCAACAATCCTGGCAAATATCCTGCTGGATCATGTTTTTTGACTAATTGTATAGCGTATTGCAAATCTTCTTCTTGTTGTTTTTGATTTTGCGGATTATTATTACTATTACTACTAGTAGTAGTAGCAGCAGTAGTAGTGGAGACGGATCGTGATGAATGAAATGCGGTCGAGATGTACTGTCTTCGGATGCTACCACCCTGTTGTCTCTTGAAGGATCGAATCAGGAATCTAAAACCGGGAATCGCAGTCTTATTAGTAATAGTAGTAATAGTCGACAACATTCTCATGGGCTCATTCTAAAATAAAAAAATAATGGAAGTGAACGAGATCATAAAAGATTTTTGTTTTTATTTACAAGTACATGCTACTACTATCAGTCTACCAGTAGAGTCCTAGAGGTGGTACAGTACCATCCAACAATAATAATGATAGGGTCTACCAGGTAGACTAGTTGATGGGTCGATCTGTTCTATCATCATCTGTTCCGTCAAAAGCCCATTCTCATGAAATAAATCCATTATTTGAATCACGGCAGCAACAAAGGGATGAAAATGGAACAGGATCGAACTTTCTAAAAATCTTTGTAAAAGGATAAGCTGACGTAAATCTAACGACAGCATCCATGTACACACGTGTTGAAGTACCTTGGATTACTAAAAACACGTCTCTACAGCTGGAAGTGGTCCAATG
>Ga0100402_1005361_pt1 | contig 13147 bp, 4 predicted proteins | sample CryGeyme20150102_FD_80419 | JGI IMG/M metagenome (GOLD analysis project Ga0100402, IMG submission 80419) | Groundwater microbial communities from Crystal Geyser aquifers in Utah, USA - Crystal Geyser metaG 2015-0102 | ecosystem: Environmental > Aquatic > Deep subsurface > Groundwater | place...
TAAGTCCATTGGCGAGTGGCTCGCTCAAACTGCCATTGCCTCTTCTAAATACAGAACCTGCTGCAGATCGTGTTCCTTGTTCTTCTAAGTACAGTCCATGAAGGCTGATTAACTCGCACAGGAAGCAGCACCTGCAGTAGCAAGCATGGAACGCATGGAGTCGCACGTTGTGTAGTAACCTACAGTATTCAACATATCATTAGTGTTTTATTCTACTAGACTAGCCGCCACGCGAAAAAGAGAACTTGTCTGTCTGTGAAACAAATGCGAAAATAACATCCAACAGAAAGGGGGGCCCAAGTCTTTTTCCAGTTTGAAATAAACTGTCATCCTTTTGCAACCACCTTCTCTGTGAGACCACCGCGATGTCTACCGCAAGCTAGTGGGCAGTAATACTACTAGGTCCAAACTGTAAATAAAATTAAATGCAATATACCTGTGGAGTTTTGGGCTCCTTCTGCTAATAATTGTCTGCGATTGCTAGTTCCTCGGTCTGCGGGCCAAATTAAATTCAAACACGAGTAGACACTAGATTACTCTGTCAGTACGAACAAATTCACGAAGTTGTCTCACCAGTTCGTTTGACTGGCATACCAGTTAAGAGATGCAATCCCTTTTTTAAATAAGTTGGTCTTTATTATGTCTAACAGATTCCGAAGGTCATTTCGCGTAAAAGGTCCGACCACCTCAAAAACCAATAAACCAAGCCCACTCTACTCGTGTTGGCACAACAGTATCCAATTGCTACTGACCGAGCTCCTACTCCTACCTACGGTAGTATATAGCTGGAGTGCAAAGAGATCATTGATAGCAATCTGTCAATCAGTGGTCAACTGACAATAGAATGTATTTTGTCTGCAAAGCTACAGCTTCACACTGAACCTTTTTTTGATGATGCAAGATCTCAACAACCAGCGAAGACGCACTTCGCTTCGAGGAAGCGAGAGTGAAACTCTAAAGAATTTGACCAGTAATCTCCTCCCCTCCCTAGACGCTTCGATGGACTCGTTATTTTCTCTGACAGATAAGGTAGATACCAACCATGATAGTATTACTAATCACGGTAGCATTAAAAGTGCTCCTACTACCAGTGGTTTCCAAAGCAGTGCTACAGATAGTAGTTCAATGTTCAGTGATTTGGATAACTCCAACAAAGAAGATGATATGGCAGCTAGCTCTCGCAGCACGGTGAGCATGAGACTAAAAAAGGTGTTCAGCAAAGTAAAGCGGTCCTCTATTATGGGAAGAAAAAGTACCATCACGACAGATACAGATAAAAAGGGTAGTCAAAATCACAATGCTATCGGCAAATATTTTACAACAAGTGATGCGGGTACAGAAAGCGAAGATGAGGAAGATCTTCTGCCGAAACAGAAGCTTTTCTGCCCCGAGACTGAAGCTAGCACTGACTACGAGGCAGAATCAGAGAAGCGCCAAAGAAGGTCTACCAAATCACACCGAAGAACCAAGTCATCTGAAGAAGAAGACGTTGACGACACAGACCGGCCGTTGCGATCTAAAAAGACAACCAAAAGTAGGAGCAGCGAGCACAACACCGAAGCCAAATCTTCTCGCGAGTCCAGAAAGAGTAAATCTTCTGGGAAGCGTAAGCCTCCTCGCAAGTCAAAGTCTATGGACGCAGACGTTGGTGCATTAATGGTGCCTCGTCGAGAACGACAAACGTCTAAACGGTCAGCGTTGCAGACACACGCATCAGATAAACGAATTGGCAGCACAGCTAGTGCAAGAAAAAGCAATATTACGGCCAAGGATTCATTGAGCATTCCACGGGGAAGTCTTCGAGACCGCCAAGAGAGCCACCGCCAATTGGCAAAGTCAAAGTCATTCTGCAAGTCGCAAAGAGAACACAAGGAAAAGAAAGATATGCGGCGATCGAAATCTTCCAGGGAGGTAACAATGAAGTCAAAGCCGGAAAAGGAAGACGTTCAGAACGGAAAGCAGAAGAGACCTTTGCAACATGCAGAAACGTATGATGGAACTGCCATGGGACGCACGTCGTCTCATAAATCTTTGCATAAACTCGGTGAACCAACGCAAGGAAAAATTCGTCAACGATCCACCAGTCGCAGCCGCGATGATAAGAAAAAGGGAAAATCTGTGTTGAATGCAGCGGCCCCAGCACAATTATGTCGCCACAATGAGATACTGGGAGAGTGTTGCTATGATGTAGCCAAGGTGCCAGACAGAACTACTACCCTCGCAAAACTCAATGCATTCATAGATACTCTTGCGCACAAGGAACAGAAACCAATAACACAGGGGGAGGATGTAAGCATCGATACCATGGACACCAACGCAATGATAAATATGGGGTTGAAGAAGACGAAATCAACCGATGACTATGAGGGAGGAAATGAGTTGGTCCGCCGTCATGCCAAGTTAAAATCTCGATCGCCATCTGATAGAGCCGGCAGATCCAGTCTGAGATCTAAGTCGCCATCTTTAAGGAGAAGAATAAGAAGGTCTTTATCAAAAGATCGCGAACGGTCACTTTCCCCTCCTCGCAACACAAGTAGTGAGCGCAAGCAAAGAAGTTCGATGCAACAACGGGAGCGCTCCGTGAGCCGCACTCGAAATTCAAGCAGTGAATGTAAGCAGACGACACATATTCACCATCAGCGAGATCGGTCTCTTTCTCGTGCACGCAACACGAGCAGTGAACGCCAGCAAAGAAACCAACGAGAACGCTCGGTGGGCCGCGCTCGAAATACAAGCAGTGAACGCAAGCATAGAAGTTCCGTGCACCAACGAGAACGCTCTGTAAGCCGTACTCGCGATGGTGCCTGTGACCGTGAGGGTCGAAGCAATGCGAATCAGCCTACAGAAAGAGAACGTTCTCAGAGTCGCACTCGCGATAACACCAGCTCTCGAGGACGTCGAAGCCATGCAAATCAGGCAGCGGAAAGAGAGCGATCTCAGAGCCGCTTAAGACACGATCTTGCGCCCACCGGTGGACCGGAGAAATCCCGGTCAAACCTCTCAATGCATCAGCGGAATCTCTCCAAGCAAGGACGTAGAAGAAGCAACTCAAATACCAGGAAGGAAGCCCCCCGCAAGTACGCAACCTTGTCAAAAGAGGATCTCGGCATTGGCAATCCTGATGCCCGCAGCCAATCTCATCGTCGACCTCGGTCCCTTTCTCGAACTCGTCTCAGCATGGAGCAAAACGATAGTGCGGGACAAAAACCTGTTCATTCTCGATCATTATCTCGCACAAATGGCTCAAAAAGCAGACCAGGAATAGGCAATTATTTAGCCAGCAAACAGCCGGAACACAAGGATGCTGATGATGAAAGTAATAGTCAGACTACAGGAACCAATACAACTGGCAGTCATGAAATCACTTATGTAACTCCGTCCTGGATGTGGACTAAGGGCAATGCTTCCGCAAACATCGGATCCCTGCATGCATCCGCTTCGTCGAAGGCACTCGACGCTTCATTCCAAACTGCCATGACAAGCGTCTCTATAGACGATTCCTATAAGTCAGAGGAACACACGTCCTGGCAAGATTCCTTCAAAAGTGCAACCTCGGAACATACGCTTGTCACTGGATCTAAGAATGAGAAGGATTCGTTGCGAAAAGGCAGTAACCATTCCTCCTCTTCCCACGGCCGCTCTTCTAGCGGTCACTCTTCAAACAATGGTCTTTCGTACGATGGGAGTTGCGAGCATTCCTCTTCCGCCTTTCATTCTGTCGCTTCTAGTTTGGCATCAAAATGTGAACAGTCCTCCTCTACCTTTCATTCCATCGCTACTAGCTTGACTCAAAAATCCGCCGTTACACAGAATGGCTCGGCGCTTATCCCTTCCGATTCAATCGCTAAGAAATTTTCTGGAAAAATGAGACAACTGGAGCAAGATGATATACGAACCAAGAGCCAGAATCTTTTTCAGAATGTGACGAGCGTCGCTGGCGGGAACACATCCCGTTCCAACTTGCGATAGTACACCGCGCGACAGTAACACTTTCATATGGAATATAACACAGCACATGAAAAATGACGATGCAGTTGCAGCTAGCATGGAGCTTGTGTGAAGCTAACATAGAGTGGACATCTTTTGTATTTGAAGCCCTTTGTCAGATGTCAATATTATTCGGCCGTGCGTACTACTATAGTACCAGTAGACTAGAGTCTAGCTAGCTAGTACCTGGTAGTAGAAAGAGCCTAAAGATTAATTCAATTAGACTTGGGGGTGTCCCCTGTCTATTTTCCTCGATTAGGGTTGGAGTAGTCGTATTGACTCCTTAAATACGTAATACTCGTAAATAGTAACACATATCCTTTGGACCTCCAACTCTTCCGGCAAAGCGTTAAGCATTGCTATTATTTTTAAAGCTACTACAGTAGCTAGTAGGAATGGTACGGATTAACGGTAAAAATGATGTTATGAGTTGCTAGTATTATTATTCCTGCTCGAGTTAAGACGAACTACTAGTACTAGTACTATATATTATTACAAACTCAATGAGCCTGTATGGGAGTACATTAGGAGCCGCCCACAACATGGTGGTGGACACAGAAAAAGAACATCATGGGAGCGAAAGTTCCTATCATAACATTGGCGAGGAGATCTCGAAGAATCCTCCATCATCACTCCACAAAAGTGATAAGGGTTCCACTCGATCTGTAACACGAGAGGAGCTTTTGGGTTCCGTGCAGCAGGAGAAAATCAAAGGCAATGCAACCTTGCTTAGCTGTGTTGTGAATCTGGCAAATACCATTGTGGGAGCCGGTATGCTTGGATTACCAGGTGCCTTTGGCGGGACGGGATATGTGGGGGGTTCCATTCTCATTTTCTTGAGTGCCTGCTTTTCGGCTCACGGTTTAGTCTTGTTATCCAAGGCGGCACAGCAGGCGGGACTTCCGTCGTCGTTTTACTCGGTAGCCCGAGCAGCCGTACCTCAGTATACTATCCTGATCGATTTGGCCGTCGCCCTAAAGTGTTTCGGTGTTGCCACGGGATATTTACTAACCGTTGGAGACTGCATGGTAGATGCTCTGGATCACTTGTTGTTGAATGGAGATCCCGATCACGACGATGCTTTATGGATTCAAATAGTCCTATCGCGACAATTTTGGGTTATGGGGGCCGTTTTAGCAGTATTGCCCGTGTCCTTCTACAGGACTCTCGATGAACTCAAGAAAGCCAGTGCCGTGGCATTAATATTTGTTTTCTTTTTGGCATTTGGAATCATTGCGTATGCCTACGGATTGGCAGATCCTTGTCTCGGGCAAGAGGACGTGGACTGCCGAGGAGAAATTGAAGCCTTCACCAACGTCCCGAGAACTGTCTCCAAACTCCCAATCTTTGTCTTTGCCTTTACCTGCCACCAAAACATTTTCCCCATTGTCAATGAAATTCACCATCGTTCACAACAGCGACTAAATCAGGTGATTGCGTGTGCGATTGGCTTTGCCTTTCTCTTATTTTTTACAGTTGCTCTTTGCGGTTACTCGACATTTGGAGCGAACGTGCGTGGGGATATCTTGCTCAACTACCCAGAAACAGGAAATGTGACAGCCTTGAGGATGTGCATCGCTTTTATGCTAGCTCTTCATTACCCTTTGCAGCTTGATCCATCCCGAAGATGCATCTCAAGCTTGATCGCGGTAGTTCAAGAGTGGTTGTATAGAGAAGGAGGAGATGACGAACCACATCGGCACTATCATCGGCAAATCACGGGACTGTGGCGACCAACGGGAGTATATGTTACCGAGGCGGGGGAGATAATCGAACGAGATCAAACGAAAGTCCATCCCGCAGCGGCCCTTGTTGCGGACCAGGAACCACAACAACTGCAGCAGCAGCAGCAGCAGCAGGAGATATCTCCTGTTGGAGACGATCGACAGTTTTATATCGTGACCATTTCATTCTTGTTTTTGTCCTTTTTGGTTGCCATGGTTGTGGATGACTTGGGTGTCGTTTTGGCAATGGTTGGTGCTACCGGTTCTACCTTGGTCAGCTATGTGCTGCCAGGACTCATATATCTGAAAATTCATCTACACGACGATTGGTCGAGAGTGGGAGCCAAAGTTCAATTGGGACTGGGTTGCCTGATCATGCCAGTGGCTCTCTACTTTGTTCTGACCGAAAGATAGCTAGAGTACTCCATAATCGTATTTTATAACATATCTAGAGCAGGTAGCAATAGGTGGCTCGTTGTTTCTTCTTCTCTAAGCAGAATAGCAGCTGCAGAGTTTCGATTATGGCCCTTTCCTGTTCAATGCTCGTGGAACCAAAAGACACACTCGAGCATATTGGCGAAATCATTATGCTCGGCAACACCACATCGAAGACACTCCAAAGAGTCGAAAAGTTCCACGACAATATTAGTAATCTATCACTACTCCACCATTGCTCATCTCTCGAGAATATTGCTGCTAGCTAGCTACTACTAGTAGCTACTAGAGTAGCAGGTTTGTTTTATGCACTGCCCGGGTGATCTGGAATAACATCGACGAAGTGTTTTGACAAGGCGAACAAAGGCGTTTCTCATGAGAAAGAGTAAAGGAGGAGTACTGTACTACTGTGTAGTAGCGTACTGCCTGACTACTAGTAGTAGAGATTACGGTATCCCTTATCTTTGTTGATATCAGCTTACCCAAAAACCAAAAAGCGCAAGCCACTCTTGGCATCATGGCAGACGACGATGATAATTTTGGTGATGGCTGGGATGAAGATCTCGATGAATTGATAGACGATGAGGAAGAAGATTTTACACCAGCACCCACTCCTGCTCACGCTCCTGCTCCAGCTCCGGCTCCGGCACCGGTTCCTATATCGCAGCAACAATCGGGTACCACGGCTGGATGGGGAGAAGTCGATAATTCCCATGCTGATACATTAAAAAAGGAAGGTGAAGAAGGATGGGGTGACGATTTGGATTTGGATGATTTGGACGTGGATGGAACAGAGAGGGTTGATGATGTGGATCCTACCATTGATTTTGCTGTTCCAATGGAAGCTCCAAATTCAATGTTCAATAAAATGGCTGCTGCAGCACCAGTCCCAGTCCCAGCTCCAGGACCTGCACCGATCCCTCCAGCTTTCGCAGAAGAGGAAGATGATTTTAGATGGGAAGAAGATGAAGATGTCTTTACGGATGCCAATCAAGAGGAAGAAGTGTTACCACCTTCATCACAACCACCACCGATGCAAACACCGCCGCCTGTCAACAAATTTACCGGTAAAATCAATCAGGTCCACGATGAGCTTATTGCTTACGTGGAAGCACTGATGGTGACTTTGCCTTCCATCAAGGCTGTTTTAATGGCAGAATACAATCATCCACACAAGGCTGCCGAACTATTGCACTATTACCAAGAACGTCCCAACCTGCGAAAGTACACCATTGAGAAGGAACTACCCCGAATGGATTATCGAGTTGTTTTGCACCATTCAAACGCCACGACAGAAGAAAACGAACCACCCATTGTTGTAGACGACAAGAGAGAAATTGAACGATTGTTTCGATTGCAACCCGAACTTGACGTGTTGGTCCGATGTGCCAATCAATCTCTCTTGGCCGATTTGCTCAAAGTTATGACCGATCCTGATGGCTTGGTACGACCCCAATACATGGCCACATGCTTGGCCCAAAGCTGTCAATTTGTGCTCGAATGTCAGCAGGGGACAGAGGGAGGGACCATTCGCTGCAACACGGAGTTGGTCTTGTCCCTGCCTGAGCCCTCCGGTAACCGGTACGAGGTAGCCCGAATACGAGGCAGCGTTCTCTTGGGCATTCCAACACATCCACAACATCAAGCACCAATGCTGGAATATGATTTGAAGACTATGCGTATAACTTTGAACAGCATGGAAAAGTTGCGATCGACGGCGGAATTCTTGGTGGAATCAGGATGGCTGGAACATCCGCCCGTGTCTCCCTTTCCAGATACTCCCGCAGGTGCTAATATGGATGACAATGATACCTTTCGGGATGTCTTTTTGCAGCAGTCTCAAACCGTGTCATTGGGACTTTCTGCGGCCTGGAAACAAATTGATGCTGTCGCCGGCTTGCAGAATAAGATGAACCTCGTCAAGAATATCGCAGGCGATGGGTCCCTTTTGGAACAAGCCATGCAAGAGCAGGAGGAGTACCACCGCCAAATGGAAGAAGAAGCACGACAGAGGCAACAGCAGAGCAACAACATTGTACCCGTGTCATCTAATATTTCCGCTACTGACCAACAAGGATTGCATCCACTACAACAACAGCCTCAGGCCCGTCCAAAATCTCTCCTTGGAAGCTTCATGGGAAAGTTGGCCTCATCTGTGGCGATTCCTGACGAAGATCCTTCCATATACGGGCAACCACAATCTCATCCGCCTCGGCAGGGAATCTTTCCTCGGCCACCGATGTATCCCGCAGGATCATTTTCTCGACAAGCTGTTGAATCTGCGGAGACGGCTGGGTCCTTCTCCCGTCCTGCTATTGAGACTACAGGATCGTTTCCAAGACCAAGGCTGGAGGAAGTAGAGCGGCCATTTCCACGTCCGCAACTCAACAAGGCACCGGACAAGTCAGCAAAACCAGCAGCTGCGAAACAACCGGCATCTTCATGGTCGAGTCAAATGGCGACTCAAGCGCAAGAAATTACTCCATCTCCTGTTCCTGCTACGGATGATGAGAATCTCGCTTTGGATGATGGCTGGGACGACGACGTTGATCTGACTTTGGACGACGAAAGCTCCCCGGATCAACCTGCAAAGCCTGCAGCAGAAAGGCCACCCGTGAGCACAGCAACTTTAGTACCAGCTGCACCGGCCATCAGTACCACTTTCGGCAACGAACGAAAAGAACTAGCAAGGCCGATAGAACCAAGCTTGTTTACAAAGGAAGACGATATCGTTGAAACTCGCAAACGTTGGGTGAATCCTCGTCCAGGTCGTAGATGCCTACCGCCAGCACTAGAATAGTAAAATTTCAATAGTTCTAATTCTTAGGAAGAAATCCAAAACTATCTTACTCGTCGTAACCAAGCATTTCCCTCAGCTGATCCTCGGTTGCATCCTCTGGTAATTCCAAGCCACGGATGGGGTCGACAACAGGAGCTTCCGTATCAACCTCAGATTTCCTGCGTGTTCGATGCTTTCTCGGTACACGTTGTACTTTATCGCCAGATCTAGTTGCTCTAGAAGATCCTTCCTTTCCGTGCCCAGTCGAGAGGGTTCGTGGCTTCGTCTTTGCTCGGGCGGGCCGGGAAGGAAGGTCGCTTGGGTCCAAGCCGGAGAAGCTTGATTGCATCTTTTTCACAATGTCGCGGAATTCGTTGGTTGCCGGTTGGTCAGCAGAATCGTCACGGCGTGGTTTGGGTGGTCTGACCTTCTTTGCAAAGTCATTCGGGTCCACGCTCGAGAGACTCTGATTCATCCTTCTTGAAAAGTCGTGCTCATCTGTTGAGCCGTCGCGGCGAGACCTTGTCGGTCTGGTCCTCCTTGGCCTGTCGCCCATGTCGAAACTAGACAAACTTTGGTTCATTCTCATTGTGAATTCTCTCCCAGATCGAACAGGCGAAGAAGAATCATGTGATCTTGTTCTGTTCAGTCTCGTCGGTACCCTTCTGCCTGCTGTATCGTCTGAGTTTGTTCTATTTGGAAGCCTCCGCCGAACACGGATTTTTGGGCGCCTCTTTGTATCTTCCGTACCGTCCTTCGGGGCTATAACTTCGGTGTCCTCTTGATCTGATACCAACGAACTCAGTGTACCCTGTGCAGACCGATTAAGCACGTCTTGAGCTTTAGCAGCGGCCCGATGGCGAGTACTCCTAGAGCCTCTCGAAGAAGCATCTTTTGCCTTGCTGCCACCGCTTCTTCGCTTTTCCGAACTTCTTCCAGACGCAGGATGATCGTCATCAACAAAGTCTTCATCTCGCTGCTTATCATTATGATGATCGTCAACAAACTCTTCCACGTATTCAAGAAACTCCTTTTCTTCGTGACCGAAGTCGTCGATTCCAATGCTGGCTTCGTCATTGATACCTCCTTCCTGGTCTTCGTGTATTTCGTCCTTGCTTTTTTCATTAGCCACTTCTGACTGCTCCAATGAGGTTTCTTTGCCAGAAGCAATTTGCTTCATGGCTGAGCTCCATAGCGAGCTCTTGCCTTTTGAAGTACTCTTTTCACCGGGTGGCTCAGCTGTAGCTTTCTTTAGAATGCTATTAAAAAATCCCGTGGCTGTAGTTTTCTCAGTCGTGTTTTCTGGCTTAGCTGGATTTGCTGCCTCGCCTATAGTACCGTTCTCCATTTGTGCGTCCAAATTCTCGGAAGAGTCGTCGCCGTTATCAATATATTGAGCACCTGCAAGGTCCCCTTTCTTGGCACGGGCAAACATGTTGTTCCATATTTGTTTGGGAGTTTCTTTATCGAAATCAAACGACAACGTTCTCTTTGGGGCAGCTCTTTTAATTGTCTTTAACATTGTTTTCATACCCAATAATTCAGAAGACGCCTTGTTGGGATCTTTTCCCTTCGGAATTAACGCAATTTGCTCTTTCAGGTTCTTCATGGTGAGGTTCTCTTCGTTTCCTCCAGCGCCCAACATTCCTTCAGCGTCAGCAAGAAACGCTTGCGGTAGTTCAGCTTGTTCGACTTCTTCGTTTGTTTGCATTTCTGTCTTTTCTAGATCCAGCAAATTCAATTGCAGGAACGACGCTTCGTAATCATCCGGTACATCTTGGTTTGGGTCGTTCCATGAAGAATCTGTAGATTTTGAGGATTTTGCAGACTTCATAGATGCTTGCGATTGTTGGCGAAGGAGAAGACCTTTCCTGGTACCTAAATTGTGAGGGGTCAACATCATTAAAGAGGCTGTTCCTCCACTTGGCGTCATCCCTGACTTCCTTTTCATGGAACTCTTTGCCGTGTATCCAGGGGGTTTCCGCTGAAAACGTGGATTGGAAGGGCACGCATCGACCTGAATTTGAATATGTGCTGCTTGTCGTTCAAGGGACGACCCTAGCGTCACCGATGAAATGGATGTCCCAGTGGAATGATTCGAACACGACTTTTCACGCATTGGTTTTTTGAGGGTACCAGGATCGACTCGCTTCGTTTGTTCCCGCCATCTACTCAGAGGTTGACCAAGAGGTTGGACTTGATCTTCGCTTTCGGAGTCATTGTCTAATTCCATTGGCAAATGCGAGCTGTTATCTATTTCTGTGTCTTGGTCCTCGACATGGATGGTTGCTTGCTCAGGCCCATTTTCTTCGTCCTCTGAATCAGTGTCATCTTCTTCGAACCCAAGGGCCACTACAATTTTCATAGGCTCCCGCTTGTGTCCTCCGGGAGAGTCTACCATAATTTTGTACGCAATTCCTCCCCGCTTACCTACCTTCTCTATGCGAGATTCGGGAAGACATATTAAGTTCTCGTTTTCTTTTTCCTCGCCACCTCCACTCTTTCGTTTGCTTTTTCGTTTACTATCATTGTCGTCGTTGATTTTAGGTTCGGTTGCGTGCCGAGTGAAACTATCCATGCGCTCTTCCGGTGCAGAGCCCTCTTTATCTTGTTCTGGAACCGGTGGCAGACCACGCATTGTAGAATCATGAAAGCAAAACTTTTTTTCTTGTTCATATTTTTGATTAAAAGCAGCAAAGCTCCCCAAACTTTCATCTGTGGCTCCAGGAGACGTCTTAGATGGACTCCCACCATTCCATTCCATGGAACTTTTCATTAATCCTCCCAAACTGATAGAGTCGTCATGACCTACAACAGGTGCTTGCGGTGAACTTCCGTACCGCCCGTTGGAACTCTTCATGAGCCCACCCAAAGTGATGGAGTCACTGTTGCCTATAACAGGCGTTTTTGGTGCTTTGGATGTCTCGCCATACTTTTGAATGGAGTTTTTCATGATTCCCCCCAAGCTAAAAGAGTCGTCGTGACTACATGTGGCTGAGATTGGCTGAGAAAGCTTGTCTTGTTGCTTCGTGTAAAGGTCATTAGTCGGCTCATCATCGTGCAAGCCCATTAACTTCTCATCTTCGTACTTTTTAGCAAAGGCTGTAAAACTACCAAGGCTTTCTTCTGCTATGTCTCCCATTCTTGGCGATCGACCTGGGAGATTTCCATATCTGGGTAAATTCTTTTGCTGTTGTTGCTGTGCATATTTTTGGAAATCTCCCAAACTTGCCTCTTCAACATTATTGGCCCCGTTACCAGCTTTGGAAGCCGTCCTCTCATTGGTAGCCTCTAGAGCTGTCTGAAAGTCAGAGCTTTCACTGACTGTGCGTCTTGGTAACCGTGGTGCAGCTTCCGAGGGGCTTGAATGGTTTAAACTCCCTTGCTGACTCCGATCCTTGAGGCTGGTGCCGCTCTGATCCATGTTATCGTTCTTGGTCTTGCGAACACGCCGAGGCGACCTGGATTTCTCTGCTCTCGCGTTATCTCTACTAGTACTGGTAGTCCGATCTTTGTCGCGTTTTGAATTGCCACCAGAGTCTCTTCGGCGTCCTTTTAACCGGTCCGTACTTTTGCTTCTCCGTCGTCTTCGGTGCGCCTGCTCGTCTCCATCACATGTGTCCTTGGAAGCAGATAATCGAGACGAATTTGACAGGCCGGCACCTTCTTTTCGGCCGGACGCGGCGGTGGATCTCCTCGACTTCTTCTTTCGGGCAAGATCTTTTGCCGGCGCCTCTTCCTCAGCTGCTGCTGCTGCTCCCGTTTGCTCCATCATTTTCGACCTAGCTAGGTTAGCTCAGAGAATTATTAACTCCGCCATTAAATGCTAGTAAGCCATGCACCAGAATGAAGCGATTACTAGTAGTACTGAACCTCTATTATTATAATTATTATTATTAATTATTATTATTTCTTGTGCAGGGTTGGTGTTTTTTACTACAGGCATCTACCATCCAGCAGTGTGTTAGGCTGTAACTGCTGCAACTACTAAGTACTACCGGTGCTAGTAGTTCCTGGTACCAGGTACCTGGTAGGTTACTGACAAGCACGATAGAGAACTGCAATGTCATAGAGTCGTGACCTTATTATGATGTAAAAACGTCAGAGCCAGCCGAAGGGAACGTGAGACAAGGAGACCCGAAGCCGACGTCACCGGAATGACCCGAAATGCCCCATCCCGTCTCCCACTCAGAAACAGGAACACATCGGGAGAAATCGGATA